>ERZ1034973.973-NODE-973-length-18085-cov-6.716916_pt1 | contig 18085 bp, 15 predicted proteins | sample MGYA00520686_ERZ1034973 | MGnify/ENA primary metagenome ERZ1034973 (study PRJEB33766, sample SAMN09781775) | gut metagenome | biome: gut microbiome | host: Homo sapiens | place: Madagascar | study: EMG produced TPA metagenomics assembly of the PRJNA485056 data set... | reverse complement strand
CTGACTCATGCTGCAAGCCTACCGCTTGAAGAGCAACGATTTATGCAACAACGCCCTGCCAGTGCAAAGCACTGCCCCTGCGTGCAGGGGCTTGTGATCAGCCCCGAGCCGCAGGCCTGTTAATGCCCAGCCGCTTGGCCAGTCGCTGCAAATTGGCGCGGTCCATTTGCAAGGCGCGTGCTGCGGCAGCCCAGCTGTAGTGGTGGGTGTGCAGGGCCTGCATGACCAGCTGGTGTTCGTACTGCTGTACCGCTGCGCGCAGGCCCATGGGGTGTGTGGTGACGGGTGCAGGGCCTGTGCTTGGCTCAATGGAGGGGGGGAAGGCTTCGGCAGCCTGTGCGTTCAGGCGCAGATCGCTGGCGCGCACGCTGAGGGTGGAGGCTGGCTGGTGCTTGTGCTGCATGGCATGCAGCACGGCGCGGCGAATGCCATGTTCCAACTCGCGCACATTGCCGGGCCATGGGTAGGCCAGCAGGGCGGTCTGTGCATCCGGCGTCAGGCGCAGGCTGGGCAGCCCCAGCTGGGCGCGGGTCTGCTCCAGAAAGTAGCCTGCCAGCACCAGTACATCCCCATCGCGCTCGCGCAGGGCAGGTACGTGCAGAGGGAAGACGTTCAGGCGGTGAAAGAAGTCAGCACGCATGCTGCCGCCTTGCACCGAAGCCTGCGGGTTGCGGTTGGTCGCGGCAATGATGCGCACATCGACCAGCCGCTCCTTGTCCAGCCCCAGCCGCTGGATATGGCCGCTTTGCAGCACGCGCAGCAGCTTGGCCTGGGTGGCCAGCGGCAGTTCACCCACTTCATCCAGAAACAGCGTGCCCCGGTGGGCCTGTTCAAACTTGCCCTGGCGGTCGCTGATGGCTCCGGTGAACGCGCCGCGCACATGGCCAAAGAGTTCGCTTTCCACCAGATGCTCGGGCAGGGCGGCGCAGTTGATGCTGACAAATGCCTGGTCGGCACGCTGTGACTGGGCGTGTACCGCGTGGGCCACCAGCTCCTTGCCCACGCCGGTTTCGCCGGTGATGAGTACGGGCCAGTCGCTGGCAGCCACGGTGGCAATGTCACGCTGCAGCTGGCGCATGGCGCTGCTGTGGCCTACGAGCCGGGAGGCCGACTGTGGGGCCTGGCGGCGGTAGTGCTCAGCACGCTGGCGTTCATTGCTGGCCGTCTGTTCCAGCAATTGAATGCGGTTGACGGTGGCCACGGTGGCAGCGGCCAGATCGCTGAAGGCCTGCAGCGCTGCCAGTGAAGCTTCTCCAGCAAACAGCCCGGGCTGCAGGGCATCCAGTGTGAGCAGGCCCCAGGGCTGGCCATCGACCTGCAGCACACAGCCCATGCAGTCATGCACGGGCAGCGGGGCATGGCTGTGGTGTTCCACCAGACCGTCATAGGGGTCGGGCAGTGTGGTGTCAGTGGGAAAGCGCATGGCCTTGCCCGCCTGCAGCAAGGCGGCAAAGCGCGGATGGTCTGCCACATGAAAGCGGCGGCCCAGGGTGTCGGCACTCAGGCCATCTATGGCCAGAGGGCGCAGCCAAGCGCCATCGGCTTCGTAACGCAGCAAGGCGGCTGCGTCGGCAGGCAGTACAGTGCGCAGGGCAGACAGCAGGCGGCGGTAGCGTTCGTGCTCGGGCATGTCGCTGGACAGTTCTGCCACCAGTGGCAGCAGGGCGTTCAGCAGCGAGGTGTTGGTCGTCATTCAGACATCGTATGCAGTCCATATGACTGCAGTTGAATGCTGTCAAAAAGACACTTTTGGGGCTAAGTGTTTGTATAGCAAGCCAATCAGCGCTGGCACGCAGTTTGCGCCTGTTTGGCCAGGCCCGCCACAAGGCGGTGGCTCCCTCTATGACCTTGCAGGACATTCCTATGCTGACTGAACAACAACGCGCCATTGTCAAATCCACCGTGCCTCTGCTGGAAGCAGGTGGCGAGGCGCTGACCACCCACTTCTACAACATCATGCTGTCAGAAAACGAAGGCGTGCAGCCCTTGTTCAACAGCGTGCACCAGCAGACCGGTGCCCAGCCCCGCGCCCTGGCGCGCAGTGTGCTGATGTATGCCAAGCACATTGATGACCTGTCGGGTCTGGGCAACCTGCCTGCACAGATCATTCACAAGCATGTGTCGCTGCAGGTGCAGCCAGAGCATTACCCCATCGTGGGCAACTACCTGCTGCGCGCCATTCGTGAAGTGCTGGGCGCAGAGATTGCGACCGATGAAGTCATTGCCGCCTGGGCCGCAGCCTATGGCCAGCTGGCAGACATTCTGATCGGTGCGGAAAAGGGCATCTACGCGGCCAATGCCCAGGCCGAAGGCGGCTGGCAGGGCGCTCGCCGCTTTGTGGTGGCTGGCAAGCAGGCAGAGTCGGTGGAGGTGACTTCTTTCATTCTGCGCCCCGAAGATGGCGGCAAGGTGCTGGCGCACCAGAGCGGCCAGTTCATTGGTCTGCGTCTGGAGATCGATGGCAAGGAAGTGCGCCGCAACTATTCGCTGTCGCAGGCCGCCAATGGCAAGAGTCTGCGCATCAGCGTCAAGCGTGAGCAAGGTGGTGTGGTTTCCAGCCATCTGCACGACAAGGTGCAGGTAGGTGATGTGCTGGAAGTGTTTGCACCCGCAGGCTTTTTTGTGCTGGATAGCAGCGACAAGCCGCTGGTCTTCATGGCCGCTGGCGTGGGCATTACCCCCATCATGGCCATGCTGGAGCAGGCGCTCAAGACCCAGCGCCCCATCACGCTGATCCATTGCTCGCGCAGCCCTGCAGTGCAGCCTTTCCGTGCCCAGCTGCTGGCACTGGCGCAGCAGCACCCCCAGCTGAAGCTGCGTCTGGCCTATGAGCATGAAGCCGTAGAGTTGCCCATACAGAACGTGCAAGTGGTAGCAGGCATGGCCGATGCACGCCTGCTGCAAAGCTGGCTGCCTGAAGACAAGGATGTGCAGGCCTACTTCCTGGGCCCTGTGGGCTTTATGCGTGTGGCGCAGCAGGCGCTGCAACAGGCAGGTGTGCCCGCTGCGCAGTGCCACTACGAGTTCTTTGGCCCTGCACAGGCGCTGGCAGCCTGAGCGGCTGGCTGCACCCCCGTGCGCTGAGCAGGGCTTGGGGGTGAACCACATAACGCCACGGGTGTCAGGTGTTTGCTGCCTGACGCGCGTGGCGTTTTTTGCGCCAGCGGTCTGCATGAATATGGCGCGGAACTCAGATATTTTTTAGTTGGCCCTGCAAAATTCAATTTCAGGCCATCAACAGCTTTTTGCTGCCCTGTCGGCACTGCTGAGACCGCATGACTTGGCTGGCGCAAGCCAGCTAAGTTAAAAACATCGACATAAAAAAGCGTGCAAAAAAGCCGCTGAGGCCCAAACGCACCACTGCCCGCATCAGCCAACGCAGGTTGTAGCCTGCAGCGCACAGCACCGCATGGATGGCACCACCTGTTTGCCCTTTGAGCCAGCAGCGATCCATTCCATGATCTGCTTTGAGGTGACCAATCGCAGGTTTTCTACCGCTTGCCTTCTGCGCAACCAGCGTCGTTGCTCCTGCGTCAGTTGCTTGAATTTGCCTCGGTGAATGAGCTCAATCTCAGGGGTGTGGTACTCGACGCTCTTGCCTCTGAAGCCTAAATCCACAATTGCCGTCTTGGGCTTTACACCGACGTCTTCCAGCAAGATATTGGTCTGCTCCAACTGTGCAGCCAAGATATGTCCATCGTAGGGGTTGCCTGCAAACGTACGAGCCCCCACCATGAGGCCGTGTGTATGGGTGACCACAATCGCAGTTTTAACCCCAAACTCATACGGCTTGCGGGCCTTACCTTTGCCAATGCACTCCACCTCTGGGGCATGCATGGCATACAGCTTGTTTTTGTCTTTGGGTCGCTGTTTGTGCACACGTGTTGCTCGGGCTACAACCGTGTGCAAGCGCTCTTTCAAGTGCGCTGCTGCGCTGGTCGGTATGGCTTGTAAATGGCGCTGCACCCAGCGCAGTGTGATGCCAAGAATAGTGCGCTGGCGCTTGACCACTTTGCGCAAGCGCTTGTATTGCCGTGCATGCCCGGCGCAGGGCTGGGTTTGACCATTGTGCAGCGCATCATTGACAGTGCGCAGGGGCAGCTCGTGCTGACGCCAGCACCAGAGGGTGGCTTGCTGGTGGAAATTCAGCTGCCCGTGCAGCAGCTGGATGCCATCGACTGAAAAATAAACGCAGTGATCAGGAGGCCGCGCGCAGAGGGGCTGCAGTGGCTGAGCTGTTCTGTGCCCATGCTGCGACGCCCTGCACCACATCACCAATCACCAGCACGCTGGGGCTGGCCAGGTTTTCTGCATGCAGGGTGTGGGCCAGCTGCTCCAGCGTGGTGATGGCATGGCGCTGCTGCGGTAGGCTGGCATGCTGGATGATGGCCGCTGGCGTGTGAGCGGGCAGGCCGCCGGCTTGCAGCTCTGCGGTGATGTGTTCGGCAGAGCTCACGCCCATGTAGATCACCAGCGTGAGCCTGGCGGCCTGGGCCGTGGCCGCCAGCGTGCGCCAGTCCGTACCCTGGTCGCCGGGCTTGGCATGGCCGGTGATAAAGACTACGCCGTGGGCGTGTTCGCGGTGGGTCAACGGTGCGCCCAGGCTGCTCAGGCCAGCGAGGCCAGCGGTGATGCCATTGATGATCTGCGGCTCAATGCCTGCGCGGCGCAGGTGCTCCACTTCCTCGCCGCCACGGCCAAAGATGAAGGGATCGCCCCCTTTGAGGCGCACCACATGCTCTCCCTTGTGTACTTCAGCCTCCATGAGCTTTTCGATAAAGGCCTGGGGTGTGCTCTTGCAGCCACCGCGCTTACCCACGTAGATGATGCGCGCGGTGGGGGAGGCAAAGTCCACGATCTCCCTGGAGACCAGATCATCCACCAGCAGTACGGTGGCAGACTGAATGGCGCGCAGGGCCTTGAGTGTGAGCAGTTCAGGATCTCCGGGGCCTGCGCCAACCAATGTGCAGGTGCCGGAGGGAAGTCCCGTGGAAGTGGTGGCGCTGGCGGTCATGCTTGCGCTCCTTGTGCAGAGAGTTGGCGGTGCAGACTCACAATAGCCTGTACCTGGGTGGCAATCGATGCGGGAACGGGGCGCTGGCCGTTGAGCATCTCCTGAATGAGGGCGGCATTGGCGGCGGCATCCAGACCTTGCGGCAGATCGACGGCGGCTACGCTGCCAGTCTGGGGCTCCATGCTGCTGACCACTTTGCCGTGCAGGATGCCGCGCATGGCAGGCAGGCGCCGGGGATCGGCCACAGGCTCGCCTTCCATGCCGCGCAGCAGCAGGGCATGACTTTGTGCTTCTGCATGCGTGGCCTGCATGCTCAGGCTGTATTCGGGGTGGGTGTAGCAGCCCACGACCAGCGCCGGTGTGCCGCTGGCCGCCAGCGGGTTGAAGTGCTTGACCAGACTGTGCGCCGGATTGCGCAGGCCAATGGTGGCGCGGGCATCGAGCAGATCTGCCAGGCCTGCGTGCAGCCGGCGGGTGTGCAGGTGTACCAGCTCGCCAGCCTGCGGCATGCGCAGTGCAGTTGCGGCAGGGTGGCCGAGCTGCCCCAGCACTTCAGTTGCTGTGATGCGTGTCTCTTCGGTGGTGCAGCCGTGTAGCAAGACAGGCAGACCTTCACGCACCAGCAGCAGGGCCAGCAAGGGCGTGAGCACAGGCAGGCGGCGCGCGCCGTTGTAGCTGGGCAGTACGACCACGGGTGTGCCAGATGGTGGAAGCTGAGGCATGCGGGCCTGCAGCGCATCCATGAAGCCCGCCATTTCCTGTGCGGTTTCACCCTTGATGCGCATGGCCACGCAAAACGCACCGACTTGCAGCGGGTGCGCCTGCCCGTCGAGCAGCCAGCCCATGAGTTCCGCAGCCTGGGTGCGCGTCAATGCGCGTGCACCGTCTTTGCCACGACCGATTTCCTTAAGGTACTGCTGCATGCCCATGGTGTGCGATTTGCGATCTTCTTAAAATTAAGAGCTGTATTTTGAATGCTTTGTTATATCTATTGGATATATAGAAATATGTGCACAGCGAATGCTCACCGGTGCTCGCACAATGTCAAAACATGTGCTGCGGCGCTGGCGGATGGATCAGGAGGCCTCATACTTGGCCGATGGCTTGCGAGCAGCAGGTTTTTTCAATGTCAGTGTCTGCCATGCGGCAGGCGTGAGCCAAGGAGTTCATATGAGTCAGCAACCATCTCTGGCGCAGGAGTTGCTCAAGCAGCTGCAGGGCACACCCATGCAGGAAATGTCTCAGCAACTGGGTGTCAACACGCAGCAAATTCAGTCTGCCGTAGGGGCCGCTGTCCCCTTGCTGCTGGGGGCGCTGGGCAAGAATGCCTCGCAGGCACAAGGTGCAGCCGATCTGTTCAGCGCCTTGCAGCGTGACCATGCACAAACCATGCCACAGGGGCTGGGTGATCTGGGCAGTTTGCTGGGGGCCGTGCTGGGTGGTGGTGCGTCGCAGTCGGCCGCAGGCAATGGCGCAGCCATCCTGGGCCATATTTTTGGCAACAGCCGCCAGCAGGCAGAAGCAGGGCTGGGCCAGGCCACAGGTCTGGGCGACAAGGCAGGGCAGCTGCTGAGCATGCTTGCACCCATTGTGATGGCCTTCCTCGCCAATCGCGTGCAGGCCGGGCAGATGGATGCCAGCACTCTGGGCCGTACGCTGGAGCAGGAGCGCGCACAGGTGCAGCAGCAGGGTGGCCTGGGCGGCGGTCTGCTGGGCAGCCTGCTGGACCAGAACGGCGATGGCAAGCTGGACATGGGCGATCTGTTCAAGCTGGGCAGCAGCTTTCTGAGTGGCCGTCGCTAAGGGCGTTTCCGCCAGCAACCATAGGCACCTTCGGGTGCTTTTTTCTTGCCTTGCGTGCAAGGCCATTGCCCCAGTCAGCCTGCTGCAGACAGACGCTCGGCCTACACTTGCGGGTTATGAGTCAGCTGATCTTGGGTATTGAATCTTCGTGCGATGAAACCGGTGTGGCCCTGGTGCGCATTCCGGATGATGGCGGCGTGCCAAGCCTGCTTGCGCACGCCTTGCACAGCCAAATTGATATGCACCGCGCTTATGGCGGTGTGGTGCCCGAGCTTGCCAGCCGCGACCATATCCGCCGCGTGCTGCCGCTGACCAAGCAGGTGATGGAAGATGCAGGCAAAAGCCTGCAGGACGTGGATGTGGTGGCCTTCACGCGTGGCCCGGGTCTGGCAGGTGCCCTGCTGGTAGGCGCAGGCGTCGCATGCGCACTGGGCGCAGCGCTGGACAAGCCTGTACTGGGCGTGCACCACCTGGAAGGCCATTTGCTTTCCCCCTTTCTGAGTGAAGACCCGCCGGAGTTCCCCTTTGTGGCACTGCTGGTGTCTGGTGGCCATACGCAGCTCATGCGGGTGGATGGCGTGGGCCGCTACGAAATTCTGGGCGAAACCATTGACGATGCTGCAGGCGAAGCCTTTGACAAGTCCGCCAAGGTGATGGGTCTGCCATACCCCGGTGGCCCTGTGCTGTCCAAGCTGGCAGAAAGTGGTGATCCAGAAGCCTTCAAGCTGCCGCGTCCGCTGCTGCACAGTGGGGATCTGGACTTCTCGTTTGCCGGTCTGAAGACGGCGGTGCTGACGCAGGCCAAAAAGCTGGGCGATGAGCTTGAAGCTCGCAAGGCCGATCTGGCCGCCAGTGCACAGGCGGCGATTGTGGAAGTGCTGGTCAAGAAGACCCTCAATGCGCTCAAGCAGACGGGCATGAACCGTGTGGTGGTGGCAGGCGGTGTGGGAGCCAACAAGCAGCTGCGCGAGCAGCTCAACCGCGAATGCGCCAAGCGCAAGATTCGCGTGCATTACCCCGAACTGCATCTGTGTACCGACAACGGCGCCATGATCGCCATGGCCGCTGCCATGCGCATGCAGGCCGGGCAGCAGCAGGCGGACAAGACGTATTCGTTTGACGTGAAGCCGCGCTGGCCGCTCGATGCCATTGTGGAAGCAGCGTAAGCACACTACGATCCCTCTCAAGCCCTCGTCATGAGGGCTTTTTTGTGTCTGTGGTGGATGGTCCTGCGGCGTGGCTTTACCAAAGCTTCACATGTTTTTAGCTGTGTCACTACACAGGCTCTGCACAATTGCAGGTAGAAACAAGTCATTACGCATACTGCTTGCATAGCATGTCAAACCAACCCAACAAGATTGCGCCGCGTGCCGCCACACCCCGGGTGTGGCTTGTGCCTACAGCGCTGGCCTGTGCCCTGCTGCTGGCAGGCTGCAGCCATACCTCACAGTTCGCCGCTCAGAGTGAAGCGGTGGATGTGCCCGTGCAGTGGAGCACCACACAAGCAGCTGCTGCACCTGAGGACCTGAGCCGCTGGTGGCTGCAGTTTGGGGATGCGCAGATGGCATCCCTGATTGATCAGGCCCTGGTGGCCAACCCCAGTGTCCAGAGCGCGCAGGCTGCATTGCGTCAGGCGCGTGCCCAGCTGGAGCAAAGTGAAGCCAGCAGGCTGCCCAGTGCTGGAGCCAGTCTGGGTGCCAGCCGTGGCAAGCGCGAGCCAAGTTCTGCCAGCAACAGCTTTAGCACCGGTATTGATGTGAGCTGGGAGCCAGACCTGTGGGGCCGTCAGGCCAATGCCGTCAAAGCAGGTGAAGCGGGGGTGGCTGCTGCGGTAGCTACGCTGGAGGGGGCACATGTCTCGCTGGCCGCCGAGGTGGCGCTCAATTACATCGAACTGCGCAGCCTGCAAAACCGCCTGCAGATTGCCGAGCGCAACCTGGCCATTCAGCAGGAGAACCAGCAGATTTCCGAATGGCGCATGCAGGCGGGTCTGGCTACATCGCTGGACGTAGAGCAGGCACGTGCCTCGACGGCGCAGACCGCGGCGCAAATCCCTTCGCTGCAGGCATCCATGGCCCAGAAGCGCCATGCACTGTCCATTCTGACGGGCCAGCCACCTGCTGCCTTGAACGAGGCCCTGAGCACACAGCAGCCCTTGCCAGCTCCACCGGCCCAGCTGGCGCTGGCATTGCCTGCTGACACCTTGCGCCAGCGCCCTGACGTGCGTGCGCAGGAGCAGCGTGTGATTGCGGCACTGGCCAATCTGTCCGCGCAGGAGCGTGCGAACTTCCCCAGCCTGTCGCTGCGCGGGTCGCTGGGGCTGAGTGCACTGACGCTGTCTGCACTGGGCTCCAGCGGCGCCACGCTCTCCACCAGTATTGCTGCCAGCCTGGCGCAGACCTTGTTTGACGGTGGTCTGAACAGTGCTCGCGTGGCAGAGCGCGAAGCTGCGCTGGAGCAGGCGCGTATCAATTACCGCTCCACCGTGCTGACGGCCTTGCAGGAGGTGGAAGACGCACTGGTGCAGCTGCAGGGCGACAAGCAGCGCCTGGTACAGCTGCAGGTGGCTGAAGAAGCAGCGCGCAATGCCCAGTTGCTGGCCTCGCAGCGCTACACCAGTGGACTGGTGGACTTTCAGACCGTGCTGGACACACAGCGCACCCTGCTGTCTTCACAGGATGCGGTTGCCACGGTGCAGGCCGCTATTGGCTCGGACTATGTGCGCCTGTACAAGGCGCTGGGTGGTGGCTGGCAGCCGCTGAATGCAGAAGGTCAGCCCGTTGCAGCAGCTACGAGCGCTGCAGACGCCAGCCAAGAATAACAAGGAAAGCAATACCCCATGACAAAGAAAAACACCACAAGCAGCGCCAAGGAAGTACAAGAGCTGTTGGGCGATGGTCTGTCCCGCCGCTGGTGGCAAAGCCCCACAGTCTGGATCGGTGCCGTGGCCATTGCAGGTGCAGTGGGCGGCTATCTGTTCTGGCAGAGCCACAAGGAAGCCAATGCCCAGCCCCAGTATGTGACGCAGCAGGCCAAGCGTGGCGATCTGTCCTTGACTGTGGCGGCCAATGGCACGCTGCAGCCTACGCGCACGGTGAACATTGGCTCTGAACTGTCGGGTACGGTGCGCAATGTGCTGGTCGATGTGAACGACAAGGTCAAGAAGGGGCAGGTGCTGGTCGAGCTTGATACCGACAAGCTGCAGGCCCAGCTCAACCGTTCCAAGGCATCGGTGGCATCGGCGCAGGCCCGCCTGCAGCAGACACAGGCTTCGCTCAAGGAAGCACGCGCCAATCTGGCGCGCCAGGAAGAAGTGCACCGCCTCTCGGGTGGCAAAGTGCCCTCGGCTTCTGAACTGGATAGCGCCCGTGCAGCGGTAGAGCGTGCCGTGGCGGAAGAAGCTGCGGCCCAGGCATCGGTGGCAGATGCCCGTGCTGCACTCAAGACCGATGAAACCAATCTTTCCAAGGCATCGATCAAGTCACCCATTGATGGCGTGATCCTGACGCGCAGCGTAGACCCCGGCAACGCCGTGGCTGCCTCGCTGCAGGCCGTGACCCTGTTCACTGTGGCTGAAGATCTGCAAAAGCTGCGTCTGGAAGTCTCGGTGGACGAAGCGGATATCGGTCAGGTGCAGGAAGGCCAGCGTGCCAGCTTTACCGTCAGCGCCCATCCTTCGCGTACCTATCCCGCCAAGGTGACGCGTGTGGACTATGGCTCGACCAAGACCGACAACGTGGTGACTTATCTGGCCCGTCTGGATGTGAGCAATGACGATTTGTCGCTGCGCCCCGGCATGACAGCATCGGCCACCATCCACACCAATGAGCGCAAGGATGTGGTGCTGGTGCCTAATGCGGCGCTGCGCTTTACGCCGGTGGGGATGCAGCCTCCCGCTGTACCTGGTGCCAAGCAGGATGGCCCCGGTGCCGAAGGCCCCAATGGTGAACGCGGCCCCCGTCCGCAGGGTGCAGGTGCTTCTGGCAATAGCGGCGGCATCATGGGCCAGCTCATGCCCCAGCGCATGCGTGGCAGCCGTGGCATGGGTGGCAGCGAAGCACTGGGTGCAGGCCAGACCCGCTATGTCTGGGTGCTGGAAAACAATGCGCCTGTGGCTGTGCAGGTCAAGACGGGCCTGAGCGATGGCCGCATGACCGAGGTGCAGAGCGACAAGCTCACCGAAGGTGCACAGGTGATTACCGACCAGCGTAGCGGAGTCGCCAAATGACGCAGGCGCTGCACACAGACAGCGGTGGTGTGCCGCTGATCCGGCTGCGCAACATCGTCAAGGTCTATGGCGAAGGAGGCCTGGCGTTCAAGGCGCTCAAGGGTTTTGACCTTGATATTGAGCAGGGCGATTTCGTCGCCATCATGGGCCCCAGCGGCTCGGGCAAGTCCACGGCCATGAATACGCTGGGCTGTCTGGATAGGCCCACCTCCGGTGAATACCTGTTCAAGGGCGTGCACGTGGAAGGGCTGGACCGTGACGAGCGTGCTCGCCTGCGCCGCCGCTACTTTGGCTTTGTGTTCCAGGGCTTTCACCTGCTGCCCCGCACCACGGCGCAGGAAAACGTGGAGCTGCCTCTGCTGTACCGCGGCGAGTCTGCCCAGCAGCGCAAGGAAGCGGCAGCCCGGGCGCTGGAAGCCGTGGGCCTCAAGGGCTGGGAGCACCACACGCCTGCAGAACTCTCGGGTGGTCAGCAGCAGCGCGTGGCCATTGCCCGCGCCATTGTGAGCAGCCCCACCGTGCTGCTGGCAGACGAGCCTACCGGCAATCTGGATACCCAGCGCAGTGAAGAAATCATGGAGCTGCTGTGGAAGCTCAACCATGAGCAGGGCATTACCGTGCTCATGGTGACCCACGAGCCAGAGATGGCGGCTTACGCGCGGCGCATTGTGCGCTTCAAGGATGGTCTGCTGGATTCCGATGTGCGCAATGAGCCACTGGCGCTGCGCCGTGAGGCTGCGCAGGCGGGTGCAGCCGCGGGTCAAGGGGAGGGCGTCTGATGTTTTTCAACACTATCTTGCTGGCGCTGCGCTCCATTCGCCGCAACCTGCTGCGCTCGTTCCTGACCATTCTGGGCATTGTGATCGGCGTGAGTGCGGTGATCACCATGGTCACGCTGGGCAATGGCGCTACGCTGGCAGTGCAGCAGCAGATTCAGGGCCTTGGCACCAATTTGCTGCAAATTCGCGGGGGCCAGCGCCTGGGGCCCGGTGCTGCACCAGCACCAGCCTTCAAGGATACAGATGCTGAAGCCATTGCCCAGCAGATCGGCGGCATTGCGGCCGTAGCCCCTGAAGCACGCGCCAGCACCACGCTGGTCGCGGATGGCCGCAACTGGTCGTCCAGCGTGATTGGCAGCAGCAATGAATGGCTCAAAACCGGTAACTGGAAGCTGGCTCAGGGCCGGGAGTTCTCACCTGAGGAAGAGCGTGCGGGCGCTTCGGTGTGCATCATCGGTGCCACTTTGCACCGGGAGCTGTTTGGCAGCTCGCCCGATGTGCTGGGGCAGCAGCTGCGCGTAAAAGCCTTCTCGTGCAATGTGATCGGGGTGCTGGACTCCAAAGGTCAGGGCGCTTTCGGCAATGACCAGGACGACATGGTGCTGATTCCGCTCAAGACCCTGCAGCGCCGTGTGACGGGTAACAACCGCGTCAACACCCTGCTGGTGTCCATGGCGGAGGACAGTGACCCTGAGCGTGTGAAGTCCAGCCTGCGTGACCTGCTGCGCGAGCTGCGCAAGCTCTCACCCACGGATGAAGACAATTTCAACGTGCTGGATACCAAGCAGCTGGCCGACACCATGGCGGGAACGACCAAGGTCATGACCACCTTGCTCGGCGCTGTGGCTGCGGTGAGTTTGCTGGTGGGCGGCATTGGCATCATGAACATCATGCTGGTGAGCGTGACGGAGCGCACGCGCGAAATTGGCCTGCGCCTGGCCATTGGCGCGCTGGAGCGCGAAGTGCTGCTGCAGTTTTTGATTGAAGCCGTGGTGCTGGCCGCACTGGGGGGGCTGATCGGTATTGCGATTGCTGCGGTGGCTTCTGTGGGCTTGGCACAGGTCATGCAGGTGCCGTTTGTGTTCAACCCTACGGTGAACCTGCTGTCCTTTGTGTTTTCGGCAGCGATTGGTGTGGTGTTTGGTTACTTTCCTGCACGCCGTGCTGCGCGCCTGGATCCGATCGAAGCCCTGCGCCACGAATAGTCATATAAAAGGGCCATGCCCAGACAGGCAAAAAGCCGGAGGCTCGCAAGAGCACTCCGGCTTTTTTACAGGCCCGTGGGGCTTAATCGTTCAGCTTGTGGCGAACGATAAAGCCATACACCAGGCCCACAATCGCCGCCGTGGCGGAGGCGGCCAGAATGCCCAGCTTGGCTGCGCTGAGCAAAGCTGCATCACTGAACGCCAGGCCACCGACAAAAATGGCCATGGTAAAGCCGATACCCGCCAGCACACCGACCAGCAGCACGCCGCGCCAGTTGATGCCTTCGGGCAGGGGGCTGACGCCAGATTTGACGGCGAGGAAGGTGGCAAGAAACACGCCCAGCGGTTTGCCCAGCACCAGTGCCAGCAGCACACCCCAGAACACAGTGTGCGGGCCGGTGGCTGCCAGATCCATGCCACCAAACTGCACGCCAGCGTTGGCCAGGGCGAAGATGGGCATCACCCCAAACGCCACCCAGGGGTGCAGCATGGCTGGCAGGCGGAACACAGGAGGCAGCAGGTCACGCTGGGCCGTGGTGGCAATGCGCAGCTCATGGTGCAGCACATCCACCTCAAACTGCCCGCGCTGTGCATGGCTGCGAATGCGTGTCAGCGCTTGCTCAGCCACATCCAGGTGGTGGCGCTGAGCAGGGCGCATGGTTACGGGCGTCATCAAACCCAGCACCACCCCCGCCAGCGTGGGGTGTGCACCGGTGTGCAGCAGGCCCAGCCACAGGATGGCGCCGGGCACCACATAGGCCCATGCAGCAGCTACGCCCATGCGGTTGAACAGCAGCACCAGCACCAGACCGACCAGCGCAATGCCAAAGCCGCTGTAGTCCAGACCGCCCGAGTAGAAGAAGGCGATGATGAGCACGGCCACGATGTCATCAATGATGGCCAGTGCCAGCAGGAAGATGCGCAGCGGCCCGGGAATGGATTTACCCAGCAGGGCCAGCACGCCGACGGCAAAGGCGATGTCCGTAGCGGTAGGAATGGCCCAGCCATTGAGCAGCTGTGCATCACCTCTGGCCAGTGCCACATAGATCAGCGCAGGCACAACCACGCCGCCCAGCGCGGCAATGATGGGCAGCAGCGCCTGGCGCACATCGGCCAGCGCGCCGTTGTACATCTCACGGCGAATTTCCATGCCAACGACCAGAAAGAAGATGGTCATCAGCACGTCGTTGACGAAAAAGTGCAGGTCTGTGCTCCAGGTCCAGGGTCCCAAAGTCAAGGCCAGCGGTGCATGCCAAGTGGCAAAGTAGCTGGCCGCCCAGGGAGAGTTGGCCCAGATCAGCGCAATGGCAGCGGCGATCAGCAGCACGATGCCGCTCATGGCCTCAATGTGCAGCATGCGCGCAAAGGCAGAAGATGCCTTCATGGTGACGCGATGCAGCGGTGGAATATCGGGGCTGGGTGCAGGGAACTGCGGATGGATGGGAGAAGAGGTGTTCTCGTGTGGCGGCATAGTGCTCCTTGTTGCTGAAGACAACACCACGAGCAGCCGGACCTGCCCGGCGCATGGCATGCAGGCAAGCAGCGCAGGCCGCATCAGGGCGGCGCGCAGTAGGGGCAGGTCAGACGCACGTGTGCTGTGCGGTACAGGCGGCCCGACCTGTACCTGAATGACCTGCCATCACCACCTGATGTGGTGGGCACCCGCCGCGAAGTGTACAGAACTGCGGTGGCAGGCATGGCAGCATTCACCCATGCTGCACCGGGGTAAAAAAAAGATAGCTGCCAGCGCTTGATAAATAAGGTTTTTAGATATAAATCGTTTTGAATTCTTTTATTTATAAGCGCTGATAGCTATATTTTTGATGGTTGATGCAGTCCATTAAACAATGAGAAAGCCCCTGTACACCGCAGCGTACAGGGGCTGTGAGCATGTGCAGCGTCTGCCTGCCTTTTACTGGCCCATGGACTCCTGCAAAGCCTTGAGCGGGTCATCGTCAGCCTGCTCAGAGCCTTCTTCCGGCTGGAAGTAGGGGTTGTCAAAGTCCATGGCAGGCATGCTGGATTCCATCTGTTCGCGGATGGCATCCAGGTCGTATTCCACCTTCTCATCCAGGCTGCTGGACACAATGCCCGGGAAGGCAACGATCAGCCCCACCAGAATCAGCTGGATGCACAGGAAGGGAATAGCACCCATGTAGATCTGTGTGGTTGTTACCGGCGCAATGCGCTTTTGCGTGACCTTGTCGGTGTATTCCTTGTCGGGAGCGACCGAGCGCAGGAAGAACAGCGCAAAGCCAAACGGTGGGTGCATGAAGGAAGTCTGCATGTTCACCGCCAGCAGCACACCGAACCAGATCAGGTCAATGCCCAGCTTGTCTGCCACGGGGGCCAGCAGGGGCACCACGATGAAGGACAGCTCAAAGAAGTCCAGGAAGAACGCCAGGATGAACACCATGATGTTCACCAGGATCAGGAAGCCCAGCTGGCCGCCAGGCAGATCTGCCAGCAGGTGCTCCACCCACAGCGGGCCGTCCACACCCTGGAAGGTCAGGCCAAACATGGTCGCGCCGATCAGGATGAACATCACAAAGCACGACAGCTTGGTGGTGGACATCAGCGCCTGCTTGAGCAGCGTCAAGCTCAGGCGGCGGCGTGCAATCGCCATCACCATGGCACCGATGGCGCCCATGGCACCACCTTCGGTGGGGGTGGCAATGCCCAGGAAGATCGTGCCCAGCACCAGGAAGATCAGCAGCAGCGGGGGAATCAGCACAAAAGTGACTTTTTCCGCCACTTGCGACAGCAGGCCCATGCCTGTCAGGCGGTTGATGGATGCCGCCACAAAGGCCAAGGCCACGCCAAAGCACATGGCAAACACAATGGTTTCATCGGTAGCCACTTTTTCCACCACTTCACCGGTGAACCAGGTGTGGATGGTGGGCATGTTCTGTGCCGCAAACACCGACACCGCCACGCACAGTACGGTGAGCACCAGCAGCGAAGTCAGGCCGCTGGAGCCATCTTTTTCCTTCAGGCTGCGTGCCTCTGGAGGCAGGGCAGGCACCATGTGTGGTTTGAAGAAGGCCAGCAGGAAAATGAACAGCATGTAAAAGCCCACCAGCATGAAGCCGGGGACAAAGGCGCCCTTGTACATGTCGCCCACGCTGCGGCCCAGCTGGTCAGCCAGAATGATCAGCACCAGCGAAGGTGGAATGATCTGCGCCAGCGTGCCAGATGCAGCAATTACGCCGGAGGCTATGCGGCGGTCATAGCCGTAGCGCATCATGATGGGCAGCGAGATCAGGCCCATCGAGATCACGGACGCGGCCACCACGCCGGTGGTCGCTGCTAGCATGGCACCCACCAGAATCACGGCAATGGCCACGCCGCCGCGAATGGGGCCAAACAGCTGGCCCACGGTGTCCAGCAGGTCCTCGGCCATGCCGCTGCGCTCAAGAATCAGACCCATGAGCGTGAAGAACGGAATGGCCAGCATGGTTTCGTTCTGCATGATGCCGTAGATGCGCAGCGGCAGCGCCTGCAGCAGCGCCTCGGGCAGTACGCCCAGCTCGATACCGATGACCGCAAAGAACAGGCCGCAGGCGCCCAGGCTGAATGCTACGGGAAAGCCCAGCAGCAGGAAGCAGATCAGCCCCGCGAACATGATCGGGGCCATGTTGTTGGCAATGAATTCCATGGTGTTGTCTCCCTGTGGCGCTTAGGCGCTCTTGGCCGCGTTGCGCGCCGCTTCTTCTTCGGCCTTGCGGATGGCTTCTGCCAACTCTTCTTCCGGCGTTTTGCTCACGACCTTGACGGTGGGGTCGTCAATCAGCCCCATCAGAAAGGCAATGCGTTTGATCAGCTCCGACAGGCCTTGCAGCAGCAGCAGGCCAAAGCCCAGCGGCATCATCAGATAGACAGGCCAGCGGATCAGGCCCCCGGCATTGCTGGACATTTCGCCCGACTGATAGGCCTGCAAGAAGAAGGGAATGCCGTAGTACAGAATGACCAGGCACATGGGGGTGAGAAAGAACGCAAAGCCCAGCACATCAATCCACACACGGGTGCGCAGCGACAGCTTGGCATTGATGACATCCACCTTGACGTGTTCTTTTTCCAGCAGGGTGTAGCCTGCAGCCAGCAGGAACGAGGCGGCAAACAGGTACCACTGCACTTCCAGAAAAGCATTGGAACTGGCGTTGAACATCTTGCGCACAACGGCGTTGATGCCGCTGATGATGGTGGCCGCAAGAATCAGCCAGATGACGTATTTACCGACCCAGGCATTGAGCTGGTCGATCCCCCGTGAAAGTCGTAGAAGTGCTTGCATGGTGTCTCCAAAAGCGCGGTATGTGCCCGGGACAGCACAGAAGGCGTGTGGCCTTTGTCTGTGGGCTTATAGGAATGCACAGGTGCGCGATTCTACGGAGCATGCTTCTGCGTTGCTGACGTGTTTGTGACGAGTTGCCCGTCACTGGCGAAATTTTTTTGTTTTTTATGGGTGTTTTAAGGGTTTTTGCTAGGTTTTCCTGCAATTAGAGGAAGCCAGCAAGGGCGGGTAAACCCGCCATGAAGCGCCTCAATGGTTCAGCGGGAGCTGCACATGCTCACGCTCGATGTGGCGCAGCACGCCCTGGCAAGCATCTTCGATCAGATCCAGCACATGTTCAAAGCCATGGTCTCCGCCGTAATAGGGGTCAGGCACGACAGCACTGCGCATTTCCTGACAGAACTCGGTCAGGCGGTGCAGCTTCTGGCGCTGTGTGGGTGGGCACAGTGCCTGCGCACGGGCCATGTTTTCGTGGTCCATGACCAGCACCAGATCAAAGCGTACAAAGTCCTCACGTGTGAGCTGGCGCGCACGCAGATTACTCAGGTCATAGCCACGCTGCAGCGCATGCTTTTGGCTGCGCAGGTCGGGTGCTTCACCGACGTGGTAGGCGTGGGTGCCACAGGAGTCGACCTGCAGCCGGTCCTCCCAGCCCTTGCGCCGGATCATGTCGCGCATGACGCCATGTGCGGTCGGGCTGCGGCAGATGTTGCCCATGCAGACCATCAATACAGAAAATCGTTTATTTTCAATAGCTTGCAATGC
>ERZ1034973.965-NODE-965-length-18154-cov-10.966407_pt1 | contig 18154 bp, 24 predicted proteins | sample MGYA00520686_ERZ1034973 | MGnify/ENA primary metagenome ERZ1034973 (study PRJEB33766, sample SAMN09781775) | gut metagenome | biome: gut microbiome | host: Homo sapiens | place: Madagascar | study: EMG produced TPA metagenomics assembly of the PRJNA485056 data... | reverse complement strand
TCATCTCCACCGGCTTCACCACCGTGTCTGCGCTGGTCAACTGGTGGTTCAACAATTCCTTCACCAAGGAGGCCATTCAGGCCGATGCTGAGTTTGAGCGGCTGAGGAAGCGTGTGAAGTGAGCCTCCGGCCATAACTGTATAGCATGACAACGCCCCCGCTTCGGATGTCCTCCGAGGCGGGGGCGTTTTTGCTTTCCTTTTCAACTTATTTCGACTCATAACAACATTTTTAACACATTCAGACCTATATCGATTAAATTCAATAGGAAAGGATGTGTTAAAATATGACAATCAACAAAAACAATATCGGGTCTCAGCTCGATAAGATTCTTCGCCCAATGGGCATAACTCGCAATCTTCGCTCCTATCAGCTGATATGCGCCTGTATCGTAAGGATCTTTGAGCAGGAAGACCGGCTGGGCGCGGTTCAGAAAGAAATCTATATGCCCATTGCTGAGGCGGATCGCTGCGACTGGACTGGCATTCAAAGCGCTATTCGTCGAGCCGCACAGACTGCGTGGCACAACTGTCCCGACACGGTACGCAGGATGGCCGGTTATCCGTTGGATGGCTGCCCTTCGGCGGTGCAGTTCTTGGAAATTCTATATAATACAATTGCCCGAAGCTGATAAAAGCTGCTTCTCAGTTCCGTTTTAGAGTAATTTTTGAGTGTTTTTTGTTGTTTTCCTGCCAAGAGTGGGTTACAAAACGGGTTTTTAAGAAGAAAAGAGCGCCGATTCAAAACGAATCAGCGCTCTTTTTGATTATGCGGGAGAAGGGGGTCGAACACTCCACAGCTTTTTCTAACGGAAGTCATCGGGAACTTTTCGCCAGATGAACAACTTTCCCTCACAGTGCGCTCCCAACCTCCAACAAGCCGTTTTCCGCACTGAAAAATAAAAGTGGGTTACAAAAACGGGTTACTTTTCCGATTGCGAATTTTCCAAGATCTGAGAAAAGCGGTTTTCCAGTGCCTGTGCCGTCTGCTGTGTTTCGCCTCGAAGGAGATGTGCATACACCCCGAACGTGTCCATCTGCCGCGAATGCCCCACAACCGACTTCACGGTGCCCTCTGGCAGCGTTTTTGCCACGCTAACGAAGGTATGGCGCAGATTATAAGGCGGAATATGCGGGATGCTATGTGCATCACAGTACCGGCTCCAACAACGATAATAGTGTTGTTCGTTCAAAATACAGAAAACGCTTTCCTCCTGCCCTGTCAGCTTGCGTTGAGCACTCAGGATTTCCTGCATTCGTGTTGTCATCGGAAGAGAGCGTATCGCATTGTCGTTTTTACCGTGCGTTTCTTCGCCGAACACATTGATAGAACGGTGGATCTGAATCATCCCGTCTTGAATATCGTCCCAACGAAGACCGAGCAGTTCGCCGGGGCGGAGGCCGGTCACTGCACTGAATCTATAAGCATTTATGTAAGGGTCTGTAACCTCTTTCCCCCGCCAAGTCGTCGTATCAACAGAAAACAACAGCTTCAGGTGCTCTGGCTGTAAGATCGCCTTTTCTGTTGTTCTGGCCCCTTTGGGAACGCGCAGCGTCTCAGGCAGCAGCGTTGACATCTTATTCAGGCGAAGCCACTTGCAAAAAGCCCGCAGGTCAACACAAAGGTTTTGCAGATACTTTTTGCTTCTGCCCGCAGCGAACGCCTTGTTTACCACGGTCTGCAACTGTGCCTCTGTCAGATTCTCGACCTTAACGCGGCCTATCTCCGGCTGCACACGGGTGCGCCACCGACTGTCTATCGGACGCCAGTTGGAATAGCTGGTCGTCGTCTTGACCTCTTCCAACCACTGCGTGTAGGCCTTTTCTACTGTGATACGGGTATTGATGATGCCTTCATCCAGCCATGCGTCCGCCTTGCGGTTTGCTTCCCGCTGGCCGGTGCGGCCGGGCTTTGCGCTGGTGAAGGTCTTGCGCACACCGTCCTTCTGCACCTTGATCTGCCAGCGGTTCTGGTTTGGAAGCCAGACGGCAGTGTTTGTACGTCGCCCCATAATACACCTCCGTTTGGGTACACTTTGACAAGCCTGCCCGGAGGTGGTACAATACAGGTGTTCATGTTGGATTGTACCCTCTGGGGCAAGCCACTCTATAAACGCTCTCGGTGTTACCAGCACCGGGGGCATTTTTTATTTTTGAGCCAGGTCAAACAGATATGCGCTTGCTTCTCCAAGCTCAGACTTCTGGCCGTCTGTCATGTAAGGCAAATATGGTTCAAATGCCTGATGATATTTCTCTGCCCAGTTCTGTTTTGCCTTTGCTGTTTTCAGGCTCTCGATTTTTGCCTGATACTTTTCTTCCGTTCGATGAATGATTTCCTTTACAGCATCATCTCGGAAGCTAAGGCTGCGATACTTCTTCAAATCAGCTGTAGTGCTTACCTGTGCACCGTACTTTTTGCACTTTTCAAGTTCCATCAAGCGTCCAACGCAAAAGTCATATCTTGTAAAAAAGGTGGCCGGTTCCGTGGTCGTCTGAAGGATTTTAGCGCTTTCCTGAGCCTGCTTCAGAAACTGTGGAGCCAAGACCTTTGCATTCGCGCGAGAATCAACAAGGCCAGTCTGCCCCATCCATTCAGGATTGGGATCATAGACCGATTCGAGTAGTCCTTCGCATTTATCACTATCTTGAGAACGAAATTCCTTTGCTCCCGCGATCCCTCCATATATAACGCAAAGAATTAGAAGAGAAACCCCATATGCTATAAATCCAAAAATGAGTGAAACCAGAAATCCGTCATCTTTGAGATCGGTAAGAAAAACCAGCACACCAATCAGAGCACAGACAATAGTCACTGGCTGTGGGATACTAGTGTACTTCGTTTCAAACTCAGGTTCATCCATATGTGATTTCCGGGATGCCTTTGGGATTGATTTTGCTGTAGATTTACTACCAAATGCCACACGCGAAACAGAATGTGCCAATCGATCCATGCTTCGGTCAAACGATTTCGCAGCACTCGCATATTTTTTTGAATATCCAACCTTGTTCTTTCTCGACATATCAAGTTCCTCTTTACCATTTATCGGAACACCTTCCGGCACTCCACAACCAATCCTGCAATCCGCACCGGCACCTTCTTCAGATCATAAATCTGCGGCTGATGCACCGGATTAAAGCTTTTTGGGGTCAGGATCACGAGATCACCTTCCCTGCGGAAGTATTTTACAGTCGCTTCGTTGCCGTTGACCATCACCACAGCCAACTGGCCGTTTTCCACTTCCGGTTGTTCACGTACAAGGATCTGGTCGCCCTCATCCATACCGGCAGCATTCATGCTGTCCCCGCGAATGTTCAACCAGAAATACTTTGCACCGTCTGTCTGCCGGATGGGAATGTAATCTTCAATGTTTTCCTCGGCATACATCGGCATCCCTGCACGGACAGTGCCCAACAGAGGGGCAATGTTCTGGGCATTATAAGGCGTGGCTCCCGCTGGAAGTTCTTTATCAGCGCTATCCCCTGTCATAATAAAGCTTGGGGTGGTTTTTAGAGCCTTCGCATAAGCTGCAATGCGGTCACGCCGCATATTAGCAATTTCACCGCTTTCCCAGCGGGAGACTGTTGCTTCTGATACGTCTACCAGCTCTGCGATTTCCTTTTGCGTTAATCCAAGAGCTTTTCGTCGGTCCGCTAAATAATTTCCCATGATCTGACGCTCCTTTCTGCCTTTATTATATCATTATATTGCGTTTTTGCAATGTGTTTTTGCAATTTTCCAAAGAAAAATTGCATTTTCGTATTGACTTGCGTATACGCAAGCGTTATACTGTTCTTGCGCAAAGGAGGTGAGCAAATGTTCAACCGCGATTTATTCCGTGCCAAATGTATTGAGCATGGCATAAGAACTCAAGATGCCGCCCAGATTATGGGCATCAATCCGGCAACTCTGTTCCGTAAAATGGGTGGCAAGTCCGACTTCACCCGAAATGAGATTCAGTTGTTCCGGGCCGCACTGCATCTTACTCCGCAGGAGACCGATGCTATTTTTTTCGCGTAAACTTACGTTTACGCAATTTCAAAGGAGGTGAACCACACGGACAACAACGAAAAGCCCGTGGTCAATATCACGGTCAACATCGCAGGCGTTCGGGAAGCCACTCAGCTTGTTGAACTCCTGTGTGAAAAAATAAAAGAAGCCAAGGCGCTGGCAGGCGACTTGACTTCTTTGCTGGAATCACTTGAAGAGGGAGAAGGGCGCGGGGTGCTGAAAGATGTGTCAATTGCACAGCTCGTGGAAGAACTGGTCAGCCGGGACGGAGTGGAGGTTGAGAGCAAACTTTTTTGCCGGTCCGCAAAGTATGCCGTCACACTTCGGGTAGCCCTGACAGAAGAAGAATGTCCCTCCTGCCTGCAATAAAGCTACTGTAGCAGCGCTTCTACTGTGAGACTTGGCTCTTTACACAGTGGCAGCAAATCCCATTCAGAAAAAGCGCAGGTAATTTCTTTGCGGATTTTTCCTTTATTGCTATCGATTCGCATGAGGCATTTCTTTCCCTGCTCGATGCAGCGTACATCTCCTGTTGACGCAAGTAGCAGATGCACATACCCCAAGCCCTCAAGCTTAACTGGGAAAGTATCAGAGAACCATCTTCTACGAATCACTTCAACGCTTCCCTTTTTATTGCTTTGGCTATGTAGTTCCATCCGGTATTCTCCAAACCGATTGATTTGAGCATCACAACTCATCTGTAATTGGCTCAGCGTTATCGGCTCTCGAGATTTATTGATGATATACAAATGGAGCACTTCCGTATATCCGCCGGTTTTAGCCTCTGGCCCAAAGCAAAAAACATTTTTTACTTCAACGACCACGCGTTTTCTGTTCTCAAGATGCCTTTCAAGCCAGTTCCATGCAGACAACACTGCTCCAAAAACCGCAATCGCTGGCGTGATCCAGTCCTGATTGCAGGTCACCCACTGAATAATTTTGTCCACTTACACTTCACCCCCTTTCCTTGCAACAGTATAGCACGGAAAGGGAGCCGCTCACAAGGAGGTACAAAACCACATGAACGACTTACAGATCTTCTCCAACCCCGAGTTCGGGCAGGTGCGCACCGTCGAGCTTGACGGTCAGCCGTGGCTCGTCGGCAAGGACGTCGCCGAGGCGTTGGGGTACAAGAATCCCGGCAAGGCCATCATCGCCCATGTCGATGAGGAGGACAAGCGGCTTGAGATGCTCCCGCAGGGGGCAGATTCCCAAAATGGGAATGTGTCCCCCTCATCCAAGACCGCCCTCATCAACGAGTCCGGCCTGTACAGCCTGATCCTGAGCAGCAAGATGCCGAAGGCCAAAGCCTTCAAGCACTGGGTCACAAGCGAGGTTCTGCCCGCCCTGCGCAGGAACGGCGTGTATGAGACCGTCAAGGCCCAGCAGCACATTGAGCAGCTGGAAGCCACCAACAAGCGCTTGACCGCCGCCATTCAGGCCGTGAGCACCGCCAAGGAGGAGCTTGCGGAGATCACTGACCTGCGCAATGACTTCATCAAGCACCGCGACGATTACAAAGCCCGCTTCATGCAGGCCAAGGCCAACTATGGCAAAATCTGTGACAGCCTCCGTCAGGCCGAGGGCCTTGTGCAGCGGGCACAGGCCAAGCTTGACAGCCGCATTGACCAGCTGAGAATCGTGGCCTTTGGCCTGCCCGCGTTCGAGCAGATCATAGCCGACATCTTCACCACTGAGAAAAAGGAGTGATTTTTGTGAAGAAACATTATATCCAGCTCCGTCGCCGCATGGAAGATGCCGACTTGCAGCTTAAAGACTTGGCTGCACAGACCGGCATTGGTTACAGCACCCTCAGCAAAAAGCTCTGCGCCGATTCTGGGGATACATGGATAGGAAAAGAAATCGTTGCCATCTGTAACGTGCTCCACATCCCGCAGGAAAAAATCGGCTACTATTTCTTTCCTGAAATTACAAAGGAGGTCTCCGCATGAGCCTTTACGCCCTCGCCCCTGAGCGGGCTGCAGCTCCGGTGGGCTGCGAGTACATTGCACCGTTATTTGCTTATCGCTGGTTCCGGTGGAACGGCGAAGGGTCCCGTCCCTCCGGCGTCTGGAAGCTTGGCGCAGAGCTGAAAAACCAGCACATGGAAGGCTCACAGGTCTATGATGCTGGCGAGTGGCATCCTGTCACCGCCTATGCATCCGACTGGTGTGCACCGCGGGAGTCCTCTGGTCTCCCGGAAGTCTGGAAAGGAGAAGTTGGAGCATGAGGCTTGAAAGTGAATACCTGCTGCACGCCGCTGCCATGCTGACGCATTCTGCGTCTGACGGTGTGAGTGCGGCCAGCGTCGTCAACAAATACGGTGGCACACCTGAATCCATTGAAGGTGCCAACAAAGGCATTCAGGAGGCCAACGACAAAATCAACCATGTCGAAGCACTTCTTGGTATGATTGCTGACTTAGAGGGGGTTGTTTTATGAAAATCAAATCTGGCGTTTTTTACTGGCTGGCTGTAGCCAGCGGGGGCGTTGGGATGCTGTTCGGGCTGGGCTTTGAGGGCAGCTTTGAGGCCCTCGGCGTCATCTCCGACACCGATTTCATCACCTCGATGGTGCTGCTGCTGGCCGCGCTCTTCTTCATGCGGCTGGGCTTCGCCGCCGAAGCGCGGGAGGAGCAGGAAGCCCGCCGCCGCAAGTACATCGACCGCCGCCACGCCCGCCCCCAAGAGCCGGAGTACCGGCAGAACCGGAGGGACGCATGAAAACAAAAAGCCCGTCGGTGTTCCAGCACCGGCGAGCCTGCAAAGGGATGATGGTTTGAAGCCCCATCACCCCGAAGAATAACATACTTTGGAGGTTTTAGCAAGTGGATATTATTTGTAGAAAACTCGCCAACGAGATGATCTACGCCTACCACAACGGACGCTTCTGGCGCTGGGACGAGGGACGGAGCATCTGGAAAGAGAGCCACCTGATGGCCCAGAAGTTCGAGCGCGCCAGAGCAGCGCTCAAGACGCTGACGCCGGAGGCATTCTTCTCCGATGGCGCAGAGTTCGCCCTGCTGGATGAGTACGAGATCAACTTGGAAATGACTGCTGCCCTCAGAGACGCCAAGCCCTGCAAGAGCGCACCGGTAGAGCCGGTAGAGGAGGAATCTTCCTCGGATGTTCCTGCTCCCTGTATCTGCTCTACCTGCACCTGTGGCGGGTGCAAAGAAGAATGCTTCGGAAACTGCCGCAGCTGCGGCCACCCCGTGCAGGAGTGCAACAGCTACCAGACCGATGGCGAAAAGCATTTGACGCCCGCTCACTCTGCGGGTGTTGCCGCACAGTGCGGCAACACTCCCCTCGCCCCTACCTTTGATTTCTCGGCTCTGGGTGATTTGTCCGAACAGGCCGCAGCCGCCGACCAGCAGTTTGATCTGCACTATGGTGCGGCTCAGGACGAATACCTGATCTCCTGCATCTACCTCGCCCGGATCCACGCTCTGACTGCCAAGGCAGGCCGGTATGGCGGCGGCACATGGACAAAGTGGTACGAGAGCAAGGGACTCAGTGAGGGAAGCGCCCGCACGATGGTCAAAAACGGAGACGCTTTTAATTCCGCAACTGTTGCGGAATTAAAACAGCTGCCCGAGCTGACCCGCAAAGATTTGAACCTCATCGCCCGCAGCGGGTGTGCCGCGCAGTTGGTCGAAGCCGCCGGAGACAGCCAGCGGGTGCAGGAGCTTTTAGCCCAGCTCAAGGCCGAGAAGGAGCGTGCCGACACTGCCGAAAAGTCCGCTCAAAATGCCCACAAGGAAAACGTCTATTTCAAGGAGCTGGTGAAAAGCGCCGAGGCCCAAACCTCTAAGGACGCGAAAAAGCGAGAGGAAGCAGAAAGCCGCTATGAATCCGCTCTTGCAGACATCAACGGTTTGACCGAACAAAACGATCAACTCAAAAGTCGGTTAGACGCCGCTGAATCCCGGGAAGAAGAAGCTTGGAAAGCGCACGATAAGGCTCAGGAGCGCGTTCAGGAAATCGAGAAGCAGCTGGAAGGTTCCCGGCAGGTGGCCGAAGCGGCCAAGCGCCGGGCCGACAAGTGGCAGGCCGAGGCTAAAGCAGCCCGAAAGCAGCCCATCGAGGCTGTGGTGGACGAGGAAGAAGTTGACCGCCGGGCGGCAGAAAAGGCTTGGGGCCTTGCAGATGCCCGGAATGCCGAACTGGCCAAGGACAACGCCAGCCTGAAAAAGCAGCTTGCCGCCCTTCAGGCCAAAGTCAGCGACGATGCACAGGCCGATTTTGAGACCGCCAACTTTTGCGTCAATTCCATCCGGGCCGCATGGGACACCAGCAGAGCCAGCTATGCCCGGCTGGTCGGCGAGGATCTGGAAGGGACATTCCAGTCTCTGTGCGGCGTACTAAACAGCATCATGGAGGAAGCGGCCCGCCTCTGCCGCCAGCCGCCGGATTATGACGGAGGTGATGGTGATGAATGAGATGTACAGCTTGGACTTTGACCGCTTCGGCCCGCCCTTGGAGCCGCCGGACGACTACTATTTTCTGCCGCGTGACGCGGAACAGGAGGACGAGGACGACCATGACGAATGAACTTACCATCCGGGTGCAGAACCCGGTGATCCCGGCCATGAGCTGGAACAAAGACGAGGTGCAGCAGAACCTTGACGAGCTGCTTGCAGCCTACACAGGCCGCGTCTATACCCCGGAGAACATCAAGGGTGCCAAGGACGACCGGGCTAAAATCAACAACTGGGACGATCAGCTGGGCGCAGCTGTCACCGCTGCAAGGAAGCTCTACCTGAAGCCGCTGGAGGACTTTCAGGCCGACATCAAGACCATGCGGGAGCAGTGCAAAAAGGTCTCCGGCGCGATCGATGCACAGGTCAAGGCCGTCGAACAGGCCGAAAAGGAGGAAAAGGCGGACACCCTGCGGCTGGTCTACCGGGACTGCATCGGGGAGCTGGAGCCGATGATCTCCTTTGACCGTCTGCTGGTGTCACAGTGGCTCAACAAGACCTTCGACCTTGCTCAGGCCGAAAAGGAGCTGCGCAAAGCTGTGGAGACCCGGCGGGAGGAGCTGCGCCTCATCCGGGAGACCTGCGGCGAGGATGCCGAACCTTGCATCACCGAATACCTGAGGTCTCTGAGCGTCAACGATGCCCTGCATGAGCACGGCCGCAGAGAACGCGCCCGCGCGGCTCAGGCCGAGGCGGAAGCCCAGCGGCAGGCCGCAGAGCGGGCCAGAGCCGCAGCTCCGGTCATCATCCCGCCCACAAATGAAGAGCGGCAGCGGAAGGAAGAGGCGGCACGGGAAGCCCGGAGCAACGCCTTTATAACGGCCTCCGGACGGCTGGATTGTGAAGTCCTGCAGCAGTTTGCCGCCCCGGCGGCCCCGGCCCGCAAACGCTACCGCTTCTGGGTGGATTTCACCCCGGAAGACATCGAATGGTTCAAAGCCGAAGCCCAGAAGCGGGGCTTTGCATATGGTTCTGTGAAATAATCGGAGGTAATTACTTATGGCTTTTTCCCGTTCCGGCGCACCTGCGCCCACCATGTCCGCAAACACCACCGACACCACGACTGCCCGGATGACCGCGATGCAGCAGCGTGCAGCCCAGAGCAACGCCCTTCAGGCTGCCAGCCCGGCCAAACCTGTGGAGATCACCGCTGCCGACGGCCAGCACATGACCGTCAGCTTCTCGGACGTCCGCAACTTTATCTGTGCCAAGGCCACAGATGCCGAGTGCAAGATCTTCCTCGAGACCTGCAAGCAGTATCGGCTGAATCCTTTCACAAAGGAAGCCTACCTCATCCACTACGACAACAACAGCGAGGACACCCCCAGCACCATCGTTCTGGGCAAGAACTGTTATCTTCAGATGGCCGAACGTCACCCCAGCTATGACGGCTTCGAGGCCGGCGTCATCATCTTTGACAAGGTGGCTGGGGATTACCAGAAGCGGGAGGGTTCCATCGTCTACGAGGACGAGGAGCTTCTGGGCGGCTGGGCCAAGGTCTACCGCAAGGATCGCACCCGCCCCAGCTACGAGGAAGTGAAGCTGACCGAGTACGACACCGGGAAATCCCTGTGGAAGGGCAAAAAGGCCACCATGATCCGCAAGGTCGCCCTTGTCCATGCGCTGCGGGAAGCCTTCCCCTCCACCTTCGGCTCCCTCTACGATGAGAGCGAAGTCCATGTGGATGCAGAGTCCACCGCCGCGGAGCTGGACGATGCTGGACAGGCTCCGGCTCCCCGCTGGACCTGCATCAAGGAAGCCGCCGAGCAGGCCGATGCCCTGACCGTCGAAGAGGCTGAGGATTCTGTGGATGATCCCTTTGCCGGAGGTGACAGATCGTGATCTTGACGCACAAGACCGGCGTGCTGCTCCACGGGACCCTTGCCAAAGACCCGGTGTTCAAGGATGTGGGCCAGAAACAGGTGCTCAAGTTCGACGTGAAGGCCCACAGCGTCAAGACCGATACCGGCAGCTGGGAGAGCCTGTTTGTGCAGGTCAATGTCTGGCACGGGCTGGACAAGTGGGACGGGATGTTGCTGAAAGGCGATGCCGTCACGGTTTTTGCCCGGGAACTCAAGACCCGGGAATACAACGGCAAGACCTATTACAGCGTGGATGCCGACGACATCCAGCCCGGCGGACTGGTGCTCTTCCGGTGGATGCAGAACCTCATTGATCTCTGCACTGAACCTCCTGCATCGCCCGAGCCTGTGCCCACCGAGGAGCCAACGCCCTTTGATGAGCCGGTGCCGGTGCCCGAGCAGACCAGCCTTTCCGGCGGGCAGATATACCCCGGCGAGAAACTGACCGACTACGCACCCCGAACCCCGCAGGCGACAGCTCCCACAGGTCCCGCCGTCGGCACCCCGGAGGCTGACGCCCTCATCGACGACAGTGCCAATGACCTGCCCTTCTGATCCTGAACGCTGTGCTATCTGGCGATACGGGCATTTCATTCGAAAGGAGGTCAGGCCGTGGGCATTGACCCTTCTCGCGGCTTTGTTGCCATCCCGCGCGGCCTGACCGACTGGGAGTGGTACTCAGAGCCAAACACCGCCCGGCTGTTCATCCATCTGCTGCTCACGGCCAACTGGAGCCAAAAGCAGTGGCAGGGCATCATCATCCACCCCGGAGAGCTGGTCACGAGCCAGTCTCAGCTGGCAAAAAAGCTCAATTTGAGCATTATGCAGGTGCGAACAGCCCTGAAGCACCTCGAATCAACAGGACACATAACAGTCAAAACCGGGTCGAAATACAGCCTTATCACGTTGAATAATTACGATTTGATTGAGGCCGGTAACAGGCAGATAACAGGCAAGCAACAGGCAGATAACAACAACTTAACCATAAATAACATAAAAAACATAAATAAGTCGTCGTCTGCGTGCGCGACGCCCGAGCCGACTCCGACGAAGACGACCTCCCCCCTCGCGGAGGATTTCGAGCAGCGCATCTGCAAGCTGAGCATCCAAGGAAAAGCCCAGCTGGCCGGATACGCCGACCGGCTGGGAGAGGAACTGGTATCGGAGATCGTCGGCAGGTGCGCCGACCTTGGGGCTTACAGCTGGCCGTATGTCCGCAAAGCGCTGGCAGAAGCTGAGGTGCAGGGATGCAAGTCTGTGGAGGAGTACCGCAGGCTTCACCCCATCGGCAGCGGACGGAATCTCCGGGTTGACCGCACAGAGCCGAGCGGGAATGATTTCCTGAAGGATGCCGCCCGGCGCAGACGATTGACGAAAAAGGAGGGACTCGATGTATCGGAATCCTGAATACTACCCCGACCCGACGGTCGGCCGGGCACTGGAGAACCTCCGCAGAAAGGAGAACCGATTGAACACTGGAAAGCAATTTGAAGCCGACTGGAAAAACTCCATGCCGAAGGATGCATGGTGCTACCGGCTCAAGGACAGTGCGGCCACCTATTACGGCGGCAATGAGAACCTGAGCTTTTCCATCGACAATATCTGTGATTTTGACGTCTACCGCTACCCCATGCACCACTACTTCGAACTCAAGACCATCGAAACGCCCAGCATCCCGCTGGAAAAGATCCTTGGCCGATTCGACCGGGAGAAGCAGAAGTATCACAAGCTCAAGCACATAACCGACATGGCCCACGCAGCTGAGTTTCGCGGCCAGACCGCTCACGTTGTCGTCAACTACCGGGGCAAGGTCAACCGCACCTTCGCCATCCCCGCCAGCGCTGTGCTGGAGTACATGGGCACCCAGACCCGCAAAAGCATCCCATGGCAGTGGGCCGCCCTGAACGGCATCGAGGTGGAGCAGCATCTGCTGCGTGTCCACTGGCGGTATGACGTGGAAGGGCTGTTGAAACGGTTGGAAGGAGGTGAAGCCGTTTGACCTACGAGGAAAAGAAAGAATGGCTGCGGCAGTACGAACGCGCCAAGAGAAAAGAACTGCATCTGACCCACGAGCTTCAGGAAGCAGAGTTTGACTATGGCCGCATGACGCAGACTCTTTCCTCGGTGCCGGGAGGCAGCAGCGATGGGCAGGCGCTCCCCCGTGCTGTAGAGCGTGTAGAAAAAGCGAAGCAAGCCTTGGACGCGCAAGTCTTGTTTTGTGACGACCTCCATGCTGAAATCATGGCAAAACTTCTCAGTTTGGAAGAGCCGGATGATTACGAGGTTTTGAATCTTCGCTATCTTCACTTCAAGGCATGGGAAAGCATTGCGGCCGAAATGAAACTTTGCCTTCGTCAAATCTACCGCCGTCATCATCGCGCCATTGATGCGCTGAATTTGTAATGTCAGCCAATGTCACCTAGAAGTCATTTTATGTCACTCCACGTTATGCTAAAATAGTACCATCGGCAGCGCCGGAAAGGCCCACCGATACACGCAGTCTCCGCACCATGTCCTCCTTGACGCTTGACCGCATGGTGTGCGGACTGCTTCTATTATGCCGCCTGAGCGCAATTTGGTGCGCGGCGCGTGTGAGTAGACACGGCCGGTTCGATTCCAAGGGCGACACCATGACGCTGCGCCCCGCCGCAGCAATAGCCTGACGCATGGCCTGCGAAACCGCTTGGGGCTGGCGTGCCGGATGGGAGTCCCTCCTTCTCCCCGTGAGAGTCCGGCACACCTACGGAGGCCCCGGAATCCGCAGTGGGTTCAAGGATACCCCACCGGATGTGCGTCAATCACCCTGCACAGAAATGTGCGGGGATTTTTTATGCTTTACTTTTGCACAAGAGAGGTGGTGATGTGCCCAATGAGAAGAACCTCATCCCGTTCAACAAGCGAACGGAGAGTGAGCAGAGAGAAATCGCGCAGAAGGGCGGCATCGCCTCGGGCGCGGCACGCCGCCGCAAGCGCTCCATGCGAGAGGCCGCCGACTACTACCTCAGCCTGCCAGAGACCGACCGCCGCCGGGTGAATGCCATGCTGCGGGACGGCATCGACACGGAGGACATCGACAACCAGATGGCCGTCGTCATGGGCATCGCGGAATCTGCCAAGCGGGGCAACCCGCAGGCGGCTTCTGTGCTGCTCAAGATGCTGGGAGAGGATACCGTGCAGGACGACCCCGCCGCAGATGCTCTGGCAAAGGCGAAGGAGTTGCTGGGAGGTGTGGACAGTGCCATTGACTGAGTTTCAGCAGGAATACCTGCGCAACTGTTCCCACCGCTGGAACGTCAAGACCGGAGCCACCCGCTCCGGCAAGACCTATCTTGACTGCGCCGTCACCATTCCGAAGCGCATCTGCGCAGCCCGGGGCGAGGGCCTGCTGGTCATGCTGGGCAATACCCTCGGCACGCTGGAACGCAACGTGCTGGAGCCTATGCGCGGCCTCTGGGGGCCTGATCTGGTGGGCGTCGTCCGCACCTCGGCCTCCGGCAACATCGTGCAGCTCTTCGGCCACAAGGTCTATGTCCTCGGTGCCGACAATAAAAAGCACATTGCCCGCATTCAGGGCGCGGCCTTCGAGTACGCCTACGGCGACGAGATCACCACATGGGACGAGGGAGTCTTTCAGATGCTCAAAAGCCGCCTGTCCTGTCCGCACAGCCATTTCGACGGCACCTGCAACCCGGAAAGCCCTTCCCACTGGTTCAAGAAATTCCTCGACAGCGATGCTGACATTTACTGTCAGGCCTACACCATCGACGACAACCCGACCCTTCCGGCCCAGTTCGTGGCCGACCTGAAAAAAGAGTACACCGGCACCGTCTACTATAACCGCTTCATCCTCGGGCAGTGGATGGCGGCCAACGGCGTCATCTACCGCCTGCTGGCTGACAGCCTTGCCGCCGGGGACGGGCGTTTTTTCTGGCCGGTCGAGAGGCAGCTGTGCCCTTGGCGGGTGCGCATCGGCGTAGACTTCGGCGGCAACGGTTCGAAGCACGCCTTTGTGGCCACGGCTATCCTGCCGGGCTGGTCGGGCGTCGTGGGGCTGGCGTCCCAGCGCATCGACCCGGTGGCGCAGGATGCCGACTATCTGGCCGACAAGCTCGTTGAGTTCTGCATCGCGGTCTTCGCCCGCTGGGGCGAGATACAATACATTTTCTGCGACAGTGCAGAACAGACTCTGATAAATCATATCCGTTCCCGCCTGCGCCGCTGCAAGCTCTCTTGGCTGGCCGACCGGGTGGAGAACAGTGCCAAGATAAAGATCACCGACCGCATCCGCCTCACCTGCATCCTGATGGGTGGCGGGCGGTTCTGGCTCATGCCCGAGGCCGCTACCCTGCGGGAGGCCCTTGCTACCGCTCTTTACAGCGGCAAGCACCCCGGCGTGGATGAACGCCTCGACGACGGCAGCACCGACATCGACACACTGGACGCCTATGAGTACACCATCGAACGCGACTTCAAGAGGTTGACGAACACATGAACATCACCGATTTTCTGGATTATCTGCATAAGACACGCGGGTGGGTGCTGGATGCTGATTATTACAGCCAGATCGAGACGTGGCGGCAGTGGTGGAAAGGCAGCGTCCCCGGCGTCCACACCCGGACAGCCGAGTATGCTGAAGGCACGAAAAAGCGCCTGATCGCCTCTCTGCGGATGCCGAAGCGGGTGTGTGAGGACTGGGCGAATCTGCTGCTGAACGACCGCACCACCTTCCAGATCGCAGACGCGGCCACAGCCCGGTATCTGCTGGGCGATGATGAGCAGCAGGTGGGCGGTTTGCTCCGCGACCTGCATTTCTGGACGAACGCCAACGCGCTGGTCGAGAAAGCTTTTTGGAGCGGCACCGGAGCTTTTGTCCTGAGCGCGGAAAATATGATGGTCGTGAATGGAGAGGCCGTTCCCGGCCCGGACGTCCGGCTCCGGCTGGATTATGACCCGGCCCCCTGCATCCTGCCCCTGCGGGTGGAGCGGGGCGTCGTGAAAGAAGCGGCCTTTGTCTCCGAGTGTCTGATCGACGGCAAGCCTGCTGTCTACTTACAGACCCACACCGGCGACGAGAAGCGACGCACCATCCGCAACGAATGGTTCCGCGTCACCGACTCTGTATCCGGCACGCCGATATTCTCCCCCATCGAGAAGCCACCGGAGGGCACGGTGGAAAGCATCACGGTGGAGGGGTCGCCGCCGTGGTTCGCACTGTTCAGCCCGGGAGCTGTCAAGAACATCGACGGAGGCGTAGGGCTGGGCATGAGCGTCTTTGCGGAGGCCCTGGCCGAAGCGCAGGGCGTAGACCTCGCCTTCGACAATTACCGCGAAGACATCCGTCTCGGCCACAAGAAAATTTTTTACGGCGCTGACATCTGCCGCACCGTCATCGACAAGGACGGCAAGCCTCATTATATCCCCCCGGACGACGATGTGGAGAGCCAGTTCGTGACACTGCCCGGCAAGGAAAGCAGCCTCGACCAGTCCAGCGAGTACCACGAATACAACCCCGACCTCCGCGTGGAGCAGAATCACCGGGCCGTGCAGGATATGCTCAACCTGTTCTCCTTCAAGTGCGGGCTGGGCTGTCACCGGTACAATTTTGAGAACGGCAAGGTCACAACGGCCACCGAGTACAACGGAAGCCGACAGGACTTGGTCGCCAGCGCCAACAAGAACCAGATACCCATTGAGGGCGCGCTGATCGCCATCATCCGGGCCGTCCTCTGGGCCGCGAAGGAGCTGCAAAAGACCGCAGTCGTCCCCGACACCCCCATCTCGGTGAACTGGGACGACAGCTACATCACCGATGCCGAGACCCGCATGACCCAGATGAGAGACGACGCCCTCAGCGGCTTGCTGCCCCGCTACAAGTACCTCTCAGCCCGGTATGGAATCAGTGAGGAGGACGCCCGGAAGCTGGCCGAAGAAGCCGCCGCCGAGAACCGCCAGCCTGAGCTGACCTTCGGCGGGGGTGCCTGATGCTGGCCCCGGACTACCTCGACCACGCCCCGGACTCTCTCGTGGCCCTCTGGCAGGAGGTGGAGGATACGATTCTCCGGGACGTGGCCCGGCGCATCGGCAAGATGGACGCCCTGACGCCGACGGCCAACTGGCAGCTCTGGCGCTACCAGCAGACCGAGGCTGTCCGCAAGGATGTGGTCAAGCTTCTGGCCCGGTATACCGGCAAGAGCGAGGCCGAGATACGCCGCCTGATGCAGGAGGCCGCGACCGCTGCACTGGAAGCCGAGGACGAGATCTATTATTACTACGACCTGAAGCCGACGCCCTTTGAGGAGTCAGCGCCCTTGCAGAACCTGCTCAACGCGGGCTATCGGCAGACGGCAGGCAGCTTCTCCAACCTCACCGCCACCACGGCAAACACCGTCTCTGGGGCTTTTGAGCAGGCGCTGGACAGGGCATGGCTCCAAGTGAGCAGCGGCGCGTTCGACTACAAGACCGCCGTCAAGCGTGCTGTGGACGGCCTCGCCGACTCCATGCCCTACGTCACCTACCCCAGCGGCCACAGGGACACGCTGGAGGTGGCCTGCCGCCGTGCCGTGCTCACCGGCGTGAACCAGACCGGCGCAAAGCTGCAGGAAGCCCGGATGGACGAGTTTGGGGCCTCTTTTGTCGAGGTGACGGCCCACGGCGGGGCGCGCCCCAGTCATGCCGTATGGCAGGGCAGGCGCTACCACCGGGGCGGCGCAGTGGACTACTTGGGCCAGCACTACGAGGATTTCGAGTCGGCCACCGGCTACGGCACCGGCGCGGGGCTTTGCGGCTGGAACTGTAAACACCAGTTTTTTGTGGTTTTTCCCGAGCTTGGCTCTCCTCCCGCATGGACGCAGGAGAGCCTCGAGGCCTTCAACGCCCGGGACATCGAGTATGACGGCAGGCTCTACACCCGCTACGAGATCAGCCAGATGCAGCGTGCCCGGGAGCGGGCCGTCCGCAAGTACAAGCGCCGGTATCTGGCCGAGGACGCCGCCGGGGCCGACACCACCGCCAGCGCCGTGAAGCTGAGGCAGGCCCGGCAGAGCCTTGCAGACTTCACTCGGGCCACCGGCGGCAGAGTGGACAGCGCCCGGACAAGTGTACATGGATTTGGGCGGAGTGAGGCAAGCAGAGCTGCATGGGACGTCCGCCACAACACATTGACAAATGCCGCCGGACAAACTATCATTAAAGTCGGTAAAAGTGACATCAAAGGGCCTCGCAATGGCATCACGCAAAAGACGAACGCTAAAGGCGGCATCGACCGGAATTATTACGGCCCGGATGGGCGGCAGACCAAGCAGATCAGCAATAACGGCCATGGTCACAAAGCAGAGGAGGCTTTCGGCCTGCATGGTGAACACGCTCATGATTATGTCACGAATGAAAAGGGCGTTCTTGTCCATGGGAAAGCCCGCGAGCTGACAGATGCTGAACGGAAGGAGAACAGTGATATTTTATGACAGCAGATTCTTTGCGGAAAGAACTTTCCAAAGGTTGGGCAATGCTCGTTTTTCAATATCGCGGAAAAGAAGGCCATGTAGACCCTTATGGGACTCAGAATGGGGACTTTTCTTATCTTCTGTGGTACGATGGAGATGAAAAACTCGTTCACAGCATGGAGGACGTCATGAACACCCCCATTTTTGACGGTCATTCACTTTCTGAAATCGCTGGTGACATCTCTGAGATCGACTGGTGCTGACAACAACCAAATACCGCGAGCGTCTTTGCCCATCCGGGCAGGGGCGCTTTTTTCATGCCGTTTTAGCTCATATTGGTCAGAGCAGCTGCCTCGTAAGCAGCG
>ERZ1034973.961-NODE-961-length-18229-cov-9.853747_pt1 | contig 18229 bp, 4 predicted proteins | sample MGYA00520686_ERZ1034973 | MGnify/ENA primary metagenome ERZ1034973 (study PRJEB33766, sample SAMN09781775) | gut metagenome | biome: gut microbiome | host: Homo sapiens | place: Madagascar | study: EMG produced TPA metagenomics assembly of the PRJNA485056 data set... | reverse complement strand
TATATTTATAATGTAATAAAACAGATACAAAAATGTAATATTTATAACAAATAAAATTAAATTGTGTTTCCGTAACAATAAAACAATAATTAACATAAAAAGTATCGAAAAACGCTTAAAAGTATTGAAAAAAATGGAAAAGAGAGTTATAATGGTACATAGAGATATTATAATCTAAGGAGGATTACTATGAAAAATAAAGTATTAAAAATAGTGACAGTCGTTATATTGTTAGCAACTTTAACTATGGCTAACTTTATTTACGTTGGCTATGGATTAGTAAGCTATGCAGCAAGTAGTATAGCTACAAATCATCAAAATGTAGAATTTGATGCACAATTAAAGGAAGGGAATATCTTATCTTTATTAATTAATGTAAAAAAAGAAGGATATTTTAATGGAGAAATTACTTTGGAAAATAGTAATTTTACTATTGACACACAGCAAAGTAATCAATATATAAACAAAATTGAAGATAGTAAAATAGTGTTAAATCAAATAAATGCTGGAACTACAGCACAAGTTGATTTGAAAATCAAACCTGTTAATAAGGAGATATTTGATGCAGGTTTATTAAGTGCGGTAAGTAAGTTGAATTTAAATGGTAAATACATGGATAGTACACAAAAAGATATTACCATAAAAGCTTCAAGAGAAGTAAAATTAGAATATGTTGATAATAACACAGTAGATAATATAGAAAGTACAACAAATATTATAACTAATAAAATAATGAAAGTATCAGGAGAAGATAAAAGAGTTGTACAATTAGAAGTTGCTTTAGGATTAAAAGAAAACAATTATCCTATAAAGGAAATGGAACTTCAAATGAAAATACCAACTATAAATAATAAACAACCAACTATAGTGAAAAAAATAGATTTTAATACTATGACACATTGGGATTATAAATATGAAGAATCTGCAGTTGAAATTAAATTTACTAATGAACCAAATGAACAAAACAACATTTTATGGAAAAAAGAAGGTAACGAAAAAGTTGTTTTGACATTAATCTATGATAAAGATTCAACATTAGATAATATTACATTACAACCAGAAATAAAAGTAACATTATATGATGGAAAAGAGCTTTCAACTAATACAGTTATAGACAAAACACAATTAAGTGAAGAAAAAGATGCTATAATACAAACAACAGCATCAAATAGTGAAAGTTCAATTTATAAAGGAAAATTGTATTCAGGAATAGATAGAAGTTATGAAGAAACAACAAAAATTGCAGTAAATTTAGCAAATGCTGAAGATTATATTAAAGTTGCAGAAAAAGCAACTAACTATGTAGGTGATGATGAAGAAGCAAGTGCAAATGTTGTATACAATAAAACTACTATAAAAAAAGAAGAATTTGATAAAGTACTTGGAGAAAATGGAAAAATAACAATAACAAATGAAAATGGTGAAGTTCTTGCAACAATAGATAATACAACACCAGTTGATGAAAATCAAAATATTGTTATTGATTATGAAGGAAAAGAACCTAGTGCAATAGAAGTAAAAACAACAGCACCTATTAAAGAAGGAGACTTAGAATTAGTACATACTAAAACTATAAAAGAAAATCAAAACAAAGATTTAATAAAAAAAGCAACAGAGCTTAATACAACTATTGAATATGGATATAATACAGAAATTACTAATAAAGTAGAATCAACAATAAAATTAGAGGAATCAAAAACAGAAGCAAGATTAGAAGTAAATAAAGAAACATTATCCACAGTTGTTGATAATACAGTGGAAATGAAAGCAATATTAAAAGGAAATAGTGAACAATATAATTTATATAAAAATCCAACAATTACATTTGAATTACCAGAAGAAGTAGAAGAAATAAAAGTAAATAGTGTAGATTTAATTTATGATAATGAATTAAAGGTAAAAAATTACGAAGTAACTGGAAGAACTCTAAAAGTTTATTTAGAAGGAGAACAAAAGAATTACAAAGACTTAAGTATTGAAGGAACAGTTATTGTAGTAAATGCAAATATTAATGTTAATAAAAAATCTGCTACAAAAGATTCTAAAATAACTATGATATATCAAAACAATGAAGAAACAAATAGTGATTCAAAAGAAATTAGAATTGTAGCACCAAAAGATGTTACTGCTATAAACAGCATAAAGGAATTAAATGTTGAGACAATAGGTCAAGAAGAAACAAAAAAAGTAGCATTGGCAAGAGGAAGTAAAACAAAACAATTAGAGACAGAAATAGAAATAGTTAATAATAATGAAAATGCAATTGAAAATGTTAAAATAATAGGAACATTCCCAACTAAAAATAAAGAAAACAATATGGATATAAAATTACTAGAGGAAATTACTTTAGAAGGTATAGATGGAGCAAAAATATATTATACAGAAAAAGAAGATGCAACTACAGATGTAAAAGATTCTGGAAATGCTTGGACTGAAGAAATAACAGATACAAGTAAAGTAAGAAAATATTTAATTGATGTACCAAGTTTAGAAGCACAATCAAGTATAAAAGGAACATATAAAGTAGAAATACCAGAATTATTAGAATATAATCAATCAGCAAAACAAGGCTATACAGTACAATATACAAACAGCCTATCAAAAACTGAAGGCGAAATGAAAGCAACTACTATAGAATTAGAAACAGGAATAGGACCAAAATTAGAAACAAAACTAACTCCAACAGTTTCTGGTTCAGAAGTAGCATCTAATAGTACAGTAAAAAACGGAGAAGTTATTAAATATAAAATTGAAGTATCTAATGTAGGAAGTGAAGATCTTACAAATGTAACATTACAAGGAGATGTTCCAGAAGGTACAACATTAGTAGAACCACAAGAAAATTATGAATATACAGGAGCTTCTTATTATAAAGAATTAACTGATAAAACTTATAATGCTAAAATAGATAAAATAAGAGCTGGAGAAGTTATAACAGGAACATATGAAGTAAGAGTAAATGCTGGAGTTGAGTCAGGAACAAAATTATTAAATACAGTACAAGCACAATATGGAGATGTTATTAAAAAATCAAATGAATCTCAATTATTAACAGAAAGTGGAGATATACGAGTAAGTGTAAAAAGAGTTACTGATAGAAAAATAGATTTATATGAATCTGGAACAGTAAGATATTTTGTTATTATAGAAAATTTAGCAAATTCTAAAAGCGAAGATGTAATAATACATACTAATAAATCTGATAATATAGAACCATCTAGAGTAGTATTATTAACAGGAATGAAAACAGGAGAAAATGCAAATCAAGATGAATCTATAAATAGTGAAGAAATAGATTATAGAGACGAAATGAATATAGGTTCTTTGGGAGCTGGAGAAGTAAAAGTTTTAAGTTATGATATGTCTATTAAAAAATTAGATAGTACAAATAAAATAGGATTCTCAGTAATAGCCAAAGAAGGAAAAAGTGAATATAAATCTAATCGTATAGAAGAAAATATAAATAAAGTAAATGTTGCATTAAATATGACAACAAACACACAAAGTCAATATGTAAAAGCAGGAGATAACATTGAATATACAATTACAGTAAAAAATAATGGAACAGAAGGAGTAAGTGGACTAAAAATAATAGATAAAATACCAAGTAGTTTAACAGTAGATAGTGTAACATTTGATGATGAAACAATAGAAGCATATAAAGATATAAATGATATAGAAATTTCTTGTGATATAGCTTCACAATCTGAGAGCACAATTAAAATATCAACTACAGTAAAATATTCAGTAGATAGAACAAATGCAGAACCAATTACAAATGTTGCATATGCAGAGATGTTAGGAGAAAGAGTTGCAACAACTTCAGAAATAAATCATATTATTGAAGCAAATAAAGAAAACGCAGATACAGATAAAGATGATGATGGAAAAGGTAATGAAGATATTGCCAATGGAAGCAAAATGATAACAGGTGTTGCTTGGTTTGATGAAAATGCAAATGGACGAAGAGATGATTCAGAAAAAACATTATCTAATATAAAAGTACATTTATTAAATACAAAAACAAACAATTTAGTTAAAGACACAAAAGGAAACGTACTAGAGGCAACAACAAATGATAATGGAGTGTATGTATTAAATAATATAGGAAGCGGAAAATACATTGTTGTATTTGAATATAATAAAACTCAATATGCATTAACGAAATACAAAGCAGAGAATGTTGATGAAAGCAGAAATTCAGATGTTATGACAAATGAATTATCAATAGAAAACGAAAAACAACAAGTAGCTTCAACAGATATTATAGAAATAAATAATGAAAATGTTTCTGATATTAATATTGGATTAATTGAATTAAAGAACTTTAACTTTAGATTAGACAAATATATTAGTAAAATACTAATTCAAAATTCAGCAGGAACAACAGTAAAAGAATATACTGATGCAACTGTAGCCAAAGCAGAATTAGATGGAAAGAAAATTAATGGAACAACAGTTATTATTGAATACGAAATAAAAGTAACAAACATAGGTGAAGTTGACGGATATGTAAGAAAAATAGTAGATTACATGCCAAGTGACTTGAAATTTAGTTCTGAATTAAATAAAGATTGGTATCAAACAGGAACAGATCTTTATAATACAAGTTTAGCAAACGAAAAAATAACAGCAGGACAATCAAAATCAGTTAAATTGACATTAACAAAGGCAATGACAGAAAATAATACAGGTTTAATAAATAATACAGCAGAAATTGCAGAAAGTTATAATGAACTAGGAATCGCTGATAGCAAATCAACTCCTGGAAATAGAGTAAATGGAGAAAGTGATTATGGTTCAGCAGATGCAATATTAAGTTTAAAAACAGGTGGAGAAGTTTATATAGCAATTACAATTATAGCTATAATTGCATTGGGAATTCCAACATTTATTATAATAAGAAAAAAATATATAAAAGGTGATAGAAAATAGAAAGGAAAGGAGGTATAAAAATGAGTAAGATAAAAAAATTAGCAGTTTTATGTTTTATGATATTACTAGGAAGTTTTGTTATTACGAATTCAGTAAATGCTGAATCAAAGTATTTTTCATATAATGATTTATGCTATAATGAAACTTTACTTTGTGCACAACATCATCAAAGTATGTATGGATCTACATATAAATTAATTACTGAAATAAATATAACAGGAAATAAATCAACAGGAAATGGTGCAACAGTAGAGAGTTGGCATAATGCTAAATTGGCAGCAATTTTATCAAATAAAAGAGGAACATTAGAAAATTATGGAGGAAGTGATGTTGAAAATTTACCAGTGCAAAATGCAATATGGAATTATTTAGGTACATGGCGTTCAGCAGTTGGATATAAACATGGAATTAAACAGGATTTCGTAAATAATTCAAAAGGTAATTTTAATACATCAATAGAAACAGAAGCAGAAGAGTATGCTAATAATTACAAAAATGGAAATTTGACACAAATAACTGATAAAACAGATAAAAGTAAAATAAAAGTAACACAATATACAGAAGGAAATGAACAATATTTAAGAGTAGGACCATTTAAATATGAATTTCCTGAAAAATTATCAGAAATTAATGTAATAACAGATAAAAATTCAAAAATGGAAATAAAATGTTTTGAAAAACGTATAAATGATAATCAATATTCTAAATATTCTAATATAAATCAAATTAAAAGTGGAAATGAGTTTTATATTAGTGTAAAGATGCCAACAGATGGTACAAGCCAGATAAAGAAAATTACAGTAAAAGGTAAAGCAAATGTAAAACATGTAACTATTAAATTCTGGGAAAGTACAAGTATGAGTCAACAAAACCTATTACAATATAACTATAGTAATAAAGATAATATAAAAATAAAATTACAAGGTGTAGGATTTTATGTACAAAATAAAGATACTAAAAAATGGGTAAAAGTAGAAAATGACACAGTATCTTATACAGATAAAAAAGAAGATGCAACAGAGTTTATAACAGATAAAAATGGTGAAATTACAATTAAAAATTTAGTTGTAGGTACATATGTAGCTTATGAAACTAAAAACCCAAATTATGGTTATGAAATCATAAAAGAAGGACAAGAAAAGTCAATTACTGTAGATAAAACAGCAGAACTTCAAATTCCAAATAAGCAAAAATACATTAAGCTTTCTGGATATGTATGGGTAGATAAAGTTTTTTCAAAACAAGCTTCTAGAAATGATTTATATAAAGATAATGATTATGATTCAAACGATATATTATTAGATGGAATTACTGTGAGATTAATTGATAAAACAACAGGAAATGTAGTAAAAGAAGCTAAGACATCAAATGGAGGAAAATACTTATTTACAGATGTCTTAGTAGATGACCTAGAAAAATATTATATAGAATTTGAATATGATGGATTAACTTATACAAATGTAATACCTCATATTGATAAAGATAATGGTTCAAAAGCTGCTGAAAATAGTAGTGTAAGAGATGAATTTAATAAAGGATTCTCAGTAATAGAAGGAAGTACAGAAAGTAATAAAGGTATTACAAAAGATAGTGCTGGAAATCCAAAATATGATTTAAATTATAACATTGACAAAAATAAACATACATCAACGCTTAACAATACAGGATTATATCCAATAACAGCTAATACAAATGAAACAGGATATGTTATAAAAGACCACTTTACTCCAGGACAAGAAGAAATTAAGTATATAAATTTAGGTTTATATGAAAGAGAGCAACCAGACATTGCATTAATAAAAGATTTATATAATGTAAATGTTGCAATAAATGGATATAACCATATATATGAGTATGCAAACAGATTTAATAATCAAGATAGATATGGAAACGGATTTAATGTAGGAGTTAAATTTGGAAATAAATATGGAAACATGTCATATACAAGAGCTATTTATAAAGCTGATAAAGAATATACAAGTTCAGATAAGAGCAAAGAATTAAAAGTATACGTAACCTATAAAATATCAATGAAAAATGAATCTTCTAATTTACAAGTACAAGTAAATAGCATAGTAGATTACTATGATTCAAATTATACATTAATAAAAACAGGAACAGGAATTGACGAAAAAGGAAATGTAACAGGAGATATTTCAAACAGTGGTAGTCAAAGTTATAATGATAAATATAAAAAAGTAATTATTAATACAAATTCAAAGATAGAACATAATAAATCAGCAGATGTTTATGTACAATTCGAATTAAATAGAGATGCTGTACTTAAAATCTTGAACAATGCAGAGAACTTAGATAATGTTGTAGAAATCAATTCTTATTCTGTATTTGATACAGATGGAAAAGTATATGCAGGAATAGATAAAGATTCAAACCCAGGAAATGCAGTACCAGGAGAAAAAATAACATATGAAGATGATACAGATTCAGCACCAGGTTTAAAATTAGAAGTTGCAGATAAGGTAAGAGAGATGACAGGTAAGGTATTCTTAGATTCTACTTCAAATGAATTAAAGACAGGAGAAGTAAGACAAGGTGATGGAATGTATACAGACGGAGAAAAGGGAATTAAAGGTGTAAAAGTTACACTTAAAGAGAATATAGAAAACGGAAATGTATATGAAAAAACAACAAATGATAAAGGTGATTTCAAAATTGAAGGTTATATACCAGGTGATTACACATTAACTTATACTTGGGGAGATAAAGAATATACAGTTCAAAATTACAAAGGAACAGTTTATGAAAAAGATAGATATGATGCAAATGTTACAAATAAAGAATGGTATAAAACAGATGTAAATACTAGATATACAGATGCAATTGATAATTATAATACAAGGAAAAAAATCGATGCTGAAATTGCAAAAGTTACAAATAAAACAGCTACTACAATTAAAACAATGGATTCAACAACACCAACAATGGGAATTAGTGTAGAATATACAACAACGACTACAGCAGAAGTAGCAGATGATATAAAAGAGGAAAGAGGAGACAAATTTAATTGTCCAGACTTTAAGATTGAAAATATAGACTTTGGTATTGTAGAGAGAGCAAGACAAGATTTAGCTTTAAGAAAAAGAGTAAATACATTTAAAGTTACATTAGCAAATGGTCAAGTAATCGCAGATATAACAATAGACGAAAAGGGAAATATTACAGGAGAAAGAAATCATGTAACATATATGGGACCATCAAGTACTACTACACCAAAAAATGGACTTGTTAAATTAGAACTAGACAATGAGTTAATTCAAGGAGCAACAGTTGAAGTAGAATATGAAATAAAAGTAACTAATAATAGTGAATTAGATTATGTATCAGAGGACTTTTATAAATATGGAATTAAATCAGGCAATGAAGTTACTATAACACCAACATCAATTATAGATTACTTAGATAAAAATTGGGGATTTGAAGCTGAGAAAAATAAAGAATGGACTGTAAAGAGCTTAGATGAAATTAAAAACATTGTAGCAAAAGAAGTATACGAGAATGAAGATTCAACTATAGCTGACAAGACAATTCTTCACACAGAAAGTCTAAAAGACGAAAAATTAAAACCTACTGAATCAGCAAAAGTAAATTTAAATGTTTCTAAAGTACTATCAAATTCAGATGAGATTTCATTAGACAATGAATCAGAAATTACAGAATTGACAAAGGACGGAGGTTCAAGACTAATTTCAACACCAGGAAATTATATTCCAGGACAAGAAGAAACTAAAGAGTCAGACGAAAGTATAGCAGAAACAGTAATCGTAACACCAAGTACGGGTGCTAATCTAGAATTTATTGTACCAATAATGATAGGAGTAATATCATTAGTAATTTTAGGAGTTGGAGTAGTAATAATAAAAAAGAAGACTTTATAATATAAAACCAAAAAGGATTAAATCTGAATAGATTTAATCCTTTTTTCTTTACGCAAATAACTAATTGGAGAGTTTTTTGTAATATAAAAGAGAAATTTGTAATTAAATTGTAAATAAAATTTAAAGAAAGTGTATTAAAACAAGGCTAAATGACTGTCCCTAAAGGTATTACAGATGGAAAATGTAATATTTGGTTAAGCAGGAAAAAACTTATATTGATTTTGAAAACGAAAATAAGTACTATATATAGTAAGGAAAAGTATAAATATTTTAAATATATAAGTCCATTTTTAGATGTATTTAAAGGTGCAGAGGAGGAGCTAGATGAAAAATAAGATTTATCAGAAAATAGTGTTATGTACAACTTTATTAGCAGTAGTTTGTTTAAGCATACTGTTTTTTATGCAATTCATAAGAAATGTTAGTGTTGGTGCAGATAACTCTAGAATGAAATTAGAAGTTAATTTAGATAAATATATTAACTATAATATATCAGATCAAGATAAAGGAACTTTAATACAATACGATGTAAAAGTGGAAAATAACGAAGAAGAGTTAAGAGAATACATTCCAACTAGAGAAAGTGAATTGAATATTGGACTTAATCAAATTGATGGAAAATATCCATATGATGTTAAGGTAGTTGCAAAAAGTACAGAAGCTACAAATGGAAAAACAGAAGAGATACAAGAAAACTATCAATATGACAACACAACAGGAACAGTTGTAATTAAATCTAGCAATGAAAATGAAAATGGAGAGCCAATTAGTAGTTCAGAACCTAGCAAAGATGCTAAAGATGAGTATTTAGTAATTTGTTATTATGATACATATATTGAACAACCGATTGAAAGAGAATTAGACATTAAAATTTCAGTAAAAGCATCATTATTTGAAGAAGATAGATTTGCAAGTGCAGAAGATGAGCTTACAGGTAAAGTTAAAGAAAATATTGGAGAATTAACTAATATATCATATAATACACCAGATATAGCTAATGGATATATAAAATCAAATATAATTAATGGAACAAATTATGATACAGTATATACAGAAAAACAAAGTATATTAATCAGTAAAAAGGAATCACAAGAAAAAATAAAAATATTAGAAAATAATAATTTTGTAAAAGCAAATAACAATAATAGTGAAACAGAAATTGATGTAGAAAATAAGGGAGATTTAGTTTATAAAAGTACAAAAATAAGAAAAAGTGATGTAACAAGAGTTTTAGGATTAGATGGAGAAATTAGTATATTAGATAATAATCAAAATTTAATTGCAACAATTAATAAAGATACAGAATTTGAACAAGATGGAACTGTTACAATTAACTATGAAAATGAACCACAAGCTATAATAATAAAAACAAGTAATATTCAAAATGAGGGTATTTTAAATATTGAAAATACAAAAGTAATTAAGAGTAGCATGTTAGAGATTAATAATTCTAAAATAAAGACAGTAGGAAGTTTAATAGGGGTAAGAAGTGAGACAATAAATGAAACTGAGGAAGAAATAGAAGTATATAGTAAAGAATATGAAAACAAGATTGATATAAAAGATTCAAAAACAAATGTAACATTAGAAGTAAATAATGATCAATGGACAAATAAGCAACAAAATGAAATCACATTTGATGTATATACAAATGCAAATACTATAAATGATAATATGTTAAAAAATCCAAAAATAAAAATAGAGCTTCCAAGTCAAGTTGAAAAGGTTATATTAGGAAATAGTTCTGTTGTTTATGCAAATGGATTAGAATTGCAAGATCCATATTTGGAAACAAGTAAAAATGGAAATATAGTGATTGTAGCTAATTTGATAGGAGAGCAAACTAGTTACAATGATAATTCATTGGGGTTAATAACAGATGTAAAAATATCTGCTACAGTAATATTGAAAAAGGATATTGAGGGAGCAATAGAAAATGTAAATTTAATATATGCAAACCAATATACTTTAGATGGAAGCACGCAAATTGAAGAAAAAAATAAACAAATAAAGATAGAAAATTATAAAGAAGAAGTATCAAACCAAAGTGAACAAATTGTAGCTTCTAATGTTGGAGATACATTAAATACTACATCAGAAAATGTGGATGGATTGAAAGTAGAAGTTGTGCCAGTAAGAGGTGATACAACTTTAAAAGATGGAGATACTGTTTATGAAGGAGAGTTTATTAAATATAATATTAAAGTGACAAATACTTCTGATAAACAGATTGATAATGTTAAGGTTGTTGGAACTATTCCAGAAGGTACTGTTTATGGTGAATTGGAAGCGGAATATGAAAATGCTTTTGGAAAATATGAATATAGTTTTGATGAAAATATAAAAGAAAAAACAATACAAATTGGTTCATTGGGAGCGGGAGAAATTAGTACGAACTTCTATGAAGTAAAAATAAATGACTTAGGTGATGGAGAAGAAGAAAAAGAAACTCTAAGTAATATAAAAGTTTTTGTAGGAGATGCTGAAATAACAAATTATCAAATTAAAAATATAATAAAATCAGCGGATGTACAAGTATTTTTAGCTGCGAGAAAAAATACAATAGAAGGAATGTGGACATATGCTCTTAAAGTTAAAAGTGATATTGAAGGAGTAGCAGACTTAAAATTGCAATTACCAAAAGAATTTGTATTAAGAGGAATAACTAACGCTGATAGTTATGGTGAGGAAAATCCTAAAGTATATGAAATGCAAGTTTCAGATGACAATTTAATAACTACAAAAATAAATTTAACTACAAAAGAAAAAGAGTATATAATTATTGGAGATATAGATAGCTTAAAAGCAGAAAATCAAACGGAAGAGTCTAAATTATACTTAAATGCTATTGCTAAAGTTTTTGTAAATAATACAGTATATTCATCTAATGAAAATAGAATAGAATACAATTATGAAAATGTATCAGTATCTATGACGTCTGATAATGAAGGAGAAGAGATTAAATATGAAGATGAAATAGAATATAAGATCGAGGTAAAGAGCATAGGGAAAAAAGATTACTATAGGGAGGATAGTAGTGTAACAACAGTAAATTTGAAAGATTACTTACCAGAAGATGTTATTCCTGTTAGTGTTACTTATCAGAATTGGGAGATAGATAATATTACTGAAAATGAAGAGGCAGAGACATATACAATAAATAATGGATATAAAAAAATTGAAAAAACAAAAGAAATAAATGGAAGAACAACTGATGAAAAAGGAAATCAATTGCCTGATATTGATATAGATTTGTTTATACCTTTTTATGAAAGTTCAACTGTGATAATAAAATGCAAAGCTGGATTGGTAGAAGAAAAAACTAGAATTGAAAATAATGCTACTGTCTCTGGGGATTATATTCTTTCTAAAACGACCAATACCATTACGCATACGATTCTTCCATATGATTATGAAGATAATCAAGATCCAGATAATCCAGATAATCCAGATAATCCAGATAATCCAGATAGTCCGGATAGTCCAGACAAGCCAGATGATAAAAATGAGAAATATAGTATATCAGGGATAGCTTGGTTGGATGAGAATGAAGATGGTAAAAGACAAACAAATGAAAAGCTTTTAGATGGTATAACAGTAATGTTAGTAAATACTGATAATTCAAGTGCAATAAAAGCAAAACAAGTAACAGATGCTAATGGAAGTTATAAATTTTCAGAATTAGAAAAAGGAAAATATATTATAATCTTTAATTATGATACAGATACTTATTCATTAACAGAATATCAGAAGAGTGGGGTATCAAGTAGCTTAAATTCAGATGCTACCACAAAAGAAATAACATTATTAGGAACACAGACTAAAGCAGGAGTAACTGATATTATAGATTTAGGTGCTTCCATTCAAAATATAGATATTGGTTTAATAAAGAATAAGATTTGTGACCTAAAATTAGATAAATATATTTCTAAAGTAACAGTAAAAACGAACAGTGGAACAAAAGAACAGTCGTATAACAATACACAGATTGCAAAAGTAGAGATTAAGTCAAAAGAAATCCAAGGAGCAATTATTGCTGTTGAATATAAAATAGTAATAACAAATGAAGGAGAGATACCAACAAGTGTAAACAAAGTGATTGACTACTTTCCAGATGGCTTAGAGTTTTCATCTGAATTAAATAAGAGTTGGACAACAACGAAAAATGGAGAGCTTACAAATGCAAGTATTTCAAACCAAAAAATTGATCCAGGTAAGAGTATAGAATTGACATTAGTAGCTACAAAAACAATGACATCTAATTCTACGGGTACTTTTGCTAATATTGCAGAAATAGGACAAATGAGTAATTCAGCTGATATAAAAGATATAGATTCAACACCAGGAAATAAAGTAGAATCAGAAGATGATTATTCAAGAGCAGATTTAATTATTTCTATTAGTACAGGTGCGGGACTATATATATCTATTATATTAGGGATAATGTTAATTATTGCTATCGTTGTTTATTTAAATGTGAAATTCGGAATTAAAAGAATAGCTAAAATTTCAATGTTTGTGATGATAACTGTATTGACTATATTTATTAATATGCAAGATACATTTGCAGCAGATTATAAACCGTGGAGTAGTCTTCCTGAAAGTGCTAGTTGGGAAAAAACAAGTGAATCTGGACATAATGGGTTTGCAACGTTTAAAGCTAGCGGATATAATATTACTGGATATTGTGCAATGCAAACATATAGTAGTGCTACAGGATCTGGAGTAAAAAGGTATTTAGATAAAGATAAAGATAAAGATGGAAATGAAGATAAAGATAGAAGAGTTGGTACTATAAAATATCATACAGAAGATGCAAAAAGTGATGAAGATATTTTTTTGAAAAAAGTAAATAATGATGAAGATGTGTATGTTGTTAATGATGGTAATAAGCTTAAGATAGGACCATTTAAAATTAAAGGAAATGCTACAAGTTATAAATATACAATAACAGGAAAAGATGCAACAGGAAAAAATAAAACAGACTATAATCCAGAAGTTACTGATAAAACGACTAATAATGGAGTGACGACATTTTACTTGAAAATAAACTATACAGAAGATAGTATAAGCAATGTAAAAGTAACAGGGTATAAGAAAGTAACGACAATAAGTAAGAAGGATTATAAAGCTGCATATGCTTATTACATTCCATATTCTGATGCAGGGACGAGTACTACAACTTGGAAATGTAAAATGGGACACACACATACAAATTGGCCAATTACGTCATTCTATCATAATTATCCTTTTCAAGATGTAATGACAGATGATAGATATAAATGGACAGAAGGTGGAGAAACAAAAAGTGAGATTAAACACAAAGATTTAAACTGGATAATTAGAAATGGTGATCTTGAAATAATAAAACAAGACAAAAATGACTCAAATGTTAAACTTAAAGATGTAGAACTAAGAGTACAATGTGATGAAGTAAATTATAATAAAACTTTTAAAACAGGAGAAGACGGAAAAATAACGTTAAAAAATTTAAAACAGGGAACATATACAATCACAGAATTGTCAAATCCACATTATGGTTATACAGTTATGGTTACTGGTAGTGTAAAAGTAAAAGGTGGAATGAAAAATACATGTACTTTGGGAAACCAGAAACAAACAGGAAACCTTAAAATAATAAAACAAGATGCAGATTCTGAAAAAAATTTAGAGGGAGTAAGTTTTAAAATAAAAAGAAAAGACGAAAACAAATACATACAGGTTAAAACAGGGGATGATTGGAAAAAAGATATTACAGGAATAGTACATATAGATGATATGAAAACTGTAGATACGGAAAGCGAAGCAACAATATTTACAACTAACAGTGATGGAATTATAGAAGTACGAAACATTTTAAAAGGAACATACTATGTAGAAGAAGTCTCAGTTGGAGATAAATATTTTGGATATGAAGTAGATGATGATTATATAACTTGGAGTTATACATCAACGGCGAATAAGGATAATACCGGAAGTGGAAAAGGTCATATTGCTACTGTAGAAGTGGTTGCTAGAGCATCATATAATACGAAGGAACCTCCAAAAGAGGAAAATAGAAATGAAATAGTAGTATTTAAAAATAAAAGAAAATATATAAAATTGAGTGGATATGCTTGGGAAGACAAAAGAGTTGGTGGTAAAGACAATAAGGCAGGAAATGAAAAATGTGATGTAGAAGAAAACACAGAAAGTAATAAAGAAGAGGATAAAAGGTTAGCAAATGTACTAGTTAAGTTATATAGTTGGGAAGGAAAACTTCTTGGTCAGACTATTACAGACGAAAAAGGTAATTATGTATTTGGAACAAAGTCGATGGCTGATATAAATGGAGATGGTATAATATCTATAGTGGATGCAACTGAAATTACGCGAGTTATAAGTTCGGGAGAAACAAATAAATATACCAATGGATTAATGGATATTAATAATGATGGAAAGATTGACAAAGCAGATATAGAAAAACTTCAAAATATCATATCTTTAAATGAAGAATTGATAGATGTAAAAATAGAAGATATATATAATTCAGAGACAAAAAAAGCTGGGTATATAGAGTTTACATATAATGGATTAAATTATGAGACTGTTAGTGTTAACGTGAAAGAAGAAAATACAAACAAAGTAGCTGAAATAAGTTCAAATTCTCAAAATCTAGTTGATAAGTCTATTGATGGAACGTATTTAGATAATAGAACAAGTTTCAATGAAAGTTGGGCTGTAATAGAAAATAATAAAAAAATAGACAGTGATGGCAATGTTGATACGTTAGATTATAATCATAATAATTATGCAAGCAGTTTATCATATCCAGGTGGAGTTACTGGTTATAATGAACAGAAATATCCTATTATTGTAAAAGATAATACTAACAATAATATTTTTAATATAACTGCAAGAACAGAAACAAATACAAGTGAAGATGCTTCATGTAAATTTTTTGGACAAACTAAAACAATGGAGATGATATTATCAGACAAAAAACAATATATTGATACAATTGAAAATATTAATTTAGGAGTAAAAGAAAGAGCGCAACCAGACTTAGCACTTATAAAAAATATATATAGTGCAAAAGTTATAGTAAATGGATATGAGCATACATATAATTATGAAGATAGATTTAATAAAAATACAGGGGAAAACAAAAACATAGACGAATTTAATCCTGAAAATAATGAGGAAAAAACTGAAACAAATGTTAGAGTTAAATTTAATCAAAAATATGGGGAAAAATCATTTACAAGAGCAATTTACCCATCAGACGTAAAAGAAACACAAGATAAAGATTTTTCAGTAAAAGTAGTGTATAAAATAACGCTAAAAAATGAATCAGGAGTATTATATTCTAAGATAAATAGTTTAGTAGATTATTTTGACGCACGATATACAATAGAAGAAAAAGGCTCAATTGGCACAGGTTATGAAAATGGTGAGATTAAGGATGAAATTAATTACAAATTAGATAAATCTTATCAAGATGCTAAATATAGAAAGTTGATTATAGATTGCAATACAAAAATAAACCCAAACGAAAGCAATAGAAACATTTATGTAGAGTATACATTAACAAGAGATAGTGTAAAAGATATTTTATTTGATGAAAATTGGGACGAAAAAACTAATATAGAAGGACTAGAAAATATTGTTGAAATTAATTCATATTCAACATATAGTGATAAAGATTTTACAAAGAATTATGCAGGAATAGATACAGATTCTAACCCAGGAAATGTAGATCCAGAAAATAAAACGACATATGAAGATGACACAGATTATGCACCTGGATTAATGCTAGAAGTTGCAAATCCAAGAGAGATAACAGGTACAGTATTTGAGGATAAAGTGGTAACAGAAGGAGGAGCAGGTAAAGAAAGACTAGGAAATGGAATATTTGATGATGGAAAAGATGGAGACACAACGATATCTGGAGTGCAAGTAGGTTTATATAAAGAAGCTGATTTTATAGAAGATGAAAATGGAGTGAAATTAAAATCAGGAGTTCAACCTGTTGGAACGACTACTTATGAAGGAGATAATAAGGATTCAACAGGAAAAGATGGAAAATTTACGATAAAAGACTTTGTACCAGGAGAATATAGAATTGTATACACCTGGGGAGATGATAAGTATACAATAGAGGATTACAAATCTACAATTTGGACATCTGCTAATAAAGAAGAGAAAGAAAAAAATAAAAAAACTTGGTATAGGGTAAATACAAATAAAAGATATTCAGATGCAAAAGACAATTATGCTACAAGATTAAAAATTGATAGCGGAGACACAAGTATAGATAAAATGGACTCAATGACAAATTCTATGACATTTGGAGTTGAATTAAAAGATGATATCTATAATAGAAAGACAGAGACCAGTGGAATTGATAAAGTTACATTCAGCATAGAAAATATAGATTTTGGTGTTATAGAGAGACCAAGACAATCAATAGATGTAACTAAGAGAGTAAAATCAATGAAAGTCACGTTAGCAAATGGACAAGTAATTGCAGATGCAAAAATAATAGAAAAAGATGGAAAATTGCAATTAGAAGAACAAGCAAAAGGAGTAGCATATATACAACCTTCAGCAAATGCTAGTCCGAAAAACGGAATGATAAAAGCAGAAATTGATAATGAGTTAATTCAAGGAGCAACAGTAGAAATTAAATATGAAATTAAGGTACAAAATAATAGTGAAATAGATTATGATTCAGAGAGATATTACTGCTATGGAGAAAAAAAGGTAGGAGAAATTGTTAAAATTAAGGCTAGTGGAGTTTATGATTATTTAGATAATACAATGATTGCAAATGATGAAAATACAGAGTGGGAGACAAAGACAATAGAAAAATATAATGAAGAAGTTAGCAAACAAACTGTAATAGAAGAGTACTTGCATAAATATCAATCATCTTCAACAGATGCTTCTGGAAATACAGAAATAAGAATAGGGTATGAAAAATTTGAAGAGCAATATAGTGAAGCGATAGAAAATTGGAAAATAGAAAATATTATAACAGCAAGAAAAAAGAGATTAGCAGATAAAACAATTTTATATAATGCTGACCTTGAAAAAGAACTAGCTCCAGGTGAATCTAAAAATGCAAGTTTAACTGCTTCGAAGATTTTAACAAATACAGATGAAATTGAATTAAATAATGATATAGAAATAACTGAAACAACCAGAAATACAAGAACTGGAAGAAAAGTAACACCAAAATATACATCTTTATATGATAGAGGCGAAACTGTAACAATTACAACACCTACAGGAGAAAATAAAAATTATATTTTAATTACATTAGTTGCAATATCATTCTTTGTAATATTAGGTACAGGTGTAGTATTTATTAAAAAGAAAATATTAAAATAACATATTAAGATTCAAATCCATAT
>ERZ1034973.942-NODE-942-length-18433-cov-35.287300_pt1 | contig 18433 bp, 17 predicted proteins | sample MGYA00520686_ERZ1034973 | MGnify/ENA primary metagenome ERZ1034973 (study PRJEB33766, sample SAMN09781775) | gut metagenome | biome: gut microbiome | host: Homo sapiens | place: Madagascar | study: EMG produced TPA metagenomics assembly of the PRJNA485056 data... | reverse complement strand
ATCTTTGTGCACATCAAGCCCTGCTACAGTTTTCATAAGCTTTGAATTTAATTATGAGTCCACTTGAAAAAGTCAGCAGAGCCAACCTAATTAACCGCATCTCAGGCAAAGCCGTCCGCATGGACAGCAAACTTATATCAAGCAACATCGCTGGGTTTTCACGTTATGAGATCATCCATGAAACTCTGATGCAGCAAGTAAGCAAGTCTGAAATAGAGAGCATTGAAGATCAGCTTATATGCCAACAGGCTCTTGATTTCTACGAGGAGGATGCCCAGAAGACCGTCTATCGTACGGATAGCGAGACAATGGAAAAGCGTCTGCTGACACTTGGCATCGTCATCGACTATATACTGACACATTCACCCGAAGACAGCAAGCCTTTGCTTTCACGTGTATTTAACGAGCAGTACGATAAGGAAGAGGAGGGTACGATTACAGTACGTGACAAGAAACTTGTCAGTGCTAAAAGCGTACAGAACCCCGATGCCCATTACTGCAGTAAGGCTGGCAAGAAGGTAAAGGGCTTCAGCACCAATATCACGGAGACATGTGACGAAGAGAACAAGCCTAACCTTATTACGGATGTTGAAGTGGGAGGTGCTACAACAGCCGACAATACTTATGTGGAGTCTGGTGTGAAAGACACGGAAGACGTGACAGGCAACAAGGTTGATACCCTGTATTGTGATGGAGCTTACCAAAGCGAGGATAACCGCAAGTTTGCCGACAAGCAAGACATAGCCCTCATTACAGGCGGTTTACAGGGCAACCCCTCACGCTTTGAACTTGAGCAGACCGATGCCACAACACTTGAAGTTACCGACAAGCATACTGGTGAGGTCATTAACGCCATGCCTGTCAAGAACGACAAATGGAAGATTTTCCGTCATCAACAAGAAAGGCAAGAAGACTTGGAGGTACTTCGGTAAGGAGCAGATTGACAATGCTCAGACCAAAAAGAAAGTTGAGTCAGTTCCATTTGAGAAGCGCAAGAGACGAAACAACGTCGAGGCAACGATCTTCCAATACTGCTTCCACACGAGGAACAACAAGACAAAATATCGCGGACTTATCAAGCACAAGATGCAGGCACTTGCACGTTGTGCATGGATTAATGTGCGCTGACTTCTGCTGTTTGACCTCGAAATGGATCTCCAGAGAGTATAAAATGCGTCAATGACCACATTACCCCATAAAATGGGATAATATATATCAGTCTGTGTGCGTCCATATCGACCATTAAGGTCTATTTTTGCCACATGACTGATTCGATAGTTAACGACCAATACTGGATTACAATACCAGACAGAGGTCTATGTTTAATCAATTTAGACCACTTTTACAAGTGGATTCAAAAATGATTTGGATGCTATGGCGTTAGCAGATGAATTAGATAAATCGGCTGAAAGTTTCTGGACTAAACTCAAAAGGTTCTTCAAGAAATGATTAGTTTTATCAAGGATTACCTCTCTCATGGTTTTGGCACTATGACCAAGAACGACTTTGAAGTATACATCTTTTATTGGTTGATAAACAATCATGAAGATTATAAAGATAAGTCAGACTATGAGGTAAGTGTAAATTTGCGCATTCCTATATCAAAGGTTAAAAGACTGAGATATGAAGCGAATTTGAAGTATCCTACTCTCAACGATGATACAGCTAAAAAGAGCATCACAGATTTGCTCAAGAAGTGTAAATATCGTGATACAAAAGAAGGTGGCATTTCGTTTGTAAATAACGACAAGTTGTTGCGCGAATATTTGCAGAATTACCTCAACCGACAAGGAAGATTCTTTGATAGCTCTTTCAACTCAAACATAGTATCTATAGCAACAGCCGATTTCTGTTTTATACTGGAAAATTTCTTACTTAATGATGATGATAAGAAATCCATACTGAAAGGCGCAAAAGCATTTCTTTCGGAAAAGTCTACATTGCCGCAAACTTTTTCAGAAGCACTGGAAAATATGGGAACCGAACTTTGTAAATCTTTCGCTAAAAAGATGATGGGATAAAATGCAACTGATGCAGCTTTTACATTAGCTGATTACATAAAAGGTGTTGTTGTTGATTACTATCAGAAAGCGAAGAACTAACAAAGAATGTAATAATGCTAACTAAAGTTTTCCACCCTTGTTTAGGGGGTGGAAAACTTTAGATTGTAAGGCAACACTTATAACAAAAAATATTCAACAAAAATGGAAACATTATTAGCAGATAAAGATTATAAGAATTTCAAGCAGTTGCTGGAATACTTCGTTTCGTACTTGGAATTTTTGGAAGCGACAAAAGGTTCTTCTTATCAAAATAGAAAAGTAAAAGAATTAGCGAAAGATGTTCATTACAACGATGAAGATCCACGTAAAAGAAGATTAGACTATTTTGTAAAAGAACATGGGGAAGAACAAGTACCACGTTCAGGACAAGGATATAAAGGTGGCTCAATACAAGAGGGCATTAAAAACTGCTGCGACTATAATGCTAACAAAATATGTCTTTCTGCTAATAATAGAAATAAAGTTGCAACTTATTTTTCAAAGCCAAGCTATTTACATTGGTTCGGTACTACATTAAATATAGATATAGAGACCAATGGAAAAGATAAAGACAAAACAATTACGAAATTAAAAATCACCTTAAATAAAAAGGATCTAGGAGAGGAGAAAAGTCTGGAAGAATTGGGACTTTTTGATGGTGAAGACCCTAATCCAACATTAGAAGCGTTCTTTGATAACTATTACTCGATCTTAGATATATACTACTTTAAATTAAAAGACATGTTAAGAACAGAAATAAAGAATTTGCTGAAAGCAAATCGTAACGTAATACTTACAGGAGCTCCTGGAACAGGTAAAACCTACTTATCTAAGCTAATAGCTGAAAAAATTGCAGGTGATGAAAGTCGTGTTGGATTTGTGCAGTTTCATCCCTCATACGACTATACAGACTTTGTTGAAGGATTACGCCCTGTGAAAACTACTGATGAGGAAAAAAATGGCGGAACAATCGTATTTGAACGAAAAGATGGTGTCTTTAAAAAGTTTTGCAAAGAAGCTCTGTCAGCCCCAGACCATAAATTCGTTTTTATTATAGACGAAATTAATCGCGGCGAATTATCTAAAGTGTTTGGTGAATTGTTCTTTTCCATAGATCCTGGCTATCGAGGTGAAAAAGGTAGGGTAAATACGCAATATCAAAATTTAGTAGAGAAAGGAGATGAGTTTGCTAATGGTTTCTATGTTCCTAAAAATGTTTATATTATTGGAACAATGAATGACATTGACAGAAGTGTAGAATCCATGGATTTTGCCATGCGACGTCGCTTTGCATTTAAAGAAATCACTCCAGAAAGTAGAGTGGATATGTGGTATGATGAACGTGACGAACTTGGTAAAAAAGCTATAAAACTCGATGAATTAAGTCTATGTATGGAACGATTGAATGAAGCGATTGACAAAGTTCCAGGCCTAGGCAGTGCATATCATATAGGTCCCTCATATTTTTTAAAACTAAAAGAGTGCACTAAAGAAGAACTTTGGGATTATTACTTGAAAGGACTTGTGTTTGAGTACTTGCGAGGTATGCCTGATGCGGATAAATATCTCAAAGATATAAAAGATGCTTATGATGACAAGGGAAACAAAAAATAAGAAGATATATCTGACTGACAATAATTACAATAAGGAAGAGAAAGTACCATGGTCGGGAAAGATTTTTAATAACCTCAAAGATATTGCTCAAAAAGACTTATCTTCCCCCGATTTGTTTGTTTTTCCATCATCAATAGATGATACAGAAATAAATGCTGATACACATATTATAGAATTAATTCAGGATTCGGAAGAGGAAACAAACAAGAAGGTATGGAAGATCAGAACAGGCAATATAATGGGGCTTGTCGGCAATGATAATGTTCACCTTCGTATACATTCGCGTTTTGACGATATAAGCAATGAAGGAGGAAAGGAGCCTAAGGGGAACTTCCTTTACTACATGTTGTCAAAGGTTCTGAATATTAATCTTACAAGTCTTGAAACAACTACAAGCACCAAAGGTTCTATTTTGAACTTATTGTTTATGTTTTTTCCAAAGGTGTTGAAAGAGGCCCTCGCACAAGGATTATATAAAGAGTATAGATATTTTCAGTATAATGACGATCGTGTGCGTGGTGCAATTGAAGTAAGTCGCTTTATACGTGAGGACATTCCTTTTCGTGGAAAAATTGCTTATAGAACACGTGAACTGAGCCACAATAACAATCTGTTGCATTTGGTTCGACACACTATAGAGTATCTACGAAGCAACTCATTTGGCCGAGGAATCTTGAATAATGATTTAGATACTCGTAATGCTATATTACAGGTAGTTAATGTAACTCCTGACTATCAATTACGTGATCGCCGACAAATCATACAGAGTTGCAAACAATTAAAAAGTCATCCTTTTTACACTAAATATCGTGCCTTGCAAAAACTATGTTTAAGTATTTTACGACACGAAAGGGTGATGTATGGAGAGGATAATGACACAGGTTACGGACTATTGTTTGATGGCGCATGGATTTGGGAGGAGTATCTTAATACGTTATTGAAACCATTAGGCTTCGTACACCCTAAGAACAAAAAAGGACAAGGGGGCATCAATTTGTTTGACACCACACCTCATCATACTATTTACCCAGACTTCTATAAGGAGGGACAAATTGTAGCCGATGCTAAATACAAACGTTACGCAAAAGACGAGAATGGGAATAAACGCGAAGTTGCTCGTGAAGATCTATACCAGATTATAACTTATATGTATAGGTTGAACATTAAAAAAGGCCTCTTCTTATGTCCATCTGCGTGCAAAGAGGAGTTTGTTACACCTTATAAAATTGGAGATAATGATGCTACAATTGAAGTGATAGGTCTAAGCATTCCACAAAATGCAAAACTACATTTTAGGGATTTTTGCACAGAAATGTGTAAAAATGAATATAAGTTTATTTGTATGGTGGAAAAAGCACTAACATCTATGGACTCAATATAGAATATTGCAGTTACAACAGATGTGTTTATTATGAGAATACAAAAGAAAATAAGTGATTGCTGAGGGCAAGATAGAATAGACAACTTCTGTAAGTTTACACTTTATATTTGAATATGCTCTTTTGAGATAGTGTCTTTCCCGATAGTAAATGCGTTGGGTAATTATAACGACTTAAAAAGATGATTATATGTTAACATTCATATTGATGGTAGTAGCAGGCATCGTGCTGTTTGTGGTATTGGGCGTATTGGGTTGGCTGGGGACAGCAATAGATGCTGTGTTCAGTTTGCTGACGGAGGGGGTTGGTAATTGCTTTGGGTGTGTGATAGAATTGGTGCTCATGTTGGTGGTGCTGGGCCTTATTATATCGGCCATTAGCTTGATATTGTGATGGCTGACAGTCCGTATGGCAGGTATCAGAAATTTGTGGAATGAATCGCCCATAAATTGCGGAATAGTTGATGATGGGCTTTGATGTTTTTTCGTAAGTATCCCGTATAAGCCGTGTTGTACAAAAACAAATAAGCCTAAGTCGTGGTAGATTGACTTAGGTTTATTTGTTATAAGGTTGTTAAGTGTCAGTATCGTGGTAAACATTTCATAGAATAACCGTAGGAGGAATTCTTGGTTAATGGGTTAACAAGTTGATGGGTTAACAAGTAAGTATGCCATGCACTGCTTATTATGTTAAGCTGAATGGCAGAAAGTCTGAAAAGACTTGCAAACTTACCTGTTAATTCGTTAACAAGTCAACTTGTTTACTAATTTCGCCAACGCGTTATAATACGCTTTGTATTATAGGGCGGTTCTAAAAATCCCTGTTTCAGAATTATTAGAACCGCCCATAATCAGAATAACCGCAGTCTGATAAAGTCCTAAAGTGTAAAAGCACAAACAGGTACTTTGGCGTTTATTGGACGACGGTAATATCTTCAGAAATCATATTGTCCTTATTTACTGCAATCAAGAAATCTTGATATTTCCGCCTCAGAGCAATGCGTTAGTTGTGCAATGCTTTGTACGGACATGCCTTGCTGCAACATGGCCTGCACCATGGATTTCAGCATCGTTTCTTTTTCTTTTAGTTGGCCATCTTTTTCTTTTAGTTGAGTGGCTTGCTCGTTAAGTTGAGTGGCTTGCTCGTTGAGACGCGATTCTTGTTCGTTAAGTCGTTTGTCGCGTTGCATGATGGCCGTGTCGCGGTCTTCAATAGCTTTGAAATACTCATCTTCGACGTTCATGTCTTGTCGCATTTCAGAGTCGGCTGCAGCGGCAGTCAGACGATGAATGATGTGCATCATGTCAGCATCGTCGGAGTAAGATGTTTCGTCTATGTTGAGTACCTGGTTGTCAAGTTCGTCCTTTTTGGTTTGGTCAAAAATGCTGAGCACCTTATCAAGTTTATTGTTCACTTGTCCACGCAACAAGGGTATTTGTACAATAATGCTGTTGTGTATAAGGCTTTCAACAAAAGGCTCTTTTTCGCTGTCTTTTAGTTCCTTCCCATTGTAGTCATAGGCTTTATGATTGACATAAATGACAGGCTCTTCAATTTTTCCTACACGATGCCCCAGCAGGTATACGGCAATCATGGGATAAGCATAGCCTTTGCGTGAGTCGGGTTTGATATTACGTTGCGAGTTGTATTGTGCTCCGAGGTACTGTCGGAAACGTAATGTCTCGGTGTCGAGCCACGTTTTTTGAAGTTCAATAAGTACGAGTTGCTCTTCGCCATTATCTTCACGAATTTGCGCGGCAAAATCGATGCGAAACATCGAGAGCGAGTCACGCGTGGTGTTGCTATATTCATGCGGACGAATGGTGACAGCCAGCACTTCTTTTTTCAAAAGTGCTGAAAGAATGGTCTTTGCCACACGTTCATCTTCCATCATGAATTTGAACACAGAGTCGTATATTGGGTTTGCTACATGTACGATCATAAGCTGCTGTTTTTATTTACTTGCAAAGATAGTGCAAGGCGAGTGCAATGCAAAATGAAAGTCAATAAACTTTCATTTTCATGGCCGAGCCGCAGCCTGTCTTCTTCAAAGATAGTGCAAGGCGAGTGCAATGCAAAATGAAAGTCAATAAACTGCAATTTATCTGCATTTATATATCTTTTTATTGTATATACTTGCATATATCAATTAAAATGCCGAATATTGCAATCAATTTGATATAACAAAATCTAAACTACTTACAAAAAGAAACACGAAAGCCAATGTTACGTATAGCAATTCAAGCCAAAGGCCGATTGAATGAAGACACTATGCAACTGCTCGCAGATGCAGGCATAGAGGTGGCACAAAGCAAACGAAAATTAGTGGCACGTGCTAAGGGGTTTCCCATTGAGGTGCTCTACTTGCGCGACGACGATATCCCCCAAGCTGTACACATGGGCGTGGCCGATGTGGGCATTGTGGGACTGAACGAAGTGGCCGAACGCCACATGGCCGTTGACGAAGTGATGCGATTGGGCTTTGGTGCTTGCCGTATCTCTTTAGCTATCCCTCGAGAGGTGGACTATCCTGGACTGGAATGGTTCAATGGACGCACTGTAGCTACGTCCTATCCCACCGTCTTGCGCCACTTCTTTGCCGATAAAGGCATTCGGGCCGACATACACGAGATAGCAGGTTCGGTAGAGATAGCCCCTGCGGTGGGCATGGCCGATGCTATATTCGACATCGTTTCCTCAGGTGGTACGTTGGTGCAGAATGGCTTGCGCGAGGTAGAAGAAGTGTTTTATAGCGAAGCAGCTCTTATAGCCCACCAAGGGTTGAGCGAAGAAAAGTTAGCCGACATCGAAAAACTCAAATTCCGCTTCAGTTCTATCGTCAATAGTAGAGGTTATAAATACGTATTGATGAACATTCCCACCTCACTCGTCGAAGAAGCCGTGCAACTCTTGCCTGCTATGCGTTCACCTACCATTCTGCCTTTGGCTGCCGAAGGGTGGTGTTCGTTGCACGTGGTCATTGCCGAAGACGTACTGTGGGAAAAAGTAGAACAACTCAAGCAACTCGGCGCTGAAGGCATCCTTGTACTGAACCTTGAAAACATGATACCATAAAACGACGGTTTTACGTTTTTAGGTTATAAAGTTCGTATAGAAGTCGTCTAAACTTTTCTGACGAAGATTAGATTTAAACTTTTATCTCTTCTAAATTCAATCTTTACCTTTCTTTTTGACCGCTTTTTGACCTTTCATCGGTCGTGTAGCTCGCTACACTCCCTCTTCAATGCCCAAAATCGCTTCAAAAATAAAGGCAAATCTTGAACTTCATAAAAGTTTAGACGACTTCATAGTTGATTATCAACGTGATGTAACTTTATAACCTCATAACCAAAAAACTAAAAATCGAATTATTAGGAAAGCCCGTCATTATTCTTTTGTTCAGCCTTTCAAAATTATTACCATTTGATGTTATGCAAATTATCAACCAACCCAAGAAAGAAACGTGGAGCACCTTGTGTGAGCGCAATGTACCAGACGACGAAAAAGTAATAGAGAGCGTACGCCACATCGTAGCTACAGTGCGCCAAGAAGGCGATGCTGCACTGCGCCGCTATGCACATGAGTTTGACCATACCGAGATAACAGATATAGAACTCAGCAGCGAAGAGCGCACCGCGTTGGCTGCCCAAACTGCGCCCCAAGTGGCCGAGGCTATAAAAAATGCCTTGCACAACATCAAGTGTTTTCATCAAGCCCAACGGCCCCATGACGTAGCCGTTGATACTCAAGCGGGCGTACACTGCGTACAGCGAGCCGTGCCTATTCAGCGCGTCGGCTTGTACATACCAGGAGGGCGCGCACCGCTATTTTCTACTGTATTGATGTTGGCCGCTCCCGCTGTTATTGCTGGGTGTAAAGAGATAGGACTCTGTACTCCCCAAGGTCGTGACGGCCATATCGCCCCCGAAATCATTTATGCCGCTAATGCGTGTGGCATACACCACATCTATCGCATCGGAGGCGCACAAGCCATTGCCGCCATGGCTTATGGCACAGAGAGTGTGCCACAAGTGGACAAAATCTTCGGTCCGGGTAATCGTTTCGTTACCCACGCCAAGCAGTTGGTAAGCACGCATACGGCAATCGATATGCCTGCAGGACCGTCAGAAGTGTTGGTTATGGCCGATGCGTCGGCACACGCTGACTACGTAGCGGCCGATATGCTCTCACAAGCTGAACATGGCCCCGATAGTCAAGCTATCTTGGTGTGTAATGACGCAGACTTTGCGCAGCAAGTGGCCGCAGAGGTAGAACGTCAAACCGCCTTCTTGCCTCGTCGCGAATTGGTAGAACAGTCGTTGAGCCATAGCCGCATCATCATTTTACCTACACGTGAAGAGATGTTGGCCTTCTCTAACGCTTATGCTCCCGAACACCTTATTCTCTCCGTTGCTCACCCATGGGAAATGGCCGAAGGCGTGACGGCTGCTGGTAGCGTGTTCATCGGCAACTATTCACCCGAATCGGCTGGTGACTATGCCTCTGGTACAAACCATACTCTCCCCACAAGCGGTTGGGCGCGTTCGTTCAGTGGCGTAAACATTGACAGCTTCATGCGCAAGATAACCTTCCAAGAACTCACGCAACAAGGTTTGCAATCGCTTGCTCCCACAATCGTCACTATGGCCGAGGCAGAAGGCCTTCACGCCCACGCCCAAGCCGTTAGAGTACGCAAGGGGTAAGTTGGGAGTTTTGAGATTATAAGGTTATAAAGTTAGTCTTGTTAATTATCCACATGATGAAACTTTTTACCCCCCCCCTTATCCCCCCTGAATCATGTATATACGCGATAATATAAAAAGTCTCCTTCCTTATTCCACTGCACGTGATGAGTACCAAGGGGGCGACATATCCGTTTGGCTTGATGCCAACGAGAGTCCTTATAATAATGGGGTAAATCGCTATCCCGACCCTCACCAAAGGGAACTCAAACAAGCCATAGCCCGATTGAAAGGCGTGCAGCCCGAACAAGTATTTATAGGCAACGGCAGCGATGAAGCCATCGACCTCTGCTTCCGCATCTTTTGCGAACCAGGCGAAGATAATGTGGTTGCCATTGCTCCCACCTATGGTATGTATAGCGTAGCTGCTGCTATCAATAATGTAAATGTAAGAGAAGTTCCCCTCGCAGCCGATACGTATGCGCTTGATATAGAAGCCATGTTGCGTGCAGTTGACGAACACACCCGCCTTATGTGGGTCTGCTCGCCCAATAATCCAACGGGCAATGCCTTTCCGCTTAGCGAACTTGAACAGTTGGCCACACGCTTTGACGGTGTGTTGGTAGTAGACGAAGCCTATATTGACTTCTCGGACAAAGGTTCGATGCTCACTGTGCTTAGTCATCACCCCAACGTAGTCGTCTTACAGACCCTCTCAAAGGCATGGGGCATGGCTGGTCTTCGTTTAGGCCTCGCTTTTGCTTCGCCCGAAGTGGCCGCCCTCTTTGCCCATGTGAAATATCCCTACAATGTCAATGGCCCTACACAGCGTGAAGTGATGCAGCGATTGGCCACTGAAGCTCACGATGAACACGTGGCTGAGGTCATTCGCGAACGCCAAGCTTTATCCTCTGCCCTTCTCTCCGCTTCGTGCGTAGTGCGCGTTTATCCCAGCGATGCCAACTTCCTATTAATAAAGGTGCGTGATGCAGATGCCCTTTACGCCCACTTGGTAGCCAAAGGCATTATTGTGCGCAATCGTCATCGCGTCCCCGGTTGCAAAAACTGTTTGCGCCTCACCATTGGTACACCCGAAGAAAACGTGCGCTTGCTGCAAGCCATTCAGTCCTTCTAAATGGTTGGAAAGTACACCTTGATTGGGGGACAATAAGTAATCCTCAACAGGGGGAGACGCGTCGCCTCCAAGTAAGATTGGGCTATTCAAAAAAGGAATTATCTCTTACATTTTTCATTTTGTCCTGCGTATAGGACAGAATTGGCCTCATATTGTCCTGCGTACAAGACAATATGAGAAAAAAATCTTCTTACTCCTATGCAAAAACTACTTTTCATCGATCGCGATGGGACGATTATAAAAGAACCTGCTGACGAACAGATTGACTCGCTCGAAAAGTTAGAATTCGTGCCAGGCGCGATAGGCGGACTGCGCTTGGTAATGAACACTGATTACTTGCCCCTTTTAGTGAGCAATCAAGACGGATTGGGTACCCCAAGTTTTCCTGAAGACACCTTCTGGCCAGCTCACCGCAAGATGTTGCAGACCTTGGCGGGCGAGGGTATTCACTTTGAGCGCGAATACATAGATCGCACCTTCGCCCACGAGGGTGCTCCTACTCGTAAGCCTGGCACGGCCATGCTGACGGAATATATTCAGGGTGACTATGACTTGGCACACTCTTATGTGATTGGCGATCGTGCCACAGACGTGCAGTTGGCTGTTAACTTAGGCTGTCGTGCTATTTTGTTGCAAACGTCTGAGGTGGCTGCTACGCTGCTCAATGACGAACAGCAGCAAGTTTTAGTTTTGGCCACGACCGATTGGCACGAAGTGGCCGAATACTTACGTGCTACCGAGCGCACGGCAGAAATTCATCGCACAACGGCCGAGACGGATATACACGTACAAGTAGACCTTGACGGACAAGGCACTACACATATTGATACGGGGCTTCATTTCTTCGACCACATGCTCGCACAGTTGCCCCATCACGCAGGCATCTCGCTTCTTTGCACTTGTAAGGGCGATCTCGAAGTGGACGAACACCATACAATGGAGGACGTAGCCATAGCCCTTGGCGATGCCTTGCGCGAGGCGTTAGGCAATAAGCGAGGTATAGAGCGTTATGGATTCGTATTGCCCATGGACGAGTGTGATGCCTTCGTTACGTTCGACTTTGGCGGTCGTATAGACTTCCAGTGGAACGTACCCTTCACTCGTGAATACGTAGGTGATACCCCGACCGAAATGTTCCGCCACGTATTTCAGTCACTGGCGCAAGCCATGCAATGCAACCTCCACATTAAGGCACGTGGCGAAAATAATCACCACCTCATTGAAGGTGTGTTTAAAGCCTTTGCTCGTGCCTTGCGCCAAGCTATTCGGCGCGACGTGTTTAGTTACGAACTACCCAGTAGTAAGGGGGTGTTGTAAGTTTAATGGGTTTAATAAGTTTAATGGGTTTAATGAGTTTAATGAGCTGATAAACTGTAAACTATAGTTGTTGGTCAACATAATGTAACTTTTTAACCTAATAACCTCATAACCACATAACCACATAACCTCAAAACTAAAACCCGAATAATTAGAAGTGATTTTATGATAGCAATCATTGATTATAAAATGGGCAACCTGCGTTCGGTAGAGAATGCACTTCACCGCTTAGGAGCCACCTATCAGGTGACGGCCGATGAACAGACTATTTGCCAAGCCGACCACGTGTTGCTGCCTGGCGTGGGCAATTGTGCCGAGGCTATGCACAACTTGCAGGAGAGCGGACTCATACCCGTGATTAAGCAACTGCGCCAACCCGTGTTGGGCATTTGCGTAGGACTGCAGGTGATGTGTCGCGACTCGGAAGAAGGTGCTGCTGCGGGAGCGTTGACTCCATGTATGAATATATTCGATGCCCATGTGCGACGTTTCCCTTCGCTGCCCGACCTGAAAGTTCCACACATGGGGTGGAATACGTTGGGTAACTTGGAGAAGAAACTCTTTGAAGGCATACACAGTGGCGACTCCGTATATTACGTCCATTCCTATTATCCTACACTCTGTCCTGACACCATAGCAACGACCGAACATGGCCTACTGTTTAGTGCCGCTCTGAAGTACGAACAGTTCTATGGCACCCAGTTCCACCCTGAGAAGAGTGGCGACGTGGGTGAACGAATTCTTCAAAATTTTATCAGCTTATGATGACCATATTACCCGCGATTGACTTAATAGGTGGTCGTTGCGTGCGCCTAACCCAAGGTGACTATGCGCAACAAAAGCAGTATGAGGCAGACCCTGTAGACATGGTGCGCCAATACATCAACCATGGACTGCATCGCATTCATGTAGTCGACCTCGATGGTGCCAAAGCTTCATCGCCCCAAAATCTTGATACACTGCGCACCCTTGCAGCCGTTGAGGGAGTAGAGATAGAGTGGGGGGGAGGTATTAAGACGGAACAAGCCTTGGCTGACGTGTTTGCTGCAGGCGCAAGCTATGCCGTGGTAGGTAGCGTGGCAGCACAGCGTCCCGAATGGTTTGAAGCATGGCTTCAGAAGTATGGCGCCGACCGCATGGTGTTAGGCGCTGACGTGAAGCAAGGCCACGTGTCGGTGAATGGTTGGCAAGAGGAGGTCGACCTCACCATTGACCAATTGATAGATCGCTTCCTACCTTATGGCCTGTCGCAAGTAATCTGCACCGACGTATCGCGTGACGGCATGTTGCAAGGTCCAGCCACCGACCTTTATGTACGATTACAGAAGAAGTATCCTACGGTCGACATCACCGTGTCGGGTGGCATATCGTGTATGGACGATATTATCTCCTTGCAATCTCTCGGCCTACGCAAGGTCATTGTCGGCAAGGCTATCTATGAAGGCCGCATAGCGTTAAAGGACTTACATGTTAACGAATTAACAAGATGACAAGTTAACGGGTAAGTTTGTTTTTTAATTGTGCAGCAAAAGGTAACCCTTTGCACATTCTCACATTCCCCCTTTCCATGCTTAGTAAACGAATTATCCCTTGCCTTGACGTGAAAGAAGGTCGCACGGTGAAAGGCATACATTTTGAGGACCTTCAAGACGTAGGCGATGCCGTACAACTCGGCCAGCACTATGCTCGCACGGGAGCTGACGAGTTGGTATATCTCGACATCAGTGCCACCCGTGAAGGGCGCAACACCTTTACGCAACTCGTTACGCGCATAGCCGACGGCATTAACATTCCCTTTACTGTAGGCGGTGGTATTAGTACGATAGACGATGCCGCCCGTTTGCTCGATGCTGGAGCCGATAAGGTGAGCATCAACAGTGCGGCTTTGCGCACGCCTGATTTGATTGACCAGATTGCCGCTCGCTATGGTTCGCAGTTTGTGGTTGTGGCCATAGATGCGCGCCACGCACCTTTGCTCCCAACTGACGATGAGGCCCTGGCGCGTTGGACGGTGTGTTCACATGGTGGCACACAACCCACCGAACGCGAACTCTTTACTTGGGCACATGAGGCACAAGAGCGGGGCGCGGGCGAAATACTCTTCACCTCTATGAACCATGACGGCACGAAGTCGGGCTATCCTTGCACTACTTATGCGCGACTCACTGCCAGCCTCCACATTCCCGTCATTGCTTCAGGTGGCGCAGGCAATGCACACCACATTGCTGAAGTGTTGAACGAAGGGCATGCCGATGCTGCTTTGGCCGCCAGCATTTTCCACTTTGGCGAAATCACCATTCCCGAACTCAAAGCGCAACTTCGTGCCGAAGGACTTGCGGTGAGAGGGTAATGTGGAAATGCTTTGTTAATGTGGAAATGCTGGATTAATGTGCAAATGGTCGCCGTTTGTTGCGCAGTTATAAAACTAACTTACCCGTTAACTCGTTAACTTGTCAACTCGTTAACTAATAAACTTGTCAACTCAAAAAGAAATGATCTGGGACGATATAAAACTCGAAAAGTGTGCTGATGGACTATTGCCTGTCGTCATACAAGATGCCACAACATTGCGCGTGTTGATGTTGGGCTATATGAATCGCGAAGCATTTGAAAAGACGCAGCGTGAAGGACGTGTCACTTTTTTTAGTCGTACACGTCAGAAACTTTGGACTAAAGGTGAAACCTCTGGCCATTACCTCAATGTAGTAGACATTTACCTCGACTGTGATGCCGACACTTTATTAATAAAGGTACACCCCATTGGACCCACTTGCCACCGTGGTACAACGGCCTGTTTCGATACCCCCGAAGACGAGGGCTTTGTTCGCTCTTTAGCGCAGTTAATTCATAGTCGGCATGAGGAGTTGCCCGAAGGTTCGTACACCACGCGCTTATTTATTAAAGGTGTAAAGGCTATTGCCAAGAAGGTAGGTGAAGAATGTACCGAAAGTATCATTGAGGCCGTTGACGGCAATCGTGATCGTTTTATCTACGAGGCAGGAGACTTGCTCTACCATTACCTTGTGCTCATGGAGCAAATGGGCATTTCAGTCACCGACTTGGAACACGAATTGCGCCTACGCCATTCGTAGTGTAGGTGTTGGTCCTACGTATCGCGTGCTGCAATTTGAAAGCTTAACATGAATGAACATTAACGAAATAAATTACGAAAAAAAAATTAATGAAATAATTAATGGACAATTGATGATAATTAATGTTCAAATAAAGCGCGCTTAAACTTAAACGTTAACTATTTATGTTGCGCGTTTCGCGCTTTGTTTGAACATTAATTATCATCAATTGTCCATTAATTATTTCATTAATTTTTTTCGTAATTTATTTCGCTAATGTTTATTCTTGTTCTGTTCGACAAATTGCAGTTTGTCTGACTTTCATTTTGTCTTGCACTCGCCTTGCACTATCTTTACATAAAATAGGCTGCGGCTCGACAATCCAAATGAAAGTTTTTTGACTTTCATTTGGATTGTGCTCGTCTTGCACTATCTTTGCATAATATTAGCTACAAAATCGGAACAAACAATTGTACACTCTAACAATATAACCGATAAAACAATAAATCCGATATGCGTGATTTTAAAGATATTAAGGTGGCCGTAGCTGGTACTGGCTACGTAGGCCTAAGCATAGCAACCCTGCTATCGCAGCACCATCAGGTGACGGCAGTAGATGTAATACCCGAAAAGGTGGAGAAACTCAACCATCGCATCTCGCCCATTCAAGACGAATATATTGAGAAGTATTTGGCTGAAAAGAAACTTAATCTTACGGCTACGCTCGACGGCCGTGCAGCTTATGCTGATGCCGACTTCGTGGTAATTGCCGCTCCTACTAACTATGACCCTATCAGAAATTACTTCGATACGAGTCACGTAGAAGAGGTGATAGACCTCGTGCTTGAAGTAAATCCTGATGCCGTAATGGTGATTAAGAGTACCATTCCTGTAGGCTATACACGCAGTCTTTACATCAAGTATGCACAACGTGGCGTGAAGAAGTTCAACCTCCTCTTCTCTCCCGAATTTCTGCGTGAGAGCAAGGCTCTTTATGACAACCTTTACCCAAGTCGTATCATTGTAGGGTATCCTAAAATTATTAATCACCCAGAATTTGAGGCTGGGAATGCAGCAATAGCAGCAGTGACCGATGTAGAAATGCTCAAAAAGGCTGCCCAAACCTTTGCTGCTCTCTTGCAAGAGGGAGCTATTAAGGAGAACATTGACACGCTCTTTATGGGAATGAAGGAAGCTGAGGCTGTTAAACTCTTTGCCAACACCTATTTGGCTTTGCGTGTTAGTTACTTCAACGAACTCGATACCTATGCCGAGATGAAAGGCTTGGATAGCAAGGCTATTATCAATGGCGTAGGACTCGACCCTCGCATTGGTACGCATTACAACAATCCCTCATTTGGCTACGGTGGCTATTGCTTACCAAAAGATACGAAGCAATTGTTGGCCAACTATCAAGACGTGCCCGAAAATTTGATTGAAGCCATCGTTGAGTCTAACCGTACGCGCAAGGACTATATCGCTGATGCCGTACTTCGCAAGGCAGGGTATTATAGCGAAAATGGTCAGTGGGACGCAAAGAAAGAGCAAAACTGCGTAATTGGTGTTTATCGCCTTACGATGAAGTCAAACTCTGATAATTTCCGTCAGTCTGCCATTCAAGGCATCATGAAGCGTGTGAAGGCAAAGGGAGCTGAGGTAATTATCTACGAACCTACGCTTGAAGACGGTACTACCTTCTTTGGTAGTCGCGTTGTCAACAACCTTGATGCGTTCAAGGCCGAGAGCAAAGCCATCATTGCCAACCGCTTTGACGATTGCTTAAAGGACGTAGAAGCCAAGGTCTACACGCGCGACATCTTCAGAAGAGACTAAAAATAATGTGGGGCGACGCGTCCTAATTGGAGGCGACGCGTCCTCGCGTCGGCGTTGCAGGGTTGAGGCTTATTACGCGCTCAACCCTGTAATATTTTGAAATTACATACCACACACGTAATGTTACAATACAACGTCTGTCTTGAAGGAAAAATCGTACTCGTTACGGGGGCTGCTGGTTTCATAGGTAGCAACCTCGTCAAACGTTTGTTTCATGATGTAAAAGATATTAAGGTAATTGGTATTGACTCTATTACCGATTATTATGATGTCAACATTAAATACGAGCGCTTGAAAGAAATTGAGGCATTGAATAAAGCGTGGACCTTCATTCACGCTTCTATTGCCGATAAAGAGACGGTAGAGCGCATTTTTACTGACAACCACATTGCCGTAGTAGTCAATCTGGCTGCACAAGCAGGGGTGCGCTATAGTATTACCAACCCTGATGCCTACATTCAGAGCAACCTTATCGGATTTTACAATATACTTGAAGCTTGTCGTCACCATGAAGTAGAACATCTCGTCTATGCTTCCTCTTCATCTGTATATGGCAGTAATAAGAAGGTGCCTTATTCTACTGACGATAAAGTGGACAATCCTGTCAGCCTTTATGCTGCTACGAAGAAGAGTAACGAATTAATGGCGCATGCCTACAGTAAACTTTACAACATCCCTTCAACGGGTTTGCGCTTCTTCACCGTCTATGGCCCAGCTGGTCGTCCTGATATGGCTTACTTCGGCTTTACCAACAAACTTGTAAAAGGCGAAACGATTAAGATCTTCAACTACGGCAACTGCAAGCGCGACTTTACCTACGTTGACGATATTGTAGAGGGGGTAGTGCGCGTCATGCAACATGCTCCCGAAAAGCAAATGGGCGAAGATGGACTTCCTATTCCTCCCTATAAAATATATAATATAGGCAATGGTGCACCCGAAAATTTGCTTGACTTTGTCACCATACTCCAAGAGGAACTCATTCGGGCCGCCGTTCTCCCAGCCGACTACGACTTCGATGCTTACAAAGAACTCGTGCCTATGCAGCCTGGTGATGTGCCCATCACTTATGCCGACACGACTCCTTTAGAACAAGATTTCGGCTTTAAGCCCAACACCTCGCTTCGCACAGGCCTTCGCCACTTCGCTAAGTGGTATGCTCGTTATTATCAGCTTAAATAAGCTAACTGGGAACATCTAAATATAAACTGCAATTTGTCTGCCTAATTGGGGGGGACGCGTCCTAACCTGGGGGCGACGCGTCCCCGCGTCGGCATTGCCAACTTGGGGCTCGATGCCCCAAGCTGGCAATACTTGAAGTATTGATATTCATGTATTTGTTAGTCAAGGCATCGAGCCT
>ERZ1034973.929-NODE-929-length-18597-cov-92.600151_pt1 | contig 18597 bp, 16 predicted proteins | sample MGYA00520686_ERZ1034973 | MGnify/ENA primary metagenome ERZ1034973 (study PRJEB33766, sample SAMN09781775) | gut metagenome | biome: gut microbiome | host: Homo sapiens | place: Madagascar | study: EMG produced TPA metagenomics assembly of the PRJNA485056 data... | reverse complement strand
TTCGGGTGGACATCACGCTCGTGGTCTTGGCCGTCTTGTTCTGTTTCCTGCTTCTCGGTTCATGGAAATGGGAGATCGTGGGCATCGGAACGCTCTTCGCCATGGTCTATGTAGGTGTTACAGTTCGCCTATTCAACAAACATCTTGCATGGTTCGACCGCCTGCTCCACTATCGTCCAGGTTGCCGAAGATATGTTTACGGACTGGCACGATACATAAGAAGACAGATGTAACGTCAAGATTATTTAAGTTCAACGGATAAAAATAGATGAACATGAATTTTCCAGAAATATATTCAGCAACAGGCATGATGGAGCTGATTCAGCAGATCGGCTTCCTCCCCCTCCTCGATAGCGGCATTGAAGGCTTCTCTGCCGAAGACATCGTGGCGGAAGACTGCGGTTACGTAAGACTTCCTGAAGGCGGCTGGGACTGGCCGCTATGGAAATGGAAGGGCGAGATTGTGCAGGAAATGCCGTGTATGTACGGAAAGTTCTTTAACAAGAAAGCAGGATTCATCAGCCAGGAATGGTGGCCTGACTTCTGCAACTACAGAAGAAGCAAATACCCCCGTCCGGATGAAGAATCGATAGAAGGAGCCATTCTCAGTACACTTCAATCTACCGGCAGTCTCATCACGAGAGAACTTCGGGCAGCCTGCGGTTTCACGGGCAAGGGAATGAGAAGCAAGTTTGACGGTTATCTCACCCGACTGGAAATGGCAACTTACATCGTGACCGAGGATTTCATCTATCCTCGTGACAAGCACAATCACGAATATGGCTGGGGTTGGTCGCTGCTCAATACTCCCGAAGATCTCTATGGCAAAGAGGCTTGCCAATGCAACCGAACTCCAGAAGAGTCTCAACAGAGGATTTTCGAGCATCTGAAAGAAATCCTGCCTGATGCTTCGGATAAACAGATTATTAAATTAATTGGATAAAAATGAGAAAGGAATCAAGAGCAATGGATAGTGGGTGGGCATTGGAAGTAATGCACAAGGCTCCGTATTTAACGGTCAGTTTTATTGACGAAGAAGGCAAGCCTTATGGTTTACCCCTGTCACTCGCATCAGATGATGATGTGAACTGGTATTTTCATGGTGCCTTGGAAGGCAAGAAGTTGGAGGCAATCAAAGCTCATCCAGAGGTTTGCCTTTCAGCCGTAACCCGTTGTGCACCTACGGTTGGCCCGAAGGACGGCAGTTTCACCCTGCAATTCAAATCAGCCATTGCATTCGGCAAGGCAGAAATCGTGACCGAGGATGCAGAGAAGATTCATGGTCTCCGACTGATCAGTGAGCGTTTCCTTCCTCAGCACATGGACGCTTTCGACCCGAGCATCGCCCGTTCCCTATCACGCACGGCAGTTGTCCGCATCACGCTTACTGAGCCACCAACCGGCAAGCGCAAGCAGTATGATAAAGAAGGCGTGGAGATGAAATATGGAAGAATGGAATAAATCTCCGATAATGGTAACATCTTCCGGAAACCAGGTATAAGCTCTTTTGGAGAATGTGCGTATCTTTGCATAAGATAAGCTGCACTCGGCAATTTGAAAGCAAGCTTTCATTGCGCTCATTTGCATTATCTTTGCACCCAAGAAATTTAGGAATTTAAAAGACTTAGGATTATGAAGGAATTATTCTTTAATACAATACAGGAGTTCAATGACTTCATAGGGGTGAAAACACTTCATCCTCTGGTAAGCATTGCGCGTGTAGAGAACACCTCTCCTATTCAGGAGGCTGTGCATCACTACGGACTTTATGCCCTCTTCCTGAAGGAAAACAAGGGGTGCAAATTGTCATACGGCAGAACAGAATATGATTTTGACGAGATGACCGTAACCTCGTTTGCTCCAGGACAATCGATTAAAGTAGAACCCATTCCAGGAGTTCCGCTTGCCAAATATACGGTATTGGCTTTCCATCCCGAGTTGCTCAACCGCACCCAGCTTGGCAAGAACATCTCCCGCTATGAGTTCTTCGACTATACAAGCAACGAAGCTCTACATCTATCCGCTGCCGAGGTAAACATCTTCCGTGATGTACTCTCAATGATTAAGCAGGAACTCGAGCATCCTATAGATAGGCATTCGCGTGAACTCATCGTTTCTAACATCGAGTTGCTGCTGAACTATTGTCTGCGTTTCTACGACCGCCAGTTTATCACTCGCGAGGAGATCAATCATTCGGTGGTAAAGAAGTTCATCTCTCTACTCGATGAATACATTGTCCAGAAAGCGATGCGTGAAGGATTGCCTACCGTAGCCTACTTTGCCGACAAATGCTGCTATTCTACCAAATATTTCGGTGAATTAGTCAAGACTGAGACTGGCAGAACCGCAAAGAGCCTGATCAACAACCGACTGCTTTCTGCAGCCCGCCAACTACTTGTAGATGAAACCTTAACCATTACGCAAGTCAGCCAGCGCCTCGGCTTTGAATATTCTCAGCACTTCGTCCGCTTTTTCAAGGCGCAGACGGGAAAGACTCCAAGCGAGTATCGCAAAACAGCTTAAATATAATGAAGCAAATATAGAATAACTGTTATTTTTACATCGAAGATGTTTTCTGGAGAAGAATTTGAAAATATGGAGAAGAATTAAAAAAATGATACAATGAAGAAAATAGTACAGACAGCAGGGCGCACCCAACTGGGTAAGTTTGCCCCAGAATTCGCTCACCTCAACGACGACATCCTCTTCGGAGAAGTATGGAGCCGCAATGACCTGCTTTCATTGCGTGACCGCAGTTTGGTAACCATCACTTCGCTCATCAGTCAAGGAATCACCGACAGCTCGCTGAAATATCACCTGCAGTCAGCAAAGAATAATGGAATTACTCGCACGGAAGCGGCAGAGATCATCACTCACATCGCCTTCTACGCCGGCTGGCCAAAGGCCTGGGCTGCCTTCAATCTGGCAAAGGAGGTATGGAACGAGGACGTGAAAGGTGAAGATGCCAAGGCTGCATTCCAGCGCGAGATGATTTTCCCTATCAGTGAGCCTAACACCGCTTATGCCAAGTACTTCAAGGGCAACAGTTATCTGGCACAAATATCCGACAGTCAGATACCTTTCTTCAACGTAACCTTTGAGCCTGGTTGCCGTAACAACTGGCATACGCACCACGCCACAAAGGGCGGCGGGCAAATGCTGGTAGGCGTAGCCGGACGAGGCTGGTATCAGGAAGAAGGCAAGCCTGCACAGGAGATTCTCCCAGGCACAGTCATCCACATTCCTGCCAACGTGAAGCATTGGCACGGTGCAGCAAGAGACAACTGGTTTGCCCACCTCGCCTTTGAAATACCTGGCGAGAACAGCTCCAACGAGTGGCTGGAGCCTGTGACCGATGAGGAATATGAAAAGTTAAAATAACAATAAGATTTATGACTTCACTTCAAGAAAGACTGTTCGCCATGCAGGATAAGCAGTATGCTGCTTTCCAGGCCAAACTGACACCGGGAGTGCCTATGGAAAGTTTCATAGGCATTCGTGTGCCCGTGCTTCGCAAGTTCGCAAAAGAGTTTACAAAGGAGGCAGAATGCAAGGAATTCCTTCATCAGCTTCCTCACCAGTACTACGATGAGAATATGCTCCATGGTCTCCTCATTTCTGAGGTAAAGGACTACGAGGAATGCATTCGTCTTACAGACACCTTCCTGCCTTTTGTGGACAACTGGGCAGTTTGCGACATCATGTCTCCGAAGGTATTTGCCAAACACAAGAAGGAACTGTTGGCGAAGATTAAGACTTGGAGTAAATCGTCACACGTTTATACTTGTCGCTTTGGAATAGAGACACTTATGTCTCATTACCTGGATAAAGACTTCAAGGCAGAATATCTTGAAATTCCAGCATCAGTAAGGAGCGAAGAGTATTACGTAAAAATGATGGTAGCCTGGTTCTTCGCCACCGCCCTTGCCAAGCAATGGGACCAGGCGATTCCCTACATCGAACAAAAACGCCTTGCTCCCTGGACGCACAACAAGACCATCCAGAAGGCCATTGAGAGCTACAGAATCACGCCCGAGCAGAAGGAATCTCTGCGGACATTGAAGATAAAATAATTATGACACAAGATACATCTACATATTACGTTTGGATAGGTGGCTCATGTGATTATGGCCATAAAGAGCGAGCTGGTGGTGCTGCCGTAGTAATTGAGCATAACAGCAACATTATCAGCCGTGATGTAATCAGCGACCTACACACCACTGAGTTCCGCATGATGCTTACCCTCATGGTGAAGGTAATGCAGGAAATACCGGAAGGTTCCGACATTCTCATCCTGACCAATGCTGCCTATATTCAGAACTTTGACAAGACTCCAACGGCTAAATCAGCCAATCCAGACTTGATCATTCAATGCATCGAGGAAAAGAAAAGGCACAACTCTGTTGGAGTCAAGATTGTGCAATATCACAAAAGCCCATTGCTGATAGAGACCCACGATAGGGCTACGGAAGCTATGGCTAAGACAAGAAAGGAGTTTCATCAGAAAAAACAAATGAATGTTTAGAGGCTTTTTCCGGTCATTAAGGTCACGGTCATTAAGGTCATTAAGGATTTCCGGTTATTCAAGATGTCTGACCCCAAATATGGTTTACAGCTAATGAGCGATGATTATATTCTTGAAAAGCTCATAGAAGAACTGAGGGAAACTCAATAACACCAAAAGTGAGCGGTTTATGTAAAAAGTTACGGAGATAATTCACATTTTCCGTAACTTTTTACATTTTCATCTTATATGTTTTTTGGAGCATTTCATTGCGTTAATTTTCTTATATAAGATAAGACAGTACTACTATGACATAATTCAAGCGCCATACTCAACCCCTATTCTTTTGGATCAATGTCAAATGGAAGCAATGGAGTATCATCATCATTTCCACTATTGAATCGGTCGAAATCCGAGATATAGGAACGGTCTTGAATAACCTTATATTTCTCATACTCAGAATAAGCCTTTTCTCTGGCTTCTTCTTGCGAAACCTTACCTGCACTACTCTTAGCATCATAGTCCATAGTTTCAAGCAACAGCTTCAGGCGATTCTTCCAATCCTCCATCGTAGTAAATTTCCGCATCAGCTCGCTCATAGACGATCTCGGCTGCCGTATGATTGGTAACCGCCAGGTGCATCATATTCTGCACCATCTTATAGAAGAGTTTGGTACTTTCAGCCTTTGCATCATAATCTGCACTACACTCTGCATAAATATCAGTTATCTTCTGGTAGTATCTGCGTTCAGAAGTGCGGATTTCACGGATACGTTCCAGCAAATCGTCAAAATAATCCTTGCCGAAGTGCTTACCTTGTTTCAGACGTTCATCATCCAAGACATAACCCTTAATGATGAACTCCTTCAATACAGAGGTTGCCCATATACGGAATTGGGTTGCCTGATAGCTGTTCACTCGATAACCAACAGCGATGATAACATCAAGATTGTAGAACAATGGAGCACGCTCAACATCACGCTCTCCCTCCAGTTGAACTTGTTGAATTTTTCTACAAGTTGCCTCTCTTTGCAATTCACCAGACTCATAAATCTGAGAAATATGATAAGTGATAGTTGCTCTATCAACACCAAACAAAGCAGCCATCCTTTTCTGTGACATCCAAAAAGTTTCGTTGTTGAAAATCACTTCAATGCGAGTTTCACCTTGTGCATTCTTATACAGTAAGATATTGGATTCCAGCGAGTTCTGCATAAGTTCTGCTGTAGATATGGATTGGGAAAAATAGGCTCTTGCCTGCTTCACCAATAACTTCCTTGAATCAGCATTCTCAGAAATAATCATACAGGCCATACGGGATAGATGGAAAGCTTCGACCTTGCGAAACGATCCACTACCCAGCTTAACCATTTCAACCACGTGGTTGAAATGGTCATCTATATCCATACCTTTTTCACTGGCAACCTTGATTGCTTTGTCTATTACATTCTGGAATTTCCAATATCCCGAATAGCCCATCGCATTACAAAGTTCGCGTGAACTCCAGTATTCTTTCCCGTTATCATCCACTTTCCGAATTTCTTCGAATGTCGGACGCATGTCAGGCACATTATCATCAGGGAAACAGGCACCGAGGTACTTATCACGATGATCACCTCCTATGGACTTGCGCCGGGCGGCTGTAAAACGTTATCACTTCGCATGGTAGTGTTTATTCGAGAGCCGACATTAGCGCTTTTTGATAACACATTTGTAACACACATGGATGATTTCTCAATACGTCAAATTCATAACATATTGATTAACAGCTATTTACAAAAAAGAGTACATAAAAGAGGAATAAGTGACAAAATATATTTAAAAACAAAAAAGAACAACAGAGATAAGTACCTATAAATAAGCAACTTACTACTATTGTTCTCTCACGCTATTTTTGTACAAATAAGTTTCATTTTGCTTATTATAGTGATTCCGTTGGGGTTCGAACCCAAGACCCACAGCTTAGAAGGCTGTTGCTCTAATCCAACTGAGCTACGGAACCAACACTTTTCAAATCGCAAAACAGCTAACCAATAACGCAATCAGCCACTTTTCTTATTTGCGGCTGCAAAGGTACATATATTTTTTGAATACACCAAACTTTTTCTCACTTTTTTCTTTTTTTATGCTTAAATATCGCAAAAAATAACTACCTTTGCATCCGTTAGGAGCAAGAAACAGCATTCTGACCCCGAAAGAGAAGAGATTTTTATAACGCATATTGAAACATAAAACATACGCAAATGAAAAAGTTAATCTTTTCAGTAGCCCTGCTCTCGGCAGCACTCTCTGCCAGCGCAGAAGAACATCCGCTCTGGATGCGCTACCCAGCCATCTCGCCCGATGGCACAACCATCGCCTTCGCTTATAAAGGCGACCTCTACAGTGTTTCTGTCAACGGCGGTGAAGCACGACAGCTCACAACCCATGCGGCCTTCGATTCGCATCCTGTATGGAGCCCTGACAGCAAGAAAATTGCCTTCCAGTCTAACCGCGAAGGAAGTCTCGACATCTTCGTAATCGATGCAAAAGGCGGTGCTCCTACCCGACTCACCACCAACAGCGGCAGCGAAACACCTATCGCCTTTGCAGACAACGACCATGTGCTCTACTCAGCCAGTCTGCAGCCTACAGCCCAGAGCATCATCTTCGGCGACAACACATTCCCACAAGTATATAAGGTAAGCACCAAGGGCGGAAGACCGGAACTCTTCTCTACCCTCACCATGGAGAATATCAGCATCGCCAAGAACGGCGACATTCTCTACCACGACAAAAAGGGATACGAAGACCCTTGGCGCAAACACCAGAAATCACCTATCGCTCGCGACATCTGGCTGAAGAGCAACGGTAAGTTTGCCAAGCAGACTACCTTTGCCGGCGAAGACCGCTCGCCAGTATGGACATCAGACGAGAAATCATTCTTCTATCTGAGCGAGCAGGACGGCACATTCAATATCTACCGCCGCAGCCTCAACAGTTCAAGCGACAAGCAGATTACCCACCACAAAGGCAATCCGGTAAGATTCCTCACTGCATCCAGCGCCGACCTGCTCTGCTACGGATATGATGGCGAAATCTACACCGTGAAAGAAGGTGGAGAGCCTCAGAAGGTGAACATCTCCATTACAACAGATAACGATGCTCCAAGCCTCGTACGTCAGATTAAAAGTTGGGGAGCTACGGAGATTTCCGTTTCGCCAGACGCCAAGGAAGTGGCTTTCGTGATGCATGGCGACGTATACGTAACTTCTGTAGAATACACCACTACCAAGCGCATTACCGACACACCACAGCAGGAGCGCAACCTGAGTTTCTCGCCAGACGGCAGAGCTCTGGTCTATGCAGCCGAGCGCAATGGCGTATGGCAGATTTACCAGTCTAAGATCAAGAACGAGAAAGAGAAGAACTTCACCTACGCTACCGACATCGAGGAAGAGCAGCTGGTGAAAACAGGCATTACATCGCAGTATCCTCAATACTCTCCTGACGGCAAGGAAGTGGCTTTCTTCGAAGACCGCGCAGCACTCCGCATCGTCAATCTGAAATCGAAGGAAATCCGCACCGTGCTCGATGGCAAATACGTCTACTCTTACAGCGATGGAGACATCGCTTTCGAATGGTCACCAGACAGCAAATGGCTCCTTTCAACCTATATCGGCAACGGTGGCTGGAACAACCAGGATATTGCGCTGGTAAAGGCTGACGGCAAAGAGGTTCACAACCAGACCAATTCCGGCTACAGCGACAGCAACGGCAAATGGGTGCTCGACGGCAAGGCTATGCTCTTCCAGAGCGACAGAGCCGGTTACCGCAGTCATGGAAGCTGGGGAGCAGAAGACGATGCCTACATCATGTTCTTCGACCTGGACGCCTACAACCGCTTCAACATGAGCAAGGAAGAGATAGAACTGGCTGACGCCAACAAGGACGAAAAGGAGAAGAAGGAAGACGAGAAGAAGGAAGAGGCTAAAAAGAAAGCTGACGAAAAGCAGAAGAAGACAGGAAAGATAGAGGTGGAAAAAGTGAAGCCACTGGAGCTGGACATCGAAAACTGCCGCGACAGAATCGTACGCCTCACCGCAAACTCTTCGCACATGGGCGATGCTGTGCTCTCTAAAGACGGCGACAAGCTCTACTACCAGGCAGCCTTCGAGGATGGTTACGATCTCTGGCAGCACGACCTGAAGGACGGCTCTACCAAGCTCGTGATGAAGGGCGTAGGCCAGGGCAACCTGCAGACCGACAAGGATGTGAAGAACCTCTTTATCTGCAACGGAAGCAGCATCAAGAAGGTGGATCTGAGCGGATTCAGCACCAAGGACATCAGCTTTGAGGCTAACTTCAACTATAAGCCAGCCGAGGAGCGCCAGTATCTCTTCGACCACATATGGCGACAGGTGAAAGACAAGTTCTACGACCCTAAGATCCATGGTGTTGACTGGGAAGGTTACCGCAAGACCTATGAGAAGTTCCTGCCTTACATCAACAACAATTTCGACTTCCAGGAGATGTTGAGCGAAATGCTTGGCGAGCTGAACGCTTCGCATACAGGAGCCCGCTACTACGCTTCGAACAGCGCGCTTACCACCGCCAACCTGGGAGTATTCTTCGACCCTCAGTACAAGGGCGACGGCCTGAAGATTCAGGAGATTATCAAGCGTGGTCCTTTCGATGTGAAGAATACGGGCGTAACAGCCGGCAGCATCATCGAGAGCATCGACGGCGAGGAGATTAAAGCCGGAATGGACTACTTCCCATTGCTCGACGGAAAGGTTGGCAAGAATGTACGACTCGGCATCAGAAACGCCAAGGGCAAGAAGATGGAGGTTACGGTAAAGGCTATCTCTCAGGGCAAACTCAACAACCTGCTCTACAAGCGATGGGTAGACCGCAACCGCGCTTTCGTTGACAGCATTTCGGGCGGACGCATCGCTTATGTTCACATTAAGGCGATGGATTCGGAGAGTTTCCGCACCGTTTACAGCGAACTGCTGAGCGACAAGAACCGAAACAGAGACGCTGTAATCGTAGACGAGCGCCATAATGGTGGCGGCTGGTTGCACGATGATCTCTGCACCCTGCTCAACGGCAAGCAATATCAAGAGTTTGTACCTCACGGTAAGGTCGTTGGCCGCGATCCGTTCAACAAATGGGTGAAGCCATCTTGCGTCATGATCTGCGAGAACGATTACAGCAACGGTCACGGTTTCCCATGGGTTTACAAGGAACTCGGAATCGGCAAGCTGATCGGTGCTCCTGTAGCAGGAACCATGACAGCCGTATGGTGGGAAACGCTGATGGACAACACGCTGGTATTCGGTATTCCTCAGGTAGGCTGCCGCGACATGCGTGGCGTGTTCGGCGAGAACACCCAGCTGAACCCAGACATCGAGGTTTACAACAGTCCGGAAGATTTCATCAATGGCCATGATACCCAGCTCGAAAGAGCCGTAAAGGAAATGATGAAGAAATAAACAGAACGCCCTGCAAGGGTCCAGAAGCCAAACCACTTCTGTCCCTTTGCAGGGCGATTTGTTTTTGTATCTGACAACATTATTTATTAAACCTTATTAACCCACAATATCGGCGAAAACCCTTTTGTCATGACATAAAACCCTCTAAATCTTTACTTTTTTTCTTGAAAAGGGAGAAAAAGCAAATGAAAAAGCCATAAAATAAAAAAAAATGAGTATCTTTGCAGAAGATAAAAAACAAGATTATGGGATTATTCGGATTATTCAGCAACAAAAAGAAAGAAACTCTCGATAAGGGACTTGAAAAAACCAAGGAGAGTGTGTTTGGCAAACTGGCGCGCGCCGTTGCCGGAAAGTCTACCGTCGATGATGATGTGCTCGACGATCTCGAAGAGGTACTCATCACCTCAGATGTAGGTGTAGAAACCACGGTCAAGATTATCCGCCGCATCGAAGAACGTGTGGCCCGCGATAAATATGTTTCAACCAGCGAGCTTAACCGCATTCTGCGCGAGGAAATCGCCATTCTCCTCTCCGAGAATCACAGCGATGACCTGGCAGACTGGGATCTCCCTGCCGACCATAAGCCTTACGTTATCCTCGTAGTAGGCGTAAACGGCGTGGGCAAGACAACCACCATTGGCAAACTGGCTTACCAGTTTAAGAAGGCTGGCAAGAAGGTTGTTCTGGGAGCTGCCGACACCTTCCGTGCCGCTGCCGTAGAGCAGATTTGCATCTGGGGCGAGCGCGTGGGTGTGCCTGTAGTGAAACAGCAGATGGGAAGCGACCCGGCAAGCGTGGCGTTCGACACCCTGCAGAGCGCCAAGGCAAACGGCGCCGACGTGGTGCTCATCGATACGGCAGGCAGACTGCACAACAAGGTGAACCTGATGAATGAGCTCAAGAAAATAAAGGAAGTGATGAAGAAGGTAATGCCTGAAGCACCAGACGAGGTAATGCTCGTGCTCGACGGAAGTACCGGACAGAATGCATTCGAGCAGGCTAAGCAGTTCTCTGCAGTAACCAACATCTCCTCGCTCGCCATCACCAAGCTCGACGGAACCGCTAAGGGCGGCGTTGTCATCGGCATCAGCGACCAGCTCAAGGTGCCTGTAAAATACATCGGACTGGGCGAAGGTATGGAAGATCTGCAGCTCTTCAACAAGACAGAATTCGTAGACTCGCTCTTTAAAAATTAGAAAATGAAGAAAAATCAGATAGATATTATTACCCTGGGCTGCTCGAAGAATCTCGTAGACAGCGAGTTGCTGATGAAGCAGTTTGAGGCAAACGGCTACCATTGTGTTCACGATTCCAAGCGCCCTCAGGGCGAGATAGCCGTCATCAATACGTGCGGATTCATCGAGGATGCAAAGCAGGAAAGCATCGACAACATCCTGGAGTTTATCCAGGCTAAGGAAGAAGGCCGACTCAGAAAGCTCTACGTAATGGGCTGCCTCTCGCAGCGCTACCAGAAGGAACTGGAAGAAGAAATGCCCGAAGTGGATAAGTTCTACGGCAAATTCAACTACAAGCAGCTTCTGCAGGAACTCGGCAAGGCGGAAGTTTCATCCTGCAACGGCCAGCGCCATCTCACCACTCCGCGTCATTATGCCTACATCAAGATAGCCGAGGGCTGCAACCGCCACTGTGCCTACTGCGCCATTCCTATCATCACCGGCAAGCACGTTTCCCGACCAAAGGAAGAGATTCTGCAGGAGGTGCGCGAACTGGTGGCAGAAGGCGTGAAGGAGTTTCAGATTATCGCTCAGGAACTCACCTACTACGGCGTAGATATTGACGGCAAGCATCATATTACCGAACTCATCAGCGAGATGGCTGATATTCCGGGCGTGAAATGGATTCGCCTGCATTACGCTTATCCAAACCAGTTTCCTATGGATCTTCTGGACGTGATGCGCGAGAAGCCAAACGTATGCAAATATCTCGACATTGCCCTCCAGCACATCAGCGACCACATGCTCACCAGCATGCATCGCCACGTAACGAAGCAGGAAACCATCAATCTGCTGAAGGCCATCCGCGAACGCGTGCCAGGCATTCACATCCGCACTACGCTGATGGTTGGTTTCCCAGGCGAGACAGATGAGGATTTCCACGAGCTCCTCGACTTTGTACGCGAACAGAGATTTGAGCGCATGGGCGCCTTTGCCTACTCTGAGGAAGAAGGAACCTACAGCGCCACCCACTACGAAGACAACGTGCCTGCCGAGGTAAAGCAGCGCCGGCTGGACGAACTGATGATTCTGCAGCAAGACATCAGCTCTGAGGTTGAGGCTGATAAGGTGGGCAAAACCATGACCGTTATCATCGACCGCAAGGAAGGCGATTACTACATCGGACGAACAGAGTTCTGCTCTCCGGAAGTAGACCCTGAGGTTCTGATCCGTGCCGATGAGAAGCGTCTGCGCGTGGGTTGTTTCTATCAGGTAGAAATTACTGCAAGCGAGGAATTTGACCTCTATGGCAAGGTGGTGAAATAATCATTCTCTCCCCCATAGCCTGGAGTTTTAGAAAATTTGACTACATATTAAATAAATATGAACAATAAGGAATACATCGCTGAACTGGCTCAGCAAACCGGCTATTCGCAGGAAGACACCCAGAAGTTGGTGCGCAAGGCGATAGACGCTATGATTGCCGAGTTTGAGGATGGAGAAGCAGTCTCTATCCCCAATTTTGGCACCTTCGAAGTGAAGAAGCGCATGGAGCGAGTGGTGGTTAATCCTACTACCAAGAAGCGCCAGCTGGTGCCGCCTAAGTTGGTGTTGGGTTTCCGACCGGTTGCTTCGGTCAAGGAAAAACTAAAGAATGGAGGGGATGAGCAATGAGCAAATTCAGTTTAAATACACTCGGAAAACTGCTGGCTGATAAGAGCGGTCTGAGCCAGGTGGAAGCAGAACTCTTCATCCGGAAAATGTTTGATGTGTGCAACCAGGGACTCGATGTCGACAAGCAGGTGAAGATAAAATGGCTGGGTACCTTTAAGGTACAGGCCACGAAAGACCGTGAGAGCATCAATGTGAACACGGGCGAGCGCTTCACCATAGAAGGCAGAGACAAACTCACCTTCACGCCTGACAACATCCTGAAAGAAATCGTGAACAAGCCATTCGCCCAATTTGAAACGGTGGTGGTAAATGACGGCGTAGATTTCGATGAAATAGATGAGAAGTTTGGAGAAGAACAGACAGAAGATGCTCCTGCACAAGCAATCGATTTCCTGGACGAAGAAAAAACTGCAACTCCAAATCCGGAGGTTGTCGTAATCGGATCTGAAAAGGAAAAGGAAAAAGAAGCCGAAGACGAACTGGCAAAGCAAATTGCTATAGAACAAGCTAAACTGGAAAGATTAAAACAAGCCCAACTGGAGCAGGAAAGAATACAGAAAGAAAAGCTTGAAAAAGAAAAGCAAGAGCAGGAAAGACTGGAACAGGAAAGACTGGAACAGGAAAGACTGGAACAGGAAAGACTTGAGCAAGAAAGGCTGGAGCAAGAAAGACTGGAGCAGGAAAGGCTGGAGCAGGAAAGACTGGAGCAGGAAAGACTGGAGCAAGAGAAGCTTGAATTAGCCCAGCAACAGCAAGCCCAGAAAGCAGTTGTTGAACCTGCAGTACCTGCATCAGATGAATCTGAAGAAGAAGAGGAGGAAGAAGAATCTTCCTATTCTCATTATATTGTTATTCCTCGCAATCTGGTCGTTGCAGTCTGTCTCATCGTAGTAGCTTTGATTGGCGGAATGGGATGGTTTACCTTCAACTATGGTCAGATGACTGCCCAGCGGGATCATCTAGCCATGCAGCTAAACCAGTATCATCAGGCTCCAGCCAAGAAAGTCTCAGCCAAACCAGCTGCCGCCCCACTCTCTCAGGAACAGAAACTCCGCCAGAAAGCGATGGAAGACAGCATCCGTATGGCTAAAACTGCAGAAGCTGTAAAACTGGCTGAAAATTCGGATGAGGAAAGTGCTAGCGCTGAAAAAGCTAAGCAGACTGAAGCAAAAGCTAAGGCAGAAGCGAAAGAAAAGGCTAAAGATAAAGACGAAGAAAAGGCTACTTCGAAAATAGCATCATCCCAGTATGATAAGGATGCTCGCGTACGCACGGGAGCTTACCGAATCATAGGAGTTGCCCAGACCGTTACGGTTGGCGCCGGTCAGACCCTCGAACAAATCAGCACCCGCTATCTAGGTTCGGGCATGGAATGCTACGTAGAAGCCCTGAATGGTACAAGCACCGTAAAAGCCGGACAGAAAATCAAGATTCCGAAACTGGAATTGAAGAAGAAAAAGAAATAAAATACTGAACAAACAAAAAATCGCCCTGTAAGAGCAAATAAAATTTTGCACTTACAGGGCGACATTGTTTTATGTTAACATTACTTGCCCAACACTTCATCAAGCAAAGTGTAGAAAGCAGGATCCTCGCCAACGATGGTCTTGATAATCTTACCATTAGCATCAATCACAATCTTTGTAGGGAAACCCTGAACAGCGTAATCGCTGAGAACCTTGCTGTCCTTCGGATTGTAAACATGAATCCATGGCAACTGGTGCTTCTCAACAGCAGCCTTCCACTTAGCCTCTGTATCATTACAATCTACACCAAGAATTTCAAACTTACCCTTGTACTTCTCGTAATACTCCTTCATCTTAGGCATTCCCTTGATGCACCATCCGCACCATGAACCCCAGAAATCGAGAACTACAATCTTGCCGCGAAGGCTGGAAAGCTTGAAATCATTTCCTTTAATATCCTTCAGCGTGAAGTCAGGAGCCTCAACACCAGCAGCCTGCACCTTCTTAGCCTTCTCCTCAGCCTCAGCACGCTTCTTAGCCATATCAATCATTGGCTGGTAGAAAGCCTTCATTCTGCCGTTCTTTACATTTTCAGAGAGCAAGCCCAGCAGTTTCTCCATCTTGCTGACATCATCAAACTGCTCTATAATAGTAGCACAAGCCTCATAATCAGGATGCTGTTTTACGAAATCGAAAATCTTATCGTCCTTTGCCTTTTGCAGGGCAGAAGCCTTCTGCTCATATTCAGCCATGATGGTCTGCTGGGTCTCACCATTCTTGATTCTCTGGTTCAGGGAAGCTTCGTAATCTCTCAACTCCTTATTAGCATTCTCCAGCAGAACATCTACTTCATGATACTGCTGATAGAACTTAGAACCCGAAATATCGAAGCGGGTCTTTGCATCGCCCTTAACTTCAGCCTTCTCGCCAGGAACACAAGGCAGGTTGAACATAAACTGACCTGCACCACGATAAGTTTCAGGTGAGAGGAAAACGTATCCGGCTGCCTTATCAAGGTTTGCAGAATAGGTAAACTTGCCATTCTTCACCAAAACCGTATCCATCTTAACATTTCTGCCCTTGTAAACAAGTACAGAATCGGAATTGAAATTCTTCAAATCCACCTTCAACTGGAAGTTGCTCTTCTGAGCCATCGCAACGGTTGATGCAAGCATCAGAGCCGCAGATAAAATCGCTGTTTTCATTTTTCTTTTATTATATTTATTCTGATTACACCTTATTATATATAGGGAACGAAGAACGCCTGATTCATCTTCAACCTTATTCTTCATACTCAGTAGTATCCTCAATACCCGCCTCGGCCAAAGCCTCCTTGCGCTCAACGCAGGTTCCGCATTTGCCACAATGCTTCTCACCGCCCTTATAGCAGCTCCAGGTTTCAGCATAGTCAATGCCCAACTTCTTACCTATCTCAGCAATCTGCCCTTTGGTAATATTCGTATAAGGAGCCACCACGCGAACATCTACGAAGGTGCCAGCCTCGGCAGCCTCATCGATTGCCTTGATAAACTCCGGACGGCAGTCTGGATAAATCGTATGATCGCCACCATGGTTCGCGATGAAAACTTTCTTCAGTTTATTACTCTCTGCAATGCCGATGGCAATGCTCAGCATGATTCCATTACGGAAAGGAACCACCGTACTCTTCATATTATCAGCAGCATAATGACCTTCAGGAATCGCATCGGCACCTTCAAGAAGAGAACTCTTGAAATACTGATGCATGAACCCCAAATCTATCGTAATATGCTTGATTCCCAAACGCTCACAATGCATCTTGGCGAAAGGAATTTCACGCTCATTATGATTACTTCCATAGTTAAAACTAATGCCGAGTGCAATCTCGTCTTTCTTATCGTAGAGCAGCGTGATGCTATCCATGCCACCGCTCACAATGATTACTGAATCCTTCATTTAACTTTGAATTTTGAATTTTGAACTTTGAACTGTATGATTACTTTTTACTTCACCCGAACAGGCAGCGGAATGCTTCTTCCACCTTCCTTACGGGATGAATTTCTATCTTATATTTCTTATGGTCGAAACCATGATTGTTGTATTTCGGGATGATGATGTGCTGGAATCCGAGTTTCTCGGCCTCAGCAATACGCTGCTCGATGCGGCTCACCGGACGGACTTCACCGCTCAGACCTACCTCGCCCGCCATACACCAGCCTTGCTCGATAGGTGTGTCAACATTGCTGCTCAATACGGCTGCCAACACACTCAAGTCCATGGCAGGATCGGTTACTCTCAATCCTCCGGCTATATTCAGGAACACGTCCTTCTGCATCAGTTTGAACCCCACACGTTTCTCTAGAACCGCCAGGAGCATGTTCAAACGGCGCTGGTCAAAACCAGTTGCCGAACGCTGCGGAGTTCCATAGGCTGCTGTTGAAACCAAAGCCTGCGTCTCCACCAGGAACGGACGGACACCCTCGATGGCTGCGCTGATGGCAACACCCGAAAGCCCGTCATGATCTTCGGTAAGAAGCAACTCTGAAGGATTGCTCACCTGTCGGAGTCCGCCTTGCATCATCTCGTAGATTCCCAACTCTGAAGTACTTCCGAATCGGTTTTTGATGCTTCTCAAGATGCGGTACATATAATGCTGGTCGCCCTCAAACTGAATCACCGTATCTACGATGTGCTCCAGAATCTTTGGTCCGGCAAGCGTTCCCTCCTTATTAATATGTCCTATCAGAATAACCGGAATGCCACTCGTCTTGGCAAATCGGAGCAGGGAGGCTGCACACTCGCGAACTTGGGAAACAGAACCTGGCGAACTGTCTACTTCTTCCGTAGCAATAGTTTGTACAGAATCTATAACTATCAACTGTGGAGCCACTTCCTGAATACGGCTGAAGATTTTCTCCAACTGCGTTTCGCAGAGAACCGTAATATGATCAAAGGCTCCTTCTGATGAAAGAGAAGCCGTTTTCTGTGTGTCCGCAGATGAACCCTCTCTGAGCATCGCCTGTCCTTTAGCCAACCGGTCGGCACGGAGTTTAATCTGATGGGCACTCTCCTCTCCGCTCACATACAGGATGCGGCGGTCAGTCATGTTCAGAATGGTCTGCAAGGTGAGCGTACTCTTACCGATTCCCGGTTCACCGCCCAGGAGCGTAATGCTGCCAGGAACCATTCCGCCACCCAGCACACGGTTCAGCTCCTCGTCCCTCATATCGATGCGCGGTTCATCAATCGCAGAAATATCGCGAAGCTTCATCGGCGCAGCGTCATGCTCGCTATGCTGCCCGCCAAACATCGTGGCAGCCCCACCATGACGCATGGTCATTCCGGCATTCTTCGCAGCCTGCGATCCAGAATCAGCAGCAATACGAATTTCCTTAAATGTATTCCATTGTCCGCAGCTAGGACATTTGCCCATCCATTTGGCACTTTCCTGTCCGCAATTGCTGCACACAAAAGCAATCTTATCTTTCGCCATTTTATCTCATTTATATGTAATAACGTTTTAACTGCGCACAAAGGTACTATTTATTATCGAAAAATCCAAAAAAAAAGTAATTTGTTAAGAATATATTTCATTTCTCTCCATTTTGTTTAACAAATCAGGCAGAAGGAAGCGCAAAACACGAATTTTGCAAACCCGATATAGCAAACAGACGATTTCATCTACTAAAAATCATAAAAACCGCTACTATATTTTGCTGATTCAAATATAATTTGTATCTTTGCCTTCGGTTTTTGAAACCAGCAGAAAGGTTTAGAACAATAAATTAGTACATAAACTAAATAAAATTTAGGTAAAATGAAAATTGAAGATTTTAACTTTGCCGGTCACAAGGCAATCGTGCGCGTTGACTTCAACGTGCCATTGGATGAAAATGGTAATGTAACAGACGACACTCGTATCCGCGGTGCCCTTCCTACATTGAAGAAGGTACTTGCAGACGGCGGTGCGCTCATCATGATGAGCCACATGGGTAAGCCAAAGGGCAAGGTTAAACCAGAGCTTTCTCTCTCTCAGATTGTTAAGAACGTATCAGACGCTCTCGGCGTAGACGTTAAGTTCGCTAAGGACTGCGGTAACGCTGATGCAGAGGCAGCTGCCTTGAAGCCAGGTGAGGCTCTCTTGCTCGAGAACCTCCGCTTCTATCCAGAAGAGGAAGGCAAGCCAGTTGGCGTTGAGAAGGGTACTCCAGAATTCGATGCTGCTAAGGCTGAGATGAAGGAGCGTCAGAAGAAGTTCGCTGCCAAGTTGGCTTCTTACGCTGACGTATATGTAATGGACGCATTCGGTACAGCTCACC
>ERZ1034973.924-NODE-924-length-18680-cov-15.314201_pt1 | contig 18680 bp, 17 predicted proteins | sample MGYA00520686_ERZ1034973 | MGnify/ENA primary metagenome ERZ1034973 (study PRJEB33766, sample SAMN09781775) | gut metagenome | biome: gut microbiome | host: Homo sapiens | place: Madagascar | study: EMG produced TPA metagenomics assembly of the PRJNA485056 data... | reverse complement strand
ATCGATAATTAAGAATTATCCTTCATTGAAATATGTTTCAAATTTGAAATTCGTCTCACACATCTAATTCTCTAATATATTCCTTCATATACTATATGACGATTTACGACAAAATCTTACAATCTTTTTTCAAAAAATTTTTACCAGTTTTACCCACCGGATTTAATCAGCTTTTCTCTGAACTAATCTAATAGAAGCATGTTCTGTCCAAAAGCCTAATTATAATTTAGCACATGAACATCCACGATTTCAAGCTGTATCCGCATCTTTCACAACTTATCCAGGTAAGCATACAATACCACATATTGCAAAAGACATCGATCTTGCCACCGATGTCTTTTCTACAATACGACCGTATCATCTAGCTTATCAATTTTCTCACTCCGCTTACAAGAGCCTGAAAGCTTTCAGATGTATTTCTGTTTATATCTATGTACTGTGCTATTCTTTTTGCACCACTGATTTGTTGATGCTCCGGAAGATATTTCTTCAATTCTCTTTTGGGTGAAATAATATCATCCGGTACCCTGTATTGCTTCTTTTTCGCCAAAACTGTAATGTTTTTCCCATAAGCTTTAGATACCGCCTCCAGATCTCCGAAATACCATGCCTCCAATTCATGACAAGCTATACGAATCAATACCTCTTGCGTTGTATCTCCGCACAATTCTACAAGCTTGCGTTTAAGTTCACGGCAGTCACCGGTATCCTGGTCCTGTACAATTACAAATTTCACTCCCGGTTCCTTCCATGCTCGCAGTTTAATAGGCACAGATTTCTGTAAATCTGATTTTCCTTCATGTGGGACGGTAATGAAACCAACATCCGGAGGTAATATCTTTGGTAATATACCATCCAAAAAGTGTTTCATAGATTCTTCTTCCAGTAAAAAGACTAACTTCATTCTATCCCTCCACCAATAACCCCTGTTTCCATAATGCCCCGGGCAGATCACCCGCTTCACACAGTTTTCTGGCTATCGGATTATCCGAGGCTTTTTTTATTGTGGTAAATCCATCTTTTTTCTGCAGATAATAAATTTCTTCCAGTTCTACCGCATTTAAAAAATCCGGAGAATGCGTAGACACAAACACCTGTCCGCCTGCATTTGCATAATTGCGGAATTCCTCCGCCAGCCCCCCTAACAATTCCGGGTAAAGCTGGTTTTCCGGTTCTTCTATGCATAAGAGTGCATGCTGTAAAGGATCATTCAGCAAGACAAGATACGTGAACATTTTTATTGTGCCGTCAGAAACATATTTTGCTGAAAAAGGATTTTGGAATTTTCCGTCCTGAAATCTTAACACAATATAACCGTCCTGTGTTTCCTGTGCCTCCACCTTTTCGACACCGGGTACCCGGAGTTTCATATTCTCTATGATCTTGTTAAATATATCCGGATGATTGTCATATAAGTATTTTGTTACAACTGATAAATTATCTCCGGTTCTCGAAAGCTGTTCTCCGTATTCTGCTTCCTGACGTTCTCTGGCAGCATCAATTCTAAAATCAGCAACGTACCAATCCTCAATCAAACGGCGAAATGTGGACACAGCTTCAAACTCTTTGAACTGTCCCAACCCTTTAATCGCCAGAATGTCAGGCGAATCCAGTTTTTGTTTTCGACGTTTTGCCAGATTTACATCTTCATAAGAGTTGAGTTTCCCCTCTGCTGCGATTCCTTCCCCACAAGAGAAGTCCAGTACTTTCCAAGGAGACCCTTTCTGTCCTCTTCTAAATCTCAATACTTCTTTTTTTACAACTGCTCTAGCATGCTCATCCAATCCTATGGATATCTCATAGGTAATCAATGGTTCCTCCTCAGAAGCTCTGAACTTAATGGTAAATTCTATATTGCCCTTTTGTTCCCTTGATACCACTTCCTTAAATCCGCCTCTTTTAGCTAATGCTGATCTGACATTACTGTTCAGGCAATCATGTAAAAAGCCGAATACGTCAAAAAAGGTAGTTTTACCAACGCCGTTTTTTCCAAGGAATACAGCCATGTTGGAAATGTCCTTTACTTCGACATCTTTAAAAACCTTATAGTTATGGATTTTTATCGATTCTATCTTCATGTTCTGCTTTTCCTCCCATAGTCAGTCATTAAAAATTCTAAGTCTCTCATGCATTGTTACCGTTATTTCATGCCACATACATGCTATGCCATGATTTTATCACATTTCCGGTATAATTCCAATGAAAGTCTTTTTTTGGATTTATCTTTCACCACATAAAACCGGTCATAGAAGGAAGTGATCTCATACTTCTCCGGATCGAACAGTTCTCTCTGTCCGGAATCCACGATATACACTACCCGCTCTCCGGACGCCTCATTGGCTGCTATGGTCTCTGCCGTGACGTTTTCATAGTGGTAGCGTTCTTTATATGGGCGGAGTTCCACGCCGTCCTGTACGTTGCTGATGCCCTGATAGTAATGTGCATCGATTTGGTGGGTGTACATAGTCAGGATCTCGCCTAAGGTAGCGCCGGCATCGATTCCCTGGGGATCCGGATAGATGTAATAGGCATCGCAATCGATGGTATGTGCGTAGTTCAGCGCCTGTATGTAGGGATCGTAGTAATACGTCCGGCTGAGTTCTCCCCAGCTGCCAAAATACATCTGTGCCATCATCAGTGCCATCACACCGTAGGCCGCTGCAATGGGTACGGACAGGAGGTGCACCTTCCGGATGCAGCGTGCGATACCGATGCCCCCGATGATCAGTACCGGATAGAATATGATATTGATACGGTTCACTGTCACATTTTTCGTAAGGATGCCTACCCACAGTCCCATGCCCAGCCACGCCAGTAGTGCGACATAGGGGTAACGTTCCTCTTTTTCCATTCCCCGGAGTCTGCGGAGGATGCTGACCAGTCCGATGACGAAGAACAGATCCGTGATATAGTACACCGGGCCGAATCTCACCATGGTGTTGGTCACGCTCTTGTCCCCGGAGCCCCAGGTGGTGGTAAAGGTCCAGACGATATTCTCCCACAGCTGTTTCCAGGAGAAGTTAGCGAACAGAATATCATCACCGCGGTTGCTGGACAGGAACGACGGGATCGTAAAAAGCGGCGTCTCGATTCCGGGCTTTCCCAGCAGGGTAAGCAGCATGGATAAAAATTCCGGCAGCACAATCACTAGGTACAGCACAAAGCAGGCTGCCAGCTCCTTCCAATTCACTGCCTGTTGCCGCAGGAGATAAATAGCAACCACCAGTAAAAACAGCGGTACCGAATAGTCCGCAATTCCGTAGGCATAGGAGCACAGTCCGAACATCACCATGGAAAGGTACAATAGCGGTTTCTTTTTTAGTCCGGCGATCAGCAGTACTACCGCGATCAGGAACACGTGGGGGAACAGGTTACAGTCAAAGGACCACCGGCTCTGCATATAATGCCAGGGGCTGATGATCCCCAGGATCAGCACGATCATGCCGGTCCATTTGCCGGCCAGCTGTCTGCCGAAGAGGTACAGTGCCAGCAGTCCCAGGCAGCTGATCACCAGCATTGGCAGTCTCGTGGATACCGTGGAGAATCCCAGGAGTTTAATAAACGGGATCATGCAGTAGGACAGTAATACGCTCATCTGGCTGCTGACCCACGCCGTAAAATGCACCGGATACCGCATTCCGTAACGGTCTGTACCGTAGTCCGCCAGTGCTTTGGCATCCACGGCAGCCATGGCTTCGTCCTGATGTACGCCGATGGGCGGCGCTCCGAAATGGTATGCCCGGATGACGATAGCAGCCAGCAGGAGCAATGCCACCAGCAGCAGCTCTTTTTTACGGGATTGCAATAGTTTCGGCTGTAAGGGATGTTTTAATGTATCTTTCTTAAATGTATCTATCTTAAATGTATCTTTCAATGAAAGGTCCTCCTCATTCCAAATGCTTCACTTTCCTGTGCAGCACCCGGATCCCCTTCGGTGCTATGGCGAACAGTGTATGATAACACTTATTCTTTTTCGTAAGGTAAGGGTTTCTCATGGCGCGCCACCATCCCTTCCGCAGGCTCTTCACGACGCTGCGGTAGAACGCATTGCCCCCGGTCATCTGTGCTATGGGAATATGCAGCATATAGTCCAGTCTCTGGAAGACACCGAAACGGAAGGCGATCTCCGTCAGCTCCGGGTATCTCGCCTCCACCAGCCGCAGTACCATATCCGCGTTATCGATGTTGTCCGCGAACACTCTGGAGAAGCGGTTTTTATCTCTGGTGTTGCTGTCCGGACGGTAAAATACGTGATAAGTCTGACCCGGAATGCACGCGATCCCGGGAACGATGTTCTCCTCATCCGTCAGCAGCTTCACCAGCAAATGGAAATCCTCGTTCAGCGCTCCCACCGGGAATTTTCCCTTTGTGAACAGATCCTTTTGCAACAGCTTGGTACAGAAGGAGCAGTCTCCCCGGTGCATCAGCAGCTCTTTTAAGAAATCCTCTGCCGGGATCACCTGTTCTTCGGATACCGGTTCGCAGATGTTCGGCAGGATGTTGCCGTCCTGATCGATCTCATCCCTGCCCACCTGAGCAATGGGCATATGTGTAGTCGCGATCGCCCGGTACAGGCGCTCGTACATATCGGCATCCACATAGTCATCGCTGTCCACGAATCCCACATATGCTCCGGCGGCCTGCGTCAGTCCGAAGTTCCTCGCAGAAGAGGGACCTCCGTTCTCCTTGTGGAAGACGCGGATACGCGGGTCATTTTCCGCCAGCCGGTCGCACAGCGCCGGGGTGTCATCGGTGGAGCCGTCGTCGATCAGCAGGATCTCCAGCTCCGGATAGGTCTGCTTCTGCAGGCTCTCCACGCAGCGGGGCAGATAAGGTATGATATTGTACACCGGCACGATCACACTGATCAGCGGCTGGTTGGTCTCATTACTGTTCACGTTCTGTCCTCTTTATTTCTTTCCGTTAAATATCGATACATCCGTCGCTCCGGGATCACCGGGGCCAGGGAGCAGGGACCGTCTGTCCACAGCAGAGGGACAGATGGTGCCGGAAGGCACTGGCCGCCTGCGCACAGGGCTGGCTCTGCTGGTCCTGTGCCGGGATCACCGGCGAGGAATCCCATCTCACGACACAGTCTGACCAGTCTCTCCGCGGCGGTCCGTGCATTCCATTCCGTCCGGACGGTCTGCTGCGCCGCTTCTCCCAGTCTGCGGCACTCTGCCGGATCCTGCAGCAGTTCTGCAACGTATTCCTGCAGCTGCTGTTCACAGCCGTCGTGATAGAGGATCCCGTTTTCCCTCTGTCGGATCATCCAGGGAGCCGCTCCGATCATATGATCCGCCACGACGGCGCAGCCGCTGTTCATGGCTTCGTTGACCACGGCTCCCCAGCCTTCCTTCCGGTCACTGGTGACGAGGTAGATCTCCGATTCCTCCATGGCTGCCCGGACCTCCTCCGGACTCCGGAAGCCTGCGAAGGTGATCTTATCCGTCACGCCGAGCTCTTCTGCCAGGCTGTGTACTTCTTCCTCCAGTTCTCCTCCGCCGATCATCGTAATGTGAAAAGGAATCTCTTCCAGATGTTCTTTCAGATAAGCGGCTGTCTTCACTACCAGCTCCGGATGTTTCCAGTCGATCATCCGCGCCGCCCACAGGATGCTTCCTTTTTTCTTGCGTGAAAACGGTTCCCCCGGCGCATACTCTCTGGTCTCGGGGAAATACCCGAACCGTAGCATTTTCTCCGGATAGGCATGAATGATCCCCAGGTCGCAGGGCACATAAGCTCCAGCACACAGGAAGTACACCGGTGCCTTGCGGTATCTGGTGTGGTCTTTATACTTTTGCAGCAGTCCTCTGGGAGAGATGGCTTTCCATTGTCCTTCTTTATACAGCCGCTCGTTGTAGCGGAAGATAGGTTTTCCCGCCGCCAGTCGTTCCCGGATGTAGCTCTCATCATCGCATCCACCGAAGATCACCACGTCAGCGGTAAGGAGTAGATTCTGCCATTCCGGGCCGCCCGTAGTCGGGCCGCCTGTAGTCGTACCGTCCGGCTGAACATAGCGCACGTACGGTCTCTCCTCGGCCTGCCACCCCATCTTCACCCGTTCTTCTTCCATCGGCTGGGTCTGCAGAAAGCAGAAGCTTCCTTCCAGGAGTTCATACAATGCGTCGCAGAAGGACAGCTGATGGTGATTAAAATAATTAGAAACAAATACCACCTGCATTCTCAGCCCTGCCTTTCCGCTATCTTTGCATAGATTTCCTGCAATTTTGCAAAATTTTTCTCTTTATCGTGGGTTTTTCTTGCATGTTCTCTTGCATTTTTAGAGTATTCCAACATTTTCTCCGGAGAACTCCACATTTCGATAATGGATTTTTCCATGGATTTTACAATATTTTCCAATTCTGTTGTTTTTAATTCTTTTGAATTGCATGTGTTATTTTTGCTTTCAGCCGCATCTGCCGTATTTCTGCTGATTTCAGCCGTTTCTGTCAGCCGGTGTCCTTCACACCACAGGCCGTCCCTTCCGCCGTCGAACAGACTGGGGATCCCGCCAACCTCCGTGCTGACACAGGGCACTCCCAACAGCATGGCCTCTCCCAGGGAGTTCGGCGAATTTTCCAGGGAAGAACAGCACAGGAACAGGTGACTTCGGAGGAATCGTTCCCGCATCTGTTGTTCTGTCAGTTTCCCTGTAAAATGCACGCAGTCTTCCAGCTGCCCCTCCCGGATCAGATCCCGGAGATACTGTCCGTAAGCGGAGATCTTCAGCTTCTGCTTCAGCGTGTGGTATGCCGTCAGATCATTTCCCGCCACATACACCTGCACATCGGGGAATTTCCTGCGGATCCCGGGCAATGCTTTCAGGAGATAATGCAAGCCCTTCAGCGGATAATCTCCCTGACTAACGAAGATGCTGTGGGGTTCACAGTGCTCCGGGGCCCAGCTGCCTTCATAGAAGGAAGCTCGCAGGGTCTCATTCATAGGATAATACTGTGCTCCGGGATTCCACCCGGTGGTCACCTCCCGGTCCCATGCCGTCCTACCGGTGATATTTCCCGCCAGACCGATGGCTTCTCTCTCCATCACACCTCTGCGGACGAATTTCTCCTGCTGGCTGCGCAGGCTGTCCCGTTTTACCAGATCCCGGAAGGTCACTTTGCGCGTCACGCGCTCCGGAAGATCGGCGAAATAGGCTTCCGCACAGAGGCTGCAGATGCCCTGGATCCCCAAAAGGATCCTCTCCGGATGCGGATAGACACGGCAGACCGCCAGCGTATGGGGATATTCCGTACCAAAGCAGTGGATCACATCCGGGTCATAATCTTCCGTGATCTTACGCAGCTCTTCTTCCAGCTCCGGCTGGTAACGGTCCGGATGCACGGTATCCTCCTGGAAGCCGTAGCATCTGACGAGATATCCACCGCCCCCCTCCGGAGCAGAAGCAGCTTCCGTAGCAGAAGTGGCTTCCGCGAAACAGGCAGGGTGTTCCCCTTGCACCCGGACTACAAAACTCTGTGGGATCTCTTCCCCCGCGGGAACCGGGAACGCCACTGCTAGCGTCATGCCGGTGTCTTCCCGGTCCACGATCTGCGACAGCAGTCCGGACAGCCAGCCTTCCTTATTGGAAGCTTCTCTATGCAATGCCTCGGCGATCACCGGGAGCATGATATTGCAGACCCACAGTACTCTCATAAATCAAATCCTCTTTTAATTAAATATCCAATTCAGGTAAGGTAGCAATCTGATCTCCACATCGTACATGCCACGTAACAGCATTACGAAATACAGCAGATATGCCGCGACGACTCCGACAATGCACAGGTTGCGGAACCATCCCTTTTTCGCATTCCATAGCACGCCCGGGATCAGGAATATCTGGGACTGGATCAGGTAATAGGCCACACGGGATACCTCCGGGATGAAGGAGCCACAGGTATAGAGCACCAGTCCCGCCAGATTCAGATAGAAATAGTAACGGTTCCTGCGATCATCCCGGATACTGTCCTTCCAGTAGATCAGGCACAGGATCAGCACCGCCAGGCATTTTCCGATATTCACATAGGACAACTGGCCGTTGTCGAACATGGAATCCTTATAATAGGGATAAAACTTAAAAATAAGATTCCGATAAAAGCCCTGTCCGAAGATCAGGGATAAGATCAGCAGGATCCCGACCGCGTAGTGCCATTTTTTCAGTCGTACACGCGACAGCAGATCTGCTGCGATATAGGCCGGAATGATCAGCAGCACCGATTTATGGATCGTACATCCCAACAGCACCCAGAGGATGAACTTGCCATACTCGCCCCGCAGTACATATTTCTGCGCATACATGGCCAGCGCCAGTGCAAAATAATACCGCACGGAGTTCATGCTGTTAAAATAGAAGCCCTGGGTCAGCAGTAAAAACAGGGATAATACGTACCAGTCTGCCTGATCATGCAGTGCTTTCAGGAAGAAAAACACCGTGACCAGCGAAAAAAATCCGAAGATCGGCAGATAGGAGCCCTCGCCGAAGATCCAGTGGAACAGCTTCACCAGCCCGACGAAGCCTTTTTCATAGGACACATGGCGTCCCTGATCGATCAGCTGGAATTTCAGCCAGTAGACCCAGTAATCACCGCCCACCGCAATACGGCAGGCCGAGACTCCCGCCAGGAGGCAGAATACGGCGGTCTCCGCCACCAGGTTCCTCGCCTGCTGACGATCGTATCCCACCGGTGCTCCAGACATCCGCCTGCCCGACAGGTATCCTGCCGTATAAGCGCTGTTGCGCACGCAGAAGCCGAATCCCACCGTTACGAGTGTTAATACAATATATACCAGTGCACTTTTTTCCATGTGGGACCCCCTTCCTGCCTACGATGTCTGTCTCAATTTCCGGCGTGTTTTCTCGCGATGTCCGCCGCGGTTCGCGCGTATTCTCCTGCGACGTCTGCCGCGGTTCAGGCTCAGCCGCGCTTTCTGGCTTCGCGGATGCCGTCCCGCATCCACTGCTTCGCCTGTTTTATCGTTACCTCACTGCACAATGTCCCCTTATGGGCATACAAAAACCGTAGTGCCAGCGGTCCTGCCAGCCTTCCGTACAGATAATGATACAGTACACCGCGGTCATGGAAAAATTTCTCATTGTAGCCATGGAACCAAGTGGAGTCTCCCGCTTCCTCTCTGCCGATGGTCACGGGCGCGGTATAGACCTTATAGCCTTTTTGGATGAATTCTGTCAGGAATAGGCTGTCCTCACCGTTGCTGTATTTCGCTCCGCCGCCGAACAGCAGGGAGAAGGTGCTCCCGGATGCCAGCAGGCTGTCCCTGCGTACCGCAAAGCTCACCGCTCCGTACCGGCCGCAATTATACCAGTGCACTCGTTTCCGCTCCGTGATGTGGTAGGTGCGCCGGGATTCCTCAACTTCGATATTGAAAATGATCATGTCTGCCTGCGGATTTTTCTCAAATTCTGCCAGGATCGCCGTTTCATATCCGTCCTCATACACAATATCTGCATCCGAAAAAAGGCAGATATCTCCTTCTGCCCGCAAAATAGCCTCATTCCGGCTCCTTCCGATGCCCCGGTCCTGGAAGCTATAGAAACGGATGGTTCGTGCCTCTCCGTTTTCCTGGGATATCTGCATTTCCTCCTGCCCGAGTCTGTCGCATTGGTTGATGATCACCGCATCAGACTGCAGGTTCATATGTTGTACGGTTTCACGAAGAGAAGCGTCCATTACCGATGCCAGTACTTCTACCTTCATGCCTGCTCTCCTTCTGCCTGGGTAGTCTTTGTATGTTCCATTTCTGTATTTCTCGTATTCATATCGTTATCTGCTGTATCGGAACCAATCATAGGGAGAAAATAATAGCTCCGGATCAGGATCTCATCCGCATTCCATAAAAAGGCTCCGTCCGCCTTACAGTCCTGTGCGGTCAGATACTCCAGCACAGCCTCCAGCCGCTTACCCACCGTCGCTCCGGCCGGCACTGCCAACAGGACCACATCCGCCGCCCGCAGAGTCTCTGCGCTCTCAGGGCATAACAGCGGACTGGGAACTGCGATCCATTCTCTATCGATGGGCTGCAGCTCGCGCAGTCTGTCCACGGCCTCCTGTGGATCTGCCTCCGGCAGGGCACCGCAGACGGCGATCTTATGAGCATCCGCTTTCTCCAGCAGATATTTCACATTTTCCGCAAATCCCGTACTTTCCACTGTACCCAGACTGTGTAATCCATACCGTCTGCGGAGAGTGGCCGGGAGCCAGATGCTGTCCCGGGACAGCTCCCATAACAGGAAAATCACCACTACGAAAAACAAGGACAGCACCGCCGCCAGGATCACGGCCCGTACCGGACGCACATCCGGCACCACTGCCTCTGCGAGGTCTCCATGATCCAGCACTTTGATCCGCGTGATCTCCGGCATACTCTCTGCGAACTCCCCGCACATGGTCTCTTCCGTGGCATGGGCCAGCGCAATGCTCTCCCCGGGATCCTGTGTCGTAGCCTTCGTCATCGGAATACTGAAATCGGAAGGCAGGGCAGCCGACAAAGCTTCGATCCAGCGGTCTCTGCCCTGTTCCAGCACTGCCGCAGCACCGGTCTCTCCGCGCTCTGCCGCTTCCTGCAGATGAGTCTCCACACCATCCAGAAATTCTCCCGTGTGGAGCAGGCTGTTCCAGGTGGCTTCGTTGATATAGTAAGCACCGGCCGCATTGGGGTTCTCGACATATTCTACCTTATAAGTGGAAGAAGCCGCATACCCGGGATCGGGCTGCAGCAACACATTTTTGACATAATAACCGCCGCCGAACAGTACTGTACCCAGTATCGTCAGCGCCAGTATTTTCCATAGATTACGGCCCAGCCGCAAGAGCAGCAGCCGCAGATCGAAGGGTTCCTTACCATAGCTTGCTTCCATGAGGCTTCCTCCCATATTGTCATATTCCCATACGTTCAGATCAGTTATCGTCTTTTTCCGCACGGCCGTCGTACTCTGCCTTGAAGGCCGTCACCTGTTCGCTCTCGACACCCTCCGTGCTGTCCGGCCAGAACAGTACCTTCAGTGTCAGAAGCATCAGCTTCAGATCGAGCCATACAGAATAATTTTCGATATATGTTAAATCCAGTTTTAACTTATCATACGGAGAGGTGTTGTATTTTCCGTATACCTGGGCGAATCCAGCCAGTCCCGCCTTCACCTTCATACGGAAGGCGAACTCCGGCATGACTTCGGTATACTGGGCAATGATCTCCGGACGTTCCGGTCTGGGACCGATGAAGGACATATCTCCCCGCAGGATGTTGATCAGCTGGGGCAGCTCGTCCAGACGGCATTTGCGGATCACTTTTCCGATCGGAGTGATGCGGTCGTCATTTTTCTGTGCCAGGCGGGCTACGCCGTCCTTCTCCGCATCGGTGCGCATGCTGCGGAACTTCATGATATAGAACTCTCTCTGACCGATGGTACAGCGCACCTGCTTGTACAATACCGGGCCGCCGTCATACAGCTTGATCGCCAGTGACGTCAGGAGCATCAGCGGAGAGGTGATCACCAGCAGGATCAGGGAGCAGATCACGTCGATGGAGCGCTTGATGAACCGCTGCTCCATGCTGAGGGAATACTCTCTGGTCAGCAGGATCGGCGTATCAAATACATGTAATTCCTCGGATCCCACCAAAATAACATCTGATATTTTAGGCATTACATACACACGGATGGACTGCGAATAGCAGAATTTCAATATAGTGTTGCGGTCCTTCTCATTAATATCCCAGATCACGACGGCGTTGATCTCACCGTTCTGATACTCACTCAGGATCTCTTTGCAGAGTTCTGCCGCGCCTTTTTTGATATGCTCATATTTCGTGATCTTGTATTTATCCTTACGGCTTTCGAACTTTTTACAGATATCCGCGATGGGACGATCCCCATGGATCAGCAGGAGTTCTCTGGGCGGGAACGCCGTACGATAGATTTTATTCGCAATATTGGCATAGATGATCACTGCCACGATCTGCAGCACTACCATGAGCAGGAACATATCCGGCGGGAACACACTACGCGCCATCATACACAGCTCGGCATAGATCAGTACATCCGCCATCAGTGTTGCAAACACCTGGGAAAATATGATCTCCGTATTTTTCATATAACCCAGACGCATTCCGCCGTAGGTCACGGAGAAAAAGATCAGGATCACACTGTAGATGCCGTTCTCCAGCAGGAAGCCGCGGTACCAGATCTTCTGCAGCGGGTCTACCAGCTGAAACTGGAAGTGGAACTGCCACATGTAGGCAAACAGAGCAATTTCCAGGAACAGGCAGATCGCCGACAGTCCTATATTGATCAAGCGCTTGAAGGATTCCCTCCTGCGCAATCTGTTCACATAATAATTACCGTTTGTATTCAACACAAACTCCTCCTATATTCTGCGCTTCACCGCACGTACTGCCCAGAAGCAGAAATGCCAGGCGCTGCTCGGCACAGACATTCCCTCTGCCTTACGATACAGATTCCAGATCCTGCGCAGAGCTTCTATCTTGTTGGAAGACAGGGATTTCCCCGCTCTCCGATATTTTACCAAATTTTCATCCAAACCACAAGCTACAGTACCCCCGCGCAGTATTCTCCACCATAACGCGGTATCCTCACTCTTGATCTGCGGCATCTGCAGCTCTTCTTTTGACAGCTGCTCCATGTCGAACATTACTGTGCTGGTGAAGATCGTGGTATTTTTCAAGGCTTCCTTATAATTTATGGTCGTCGGTACATGGACTATTTTCCCCGTTCCTATGCCGTTCTCGTCGGCGAATTCATATCCTGTGAACACAAAAGCAGCCTTCTGCTCCTTCATAAAAGCAAGCTCCCGCTCCAGCTTCTCCGGTACCCACAGATCGTCCGCATCCAGATAAGCCAGGTAACGTCCCTTTGCCTCATTCACTCCCAGGTTCCGCGCCCTGGCGGCTCCCAGATTCGTGGGATGGGTCAGCAGCCGGATCCGCCGGTCTCCGGTCCGCCGGATATATTCTTCGATGATCTGTCTGCTGCGGTCCGGTCCGCAGTCCTCTATTAACAGCAGCTCCCAGTTCGTATAGGTCTGGGCCCGCACACAGTCAAGTGTCTCTTCGATATAGTTTTCCGCCCGGTATACCGGTACCACTATACTGATCAAATCCTGTTCCATATTGCAATCCTTCTGTTATCTGAATTCTAGGCCGGTTTTATCCGGCTTCTATCCGATTTCTGTCCGATTTCTATCAGGTAATATCCTGCTGTGGTCTTCAGCTCTGTGTCTGTCCCCAGGGTCTCCTGCAATTTTTCCACGGTATCCTCCGGCAGATCCCCCGGCAGTAAAATGTAGTCTACTCCTGCGGCCGCCGCACTGTCAAGGCAGGTTCTGAAATCAATGGTCCGCTCCCCGGTATTTTCCTCCGTGCGGACATACTCCGGCTCACCGGTCTCCTCCAGATGGTTCATCCACAGATACAGGTCCTCCTGCCATGTCTCGTAGGTGTCGTACGAATAGCTTCCCAGCGCGGCATCCCAGATGCTTCTCCCATACACGGGATGGATATCGGCACTGTATGCCCTGGCCGCCGCCAGGATCTCCTTCGGAGCCCATAGGCTATATTCCGTCTCTCCGCTCTCTTCCAGGTGATATTCCGACAGCTGCCCAAGCACCTCCTGGGGCTGTTCCACCTGTGTCAGCTGTGAACCGGTCCGGTCCGATACCGGATTCCCGCTCAGGAGCACAATTCCCGCCAGGAGCAATGTAGCTGCCACATTCCGGATACTTTTTTCTCTCCACAGGGTATACAGGAACTCTGTACATGCCCAGGCGATCAGTGCTGTCTGGGGCACTGCTGCCCAGATCCATACATAGGAATAAAACGCAGTCTGGTATTTCATCAGGATCACCGCTGTCACCGGGCAGATGCAGGCCAGCGTGATCAGCACCGCATATAAATAGAACAGTGGCTGCTTCCCACCGTTCCTTGCTGCTTTGTTTTTCCACAGGCAATACCCCAGATAGAGGATAGCTGCCAACAGCAATGCTGCATATTTTCCATGCTGCGTATAATCGAGCCAGCCGTTCGTGGCGGACTTCAGAAGTGTCATCATTCTGCGTCCTCCTCTCCCGGTGCTGTCTTCACAACCTGTGTTTTCTTATGATCGCTGCGGCTGCACATTGTCCACAGCCACCGTAATGCCACCCATGCCACCGTCACGAGCAGGCACACTCCCGCGCCGTACAGTGTCCAGACCATACAGGCTTCCGCCAGGATACAGAGCACCGCACCGAGATATTTTCTCTCGAACAGGCATGAAAACAGATAGGGAAGCAGCACCGCCGCACGGATCGTCACTCCCCGGAAACCTCCGTAGAAAATATCAAATCCGTCCACGCCGGGCATGTAAGTCCCTGCACAGAACAGTATTCCCACTATGATCAGGAAGATATTGCATTTTTCTCTATTATGATCAAAAAGCACAGCACCCAGCCTGCCGTAAGCCAGGTATCCCATACATAAAGTCAGGCAGGGGATCAGCCGGTATACTACCGTTTCAGGGGTCATACCGTTCCAGCGGCTGATGGTTCCGTACAGAGTAGGCAGGCACAGCAGCTTCAGACGGAAAGACATGCCCTGTGTATACGGTTCCCCCGTGAGGGGATCCACCGTATAGATGCTGTTCTCCTTCAGGAAGGTATTGACGGTCTCCAGCGTCATATCGCCGTCCGTCCACACACGTCCTCCCGTAAGGATCCATAGCACCTGCAGCAGAATGAAAAATACAAGTACTACTGTCAAAATCTGTTGTCTTCCGCTCGTTTTGCTGTTCTCCGGTGCCGGTTTTCCGATGATGCTGTTTTTATGTGCGATCAGACCGGACAAGATCAATACAAGCACCGCTACGGCGATCTCCGCCAGCAGCAGCTCCGTTACAGCCAAAAAAGACCACCCCAGCAGGCAGCCCGCCAAATGGGCAACTTCCGTCAGCCCGATGATGATCAGACAGCCTCTGATCAGTAAATCCGATATCCGAAAAGTCATGTTTTCTCCCGGTGCCCGCTCCGTGGATCCGGGCAGGCTCTCTATTGCTCTGAATCGTTATCATCTTACCATATTTATCGGGACTTGACAAATATTACGTGGCACGCATGAAAAAGCATAAAAAAGCCGCATACCGTAAATCTCTTCCGGCATGCGGCCCTGTCAGTGTGTAAGAAAGAATACTGCATCGAAACGTTAACTTTCCTAATTTAAAAAGAATAAATTCAATATGTTACATAGCCTTATAATCCAATCGGATGTTGTCTGCGATACGTGCGATATACTCGCTGTTCGTCGGTCTGTTCCTTCCGCTGGCTGCTGAATATCCAAATATTTTCTCAAATGTCTCCACATTTCCCCGAGTCCAGGATACCTCAATGGCATTCCGGATGGCGCGTTCCACTTTCTGGTCTGTGGTCTTAAAATGTTTTGCAATCGTAGGATACAGAAGTTTGGTAACGCTGCTTACCACTTCCATATCTTTTCCTGACAAAATAATTGCATCACGTAAGTAGTGATAACCCTTCAGATGCGCCGGCACCCCTATCTCCAGCATGATTTTAGTTACATATCTCTCCAGTTCAGAATCTTTTACTGCTACAATATCCAAAACAAGTCCCCCTTTATACTTGTCGAGTATTGCTCTCCTACCGTGACTGACAGAGAAATAATATCATAACTGTCGTTTTTTGAAAAGACTTTTTCTCGTTAAAATATAGTTAAGAAAGCAAAAATGTTACATTTACCCCCTGTTTTGTAACAGCAAAATGCCTAGATTTCTTCCTTTACCAAATAGATCGGTCTGCGTTTTACTTCCATATAGGCTTTCGCCAGATACTGTCCGAGAATACCGGTACAGAAGAACTGGATGCCGCTGGTCATCAGGATAATACACACCAGGGAAGGCCAGCCGGAGACCGGATCACCGAAGATCAGCTTCCTCACAATGATAAATACGATCATCAGAAAAGCGATCACGCAGAACAGGATCCCGACAAAAGAGGCGATCAGCAGCGGTGCTGTGGAAAAAGCAGTGATCCCGTCTATGGAATATACCAGCAGTTTCCAGAAATTCCACTTGGTCTCTCCCTTGGCACGTTCCACGTTTTCATATTCCAGCCATTTGGTACGGAAACCGACCCAGCCGAAGATTCCCTTGGTAAAACGGTTATACTCCCGCATGGAAAGGATCGCATCCACCATCTGTCTGGTCATCAGGCGGTAATCTCTGGCACCGTCCATCATCTCGGTCTGGGATATCTTCTTCATCAGATGATAAAATCTTCTGGCGAAAAAGCTGCGGATCGGCGGCTCCCCTTTTCTCGTAACGCGGCGGGTAGCCACGGAATCATATCCCTGCCAGATATGTTCGAACATTTCCGGCAACAGGGAAGGCGGATCCTGCAGATCCACATCCATCATGACCACATAGTCTCCCCGAGACTTTTCCAGTCCGGCGAACATGGCGGCTTCTTTTCCGAAATTCCTGGAGAAGGAAATAATATGCACGCGCGGATCCTGCTCGATCAGCTTTTTCACTTCCCGCACAGTACCGTCTTTGGAACCGTCATCGATATACAACAGCTCCAGTTCTATTTCTTTTTCCTTGAAAAAAGGATCATTCTTCGTCAGTTCCCGGTAAAACAGGGCTACACTTTCCTCTTCATTATAACAGGGCACTATCACACTCAACAGGCTCATTACTGGTCTCCTTAGGCTTTGGTTATAAGAATCCACATGACACTATTATACGTTTCTTTCAACATCATTTCAAGCCATTCTTCCCACATCATTTCAAGCCAGGCACTGTACTTTTTTCTTCTTTTGGATTATACTGAATTTATATATGCCTGTCCTTCCAAATGGGGCGTGGCAGAAACGAGGTTATTTATGACTTTTTTTGAAGAATTTTTCAGTAATCATATTTTTCTGACTGCAGCCTGCGGCTGGTTCGTGGCACAGATCCTGAAGACTCTGATCCATCTGATCATTTCCAAAAAATTCGTGGCGGAGCGTCTGGTGGGCAGCGGTGGAATGCCCAGTTCGCATTCCGCTACCGTATGTGCACTGGTCACTGCGACATGCTACGAATACGGCGCCGGCAGTTTCGAGTTCGCCATCTCTCTGATCCTGGCGATCATCGTGATGTACGATGCCATGGGAGTCCGCCGCGAGACCGGTATCCAGGCGCAGGTGCTGAATGATATGATGAAGATCTTCGAGGATATGGGCCGCAGCGAGATTTCCCCTCATGACAAGCTGAAGGAATTCGTGGGACATACTCCTCTGCAGGTACTCATGGGTGCGCTGTTAGGTATTTTCTGCGGCGTGATCATTTATACTTTTGTGATCTGATCAGGGATAAGGTTTGATGGATTTTTTTGATCGGTAACGCTTTTGATAAATACCGTATTATGGTCGAGGTGACTTTTACATGATTTCTCATAATAATAAAAAACGGACCTGGCACAGAGCCGCCGCGCTTCTGCTGTCCGCTTCTCTGCTGCTGACCGCCTGCGGCGCACAGAACAATAACGATAATATTTTCAGTCCGATCCTGCCGGACAACAGTCCTGCTTCTTCGACGGATCCCGATGACAAGCTTCCGGATCCTGTGACGATCGTGGTAGAAGATGATTCGGTGGCACCCGCTGAGGGAATGGTGCGCAGTCGTCTCACCAATGAATGGGTGTATGCCGATGTCGCTGCCACGCGCCCTATCGCTGTCATGATCCCCAATGAGGCTGCCGCGATCCCTCAATATAGTCTGTCCGAGGCTTCCATTCTCTATGAAGCAAATGTTGAGAACCGCATGACGCGTATGATGGCAGTCTATGAAGGCTGGGAGAATCTGGACAAGATCGGCAACATCCGGAGTCTGCGTGATTATTATGCCTACTGGGCATTTGAATGGGATGCGTTTCTGGTGCATTTCGGAGGGCCTTTTTTCATCAATGAATTGCTGGCACAGCCGGACACGCAGGATATCGACGGTACCTCCGGCACGGATGAAGGAGCCTTTTTCCGCACCACGGATCGCAACAAGCCTCACAATGCTTATGCTTCCGGAGCCGGTCTGCTGCGGGTGATCGGCCAAAAAGGTTACAGTCTGGAATATCGTGGGCTGTCCGACGAAGATCATTTCCGTTTTGCCACGAAGGCTGAACCCAATACGCTCGGGCAGTACGGTTCCAAGGCCAAGGATGCCACTTATATCGATATGTCGGGGTGTTACCCGCTGACCAGATGTTATTTTGAATTCAATGAGGATGACGGTCTCTATTATCGTTCCCAGCATCTGTCCGGCAGTACGGACGGACCGCATATCGATGCATTGACCGGCAAGCAGCTGACTTTCAAGAATATTCTGGTGCAGAATACCTTTTATGAAGAGTTGGGCGAGGGGTACCTGGCATTCCAATGCCACGACACCACGAGAGATGGCTGGTTCTTTACGAATGGCCGGGGGATTCACGTGAATTGGGAGAAGACCTCCGATTACGGTGCCACGAGGTACTACGACGACAATGGTGATGAGATCGTCCTCAATGCCGGCAAGACTATGATCTGCATCGTGGAGGACGGCGATTCCTTCACGTTCCATTAGAGATGGAAATTGAGAGTTAGTGAAATAATCCCGTAGCCCTTGGCAGGGTATAAGAAACGCG
>ERZ1034973.917-NODE-917-length-18784-cov-9.589834_pt1 | contig 18784 bp, 14 predicted proteins | sample MGYA00520686_ERZ1034973 | MGnify/ENA primary metagenome ERZ1034973 (study PRJEB33766, sample SAMN09781775) | gut metagenome | biome: gut microbiome | host: Homo sapiens | place: Madagascar | study: EMG produced TPA metagenomics assembly of the PRJNA485056 data set... | reverse complement strand
AAGGCATCCATTGTGGAAGCCAACAAGCCCATCCGCAAGACCCTGCGCCCCTGCCCGGCAGAAAGCAAGAACTGGGATGATACCGAGAATCTCTACATTGAGGGCGACAATCTGGAAGTGCTCAAGCTGCTGCAGGAGAGCTATCTGGGTAAGGTCAAGATGATTTACATTGAAATTAAGACGCAAAATTTGATACAAAGCGCAGCGGCCTGATAAAAGGGGTGTCGCAGGGGTCAAAGGGGTGTCGGTGTCATTAGGGGTGTCGGTTTTCAGGAACCGGCGCTGTTTTTATATTGACACCTACCGTATAATGGAGGTGCAAGAATGCCCACGATTTCCAAAAAACAATACGATGACTACAAGCAGCTCTGCAAGGAACGGGACGAAGGGCGAATCCTTATCCCGGATGGGTTGCGCTTCATCTGTGAGGCATACAACTATGACCCGGAAGCCATCGGCAAGCACATGCTTGAGGCTTTGGTAAAGGTTACTCAAAAGAAAGGTCTGTGACGGATATGGCGCCTTCAATCGCTGAACTAAGGAAAGAGCTCAAACAATCCATTTCGTCAATGCATCCAGATGTGGCTTCCCTTGAGAAGGGCCACTACACTCTTGACGACATTTTAGACCAGCTGATTTTTGAGATAATTATTGAAGAATACAAGCAGTACTCTGAGCGCCATCCAGTGCAATACTTTCTGGATTTGTATGACGATGAGCATGTTGGAACAAGCCGGAAATACACACGTTCGATTCAATATGCTCAACATTTCAGAGATTATGAAAATGACGCCATCGAGGAAGCACATGGATTCAAGCGCCCTGAATTAGAGGCGCAGGACATGAGCGGGAGTAAAACATTTGAGGGGCATCAATTTACGGAGCATGAGTTTCTCCAATATAAATTTAAGGCGGAATGCGCCCTGTTGACTAAACTCCATGGGAGACAGATAGAAAGCTCGAAGCATGTATCAAATTCCGCATTTAAAGATTTGTTTAATGAGTACTACAACCTAATGGGCGATATTGAACCGCCCGTGAATAATGCCTCAAAAGTCATAAGCCACACTTATACATACTACGCAACTGAAACCTATTTCTTGACAGAGTTTCTCTACCACATCACGCTTGCAGCTGAAAGGGCAGGCTTCAAAAAGGCAATCCCATTAGAACGCATCCGCGAGGTTTGTGTACTAACGCCTGAAATCCCAGCTACAGTTTGGTGTCCGGGAGTATATTATGCGACACTATTTTATATACCCAAATGGGCTGCCTATACCGATGACTTTTTCACGGATTCCGATGAGACTTGGTTGGTAAAGGAGTGCAGCCTGTGGGACAGTATGCAGGTCAAAAGTTTTATTCTCCAGAGGGGCCACGATTATTTAGTAGAGTATATGCATTCTTGTAGTGTCCGGGAAAAAGCAGATTTCATTGTAGAAAAGTATTGGATTTGGGATTGTCGGCTTGAATTTGAATGGACGCCAGAAAGGATACTGTACTATCGAAAACTCCACGCTGAACTCATGAGGGACTTCCCTAAGCCGCATATCAAGTAGCATCCCGTTTTTTGATTATGTGGCGCACCAGCGGGTTTGATATACTCCGGACATCGAGAGAACACAGCGGTTCTCCTCGAAAATCTAAACTTGCTGGAGGTATCCCAAATGAACGAGAACACTGTAGTAGTACGGCACGAATGGATGGACACGGTGCTGGACATCATCCGCTTCTTCCTACGGCACTCAAGCATCGAGTATGACGGGGCAAAGCAGACGGCCAGGGTTAAGTACAATGGGCCGAACGGATGGAAGGTCTCGCTTGACACGTCCTTCGACCCCGGCTTTGAGGAGGCTGAGTATCTGGAGGTAGAAGAGAAATGGCACGACTGACAAAGAAGGTGCGCCAGCAACTCCTCGACCAGAACGAGGGTTTTATCCGGAGAACCTACTATGAGGGCCGCAATTCCAGAGAAGAGCGCATCTACACGATTTCAGGTGGCCATCTGCATAAGAGCCATCGGTAAAACCTCGTGGGCCGACAGCCGGTACGATGATGAATGGGTTGCAAGCGACGAAGAAGCCCACAGGTTCCTGTATGGGCACCAGTATGAAATGAACACGGATGGAATAGGGTAAGCAAAGCTCCCTGCTACCGGAGAAAACCTCCAGCGGCAGGGAGCCGTTTTCATTTCTGGGGTCAGGCTTTGACTTCCTGCCCGTTTTTGAAGGTGAAGCGGATGTCGTCGGCAGAGTAGACGGTGCCGAAGTCAACCAGCCCGTGCCAGCTCTCCAGCGCGAATTCGGTCAGCTCATCCGGCATGGCTGCAAAGGCTTTCAGAAAATCCTCAATGCTGGCCCGCTGGGTCTGTATCTGATGGATTTCGACTGTGACCGCGTCCAGTCGGGCCTTGGCCTTCTCGAATCGTTCGGTCAGGCCGTGGTAGCGTTTCTGGTATTCGGTCTGGTCGAGGGCAACGTGGGCATTTTCGTAGATGCACTGCTGAACCATATCGGAGACCACCTGCGTCTCTTGCTGGAGTTCTTCCTGCTCCCGTTCTAAGTCGGTAGTGTCAAAGAGCAGGGCCATCATCTCCCGGCCATCCGCGATGACTGTATCCTTGGTGGCCAGCAGCTTATTTGCCGCTGACAGGAAAGCCTGCTGGATGATGTCATCGGTCAGGTGCGGAGTGCTGCAATGCTTGTCGCCGTCGAATTTGTGATTGCACTGCCAGATGACCTTCCGGTACTTGCTGTTGGAGTGCCATACCTTTGAGCCGTACCAGCTTCCGCACTCACCGCAGCGGATTTTACTGGAGAAGGTGTGGACGCCACTGTGGTACTTCCGGCCCTTGCCGCGCTTCTCCATCTCCCGCTGCACCATCTCGAAGGTGTCCGGGTCGATGATAGCCTCGTGGTTGTCCTCCACATAGTATTGCGGGATTTCGCCCTCATTGACCTTCTTTTTCTTCGTCAGGTAATCGACGGCGTAGGTCTTTTGCAGGAGCGCACGGCCCTTGTGTTTTTCGTCCGACAGGATGCTTTTGACCGCCGAGGTATTCCACTTGGGCTTTCCTCCGGGAGACAAGATACCGTCAGCTGTAAGCTGCTGGGCGATGCCGTTGTGGGTCATGCCCTGAAGGAACATGGCATAGATGCGCTGAACAATGGCTGTCTGCTCCCGGTTGACCACCAGATTGCCGTCCGGCCCACGGTCGTAGCCGAGGAACCGGTTGAAGGGAACCGTGACCTTGCCGTCTACAAAGTGCTTCCGCTGGCCCTAGGTGCAGTTTTCAGAAATGCTCCGGCTTTCCTCCTGCGCCAGCGAGGACATGATGGTCAGGAGCAGCTCGACCTTCCCGTCGAACGTCCAGATATTCTCTTTTTCAAAATAGCACTCGATGCCGTTTTCCTTGAGCTGGCGGATGGTGGTTAGACTGTCCACCGTGTTCCGGGCAAATCGGCTGACGCTCTTAGTCGCAATGAGGTCGATCTTCCCTGCCAGCGCATCCGCGACCATCCGCTTGAAGCCCTCGCGGTGCTTGGTGCTGGTGCCCGTGATGCCAGCGTCCGTATAGACATCGACGAATTCCCAATCGTCCCGGCTCTTGATGTAATTGGTGTAATAATCAATCTGGGCCTCATATCTGGCCATTCCGGGAGCTCCTTGGCGATGCCTACCTTGTCGATAAGCTCCCCAGCGGCCATTTTGCAGATGTAGTAGGCTGTCCTACCCATCTTGGCTTGGATACAGCCTAATATTGCCATAAAACGTCCTCCTTGTTTGTCAAAAACATCTTAGGCTTTCATTGTACACGCAAGATGTGTTTTGTTAAGAGGAAAACACGATGTTTTTCAAAAACATGAAAATAGTTTTTGGAAAACCGTCAATCGGGACTACAAGACAGAGAGGCCGGGGGCGGCAGAAGGGAATCTTCTCCTCGCTTGATGCGTTCCTTCAGGAAGAATTTGAGTGCGATATTGAGCCTGCAATTTCGCAAAAACGAACTCCGGATTTCGTCTTCGCGCATTGACATTTCGCCGAAAGCATGGTAGACTATTATAGTTTATTGTGCGCTTTGATGCTACAGGAGGTTGATTCTATGAACGGCTATATGACTACAAAAGAAGCTGCTGAAAAATGGGGCATCACACAAAGGCAAGTGCAAAACCACTGTAAAATGAACCGGATACCCGGAGTGCTAACGCACGGAACAACCTATATGATACCAGAAAATGCCGAGAGACCAGTCTACGGTTTTTTCTCCGGACAGCCATCGGAAAAAGGTAATACTGAAAAATAAGCATTGTCGCATGTCTTATGGCAGTCTGTGGGGGAGAAAGAAGAGATGCAAGCACGTAAGGATTCCAGAGAGCCTTTGAATAAACGCCCATTTGACCTACAGGAAGCAGTCGTATTGTTGGATGTGTATCTCGACATGGTAAAGAATGGGACGTCTATTACGAAGGCTGCTGAGAAAGCATCTGTGCGCCTGCGTAACCTCGCAAAGAGAAACGGATATGTAATCAGTGACAGTTATCGCAGTGCAGGTGGATTGGTAAACCGGCTCCGTAGTCTAGGAGGTCTGTACGAGGGGCAGGAATCAAAATCTGCTCCGGGAACACTTATGTTTGCTGAGGTGGTCTCGCTCTATAAAAACAGCAGAGCTCGTTATGAAGAAATCCTAAGCACGGAGAAGAGTGTTGCATCTCAAGATGGTCAGAATTCTGGTGAGCAGCGTGCTGCTCATGGCAAGGCAACAGCAAAGGAAGAACGGAGGAAAATGAGCATGGCAGAAATTAGCATTCCTGCTGAACAAGAGTTCTTCCAGTGGCTTCCAACTGCTGTCACGTCCTCTGTATTAAAAGATATCCGGAAATCATATGCACAGATAAACGTCCTCCTTATCAAATCACGGGCATTGACTCAGACGCTAACGAGCGTCACTTCCACAGACGAAGTGGAATTTGCTTTGCGACGCACAAAAAAGACATTTGCCAATAAGCGTCTTCGCAATACGGCTGTGCAGCTCCTTGCGGCTTATATTGTCTGCCTTCGTGAAAAAGAAAAAGCTCCTGTTGAAACAGAAGCATCACAAAAAACAGTTGAAATCCAGCCTAGCTGGATTAAATATGACTTTACAAATGCTCAGAGTTTTGAGCGTACCGCTCCCGTTTATTGCGCAATAGCTGGAGTACCTATCGAGGGGAATAATTGGGCTCGGATTCTCGTCGGAATCACCGAGCAGGAGCTTGCTAGGCATAATGCAGCAATGGATGGACTTTATAAAGAGTCGCTAATTGCAGCAAAAAAAGACCGCCCCTACCTGTTGGAGGAGCGGCTTGATGGCCTTCATTGCGCCCAGCTTTCAAATGGGTATTGGGTATGTATTAACTATAACATTCCACGCCTCATGGAAATGATACGGGCACTGTGTGCAAGGTGCGGATATACCGAGGAGCAGATTGTTCTCTATGGTGAGGCTAAGGCATCTGCATCAGGTCGAAAGGCAAAAACTACGCCTGCTGAAAAGAAGGATGAAACTCTGACCGCAAAAGGATATGGCGTATCAATAGAAAAATCTGAGGCATACCTCCGGTCTGTTGGACTACAGGGTGCAACAGTAAAAGAACTGATAAAGGCTGTTCAGCCTGATGCGGCGGTTTCGTCCACTGCTTCTGCCTTGGACGGTAGCGTGAACATTATTGCCATGCCTGGTAACCGATATGTTCATGTTGATAGCTTTGTTGACCTGGACGAGGCTGAAGAAGCGTTGGGGCGGATTCTGAGGACACATTTTGCTCAATTTGGAGGTTATAGCAATAACCAGCTTCTCTTCGGGGCTGCCTCCCAAGAGCTGTCGATGTTTTTGAATGACAACGACTGTGAAAACGTTGATGCGGTGTATGCCATTGCCCGATTCCTTTTTGAGAAAAAGGCTGTGGCAGGGGCACCGTACAAATTCTCTACGCCACATATTTTCGAGAAGGAACCAGACTACCCGATGACTCTGCGGGGCCTGATGATTCACCTTGCCAGAAGCAATGGCGGCCTTCTGTATGCTTCCGATGCTAAGGACTATTTGCAGAAGACCATGCTTACCTACGGCGGTATTGGCCAGCTCTTACAGCTCGGCTCATCCAACACCTTCCTCATTTATGATTCAGAACGCTATCTTCTAAGCGAGTCGTTGGGAATCGATGATGCTTGGTGCCTTCGGATGCACGACCGGCTGGATGACCTTTTCCGCAAGGCAAATGTAGCATATGTCATACCGAGAGATATTAATGCTGCATGGCTGACAACACTGCCGTCGCTGCCGCACGGCTTGGATTGGACGCTCCTTTTATTGCAAGAAGTGCTGGATAAGTATCCTGCCATCGGCTTTAAATCTATCTCTCCGGATTTGAACCAGACGCTCGATACACTTGCCGCCGCGTTCGTCCCGGTTGACTCACCACTCCAGACCTTCCCAGATGTGGTTACGCTCTTTATGGAGGAGCACCATGATTTGCCGATGCGTATGCCTGGTGAAGATTTGCGGCTGGAACTGCGGGATGCTGGAATGCTGGAAAACGGCGAAATGATTTATGCGCTGCCGAAGGCGTTGAACGACTATCGGTTTGCGTGGTCAAACGAGAACAAAACAGTATATGTGCGCGGGAATAAGTAAACGCGCCATATTAGAATAGAGGTCAATCTATGTACGGATATGAGTGGACGGGTCAAAACGGTATTTACCGTCTGTCAGTTAACAGCAAAATTGAAAAAGAGATTCGTCCTGTGTTCAAAGAGGAACTGGATTATTTCGGTTTTAACGAACATTGGACATATCCGGACACAGATGCCCCGTTACTTTGGGCCGAGGGGATTCGCCGCTACATTCTGAACGGTACTTGTGTCGCGGAAGCCACAGGTGGTGGATTCTATACGAAACCGACCATAAAAATCTATACTGAAGGTCTGAATCTGGAACCGATTGATGTCGATGCACTCTGGAAAGAGAATGAACGTTTGATGCTCGGCCTTGAAAAGACATCCATGGATTTCATTAGAAAGACTCATGATAAGTATGAAAAGCAAGGAATGGCATTCGCTGTTGCGTTTAGCGGAGGAAAGGATTCCTTGGTGCTCCTCGACCTTGTCAGTCGTACATTATCCCCGGATGAATTCTCAGTGGTGTTTAGCAATACAGGAATGGAGCTATCCACCACTATTAAGTCCGTAGAAAAGGCAAAGAAGCACTGGTCATCGCTTAAATTCTATGAAGCCAAAAGCCATCTGAAGCCCACGGATAGCTGGGAAGAGTTTGGCCCTCCGGGAAGAAGAATGAGATGGTGTTGCGCTGTTCATAAATCAGTTCCAACGATTTTGCTTCTCAGAGAACTAACCGGAAACTATAATATTAAGGTCGTAGTTTTTGATGGTGTGAGAGCTGAGGAAAGCGCTGCGAGGGCTGATAGAGATGAAATTAGCGTTGGCGCTAAGAATATTAATCAAATCAATTGCAGCCCGATTTTGAAATGGGGGACATCCGAGCTGTTCATCTATTTGCTCCATAATGGCATTCTTTTTAATGAAGCTTACCGTAAAGGATTATTTCGCGTTGGCTGTATAGTTTGCCCCATGTCTTCTGCTTGGTGGGATGGGATTGTAAATGACTGCTATCCAGATGAAATGCGGGAGCTTCTTTCAAATGTCGAAAACTATGCCCGCGCTACAAAACCAGATAGCGAAGTAAAAAAGTTTATAGAGCAAGGCGGATGGAAGGCCCGTATGGGAGGTCGTGGGCTCCAAAATGGTGGAAACCGTGTAGTCGAGAAGATTGCTGATGACAAGATTTCCTTTAGCTTTGTATCTAAGCGGCAGGACTGGCTTCAAGTCTGCAGTATTCTTGGCCCCATCGTATATAGGGACAATGATATATACACCCAGTTAATCGATAAGCAAGAGTTCCAATTCCAGATTTCTGGCGATGCTAAAACTGTTGTGACTTACTGGCCTTATTCTAAAATGGACAGGTTTGTTCTTAGCCATCTAAGGGGGATTGCAAACAAAACTGCATATTGCTTTGGCTGTAAAGCATGTGAAGTTCAATGTCCTGTTAATGCATTTACGATTACTGAAAACGGTAAGATATACATCCGAGAGGACAAATGCATCCACTGCTGCAATTGTATTGAATTTACAAATGGAAAGGGCTGCTTGGCGGCAAAATCGCTTTCTGTCACTGGAGGGGAAAACGGTATGGATTTAAAGGGAATGAATAGGTATCAGCATTTTGGACTTCGCCGTCCTTGGCTGGAACACTTCTTCGAGCACAAAGAAAACTGCTTCACTATGGGCTCTTTAGGAACCCGTCAGTATGACTCGCTTAGGGTTTGGCTAAAAGAAGCTGGCCTGTTGACGGCAACAGGTAAAGGTGCAAAGTCTGGTGTTCCGACACCGCTCTTTTACAAAGTCCAACCTCTTGGAGCCGGGAACCCTTTGACGTGGGCTGTCATCTGGACAAACCTTGCTTATAATTCAATCATTTCAAAATGGTACATGCTGAATGCTCCTGCGGGAGAAATTTATGAGAAGAACGATTTGATTTTCCTTCTTGGAGATGATTATTCAAAGTCCACCCGTGACAACGCGGTAACCGCTCTACTTGAAACCTTCCGGCATAGTCCCATCGGTACTGTTTTGAAGCAGGGCATCCCGATTCCAAGTGGAAACAGCTACAAGTTTTCAAAGCAGGGATGGAACACACCGGATGCGGTTGCTATTCTCTATGCGTTGTATATGTGGGCAGAAGCAACGGGCAGATATACCTTTACGCTTGGCCAGATGGCTGCAGCGAGAGGAAATGCCGAGGCAAAAGGCGTAGACCCTGTGTCCATTTTCGGCATTAATCCTGACCGCTTCAAGGACATCCTGCAGGATATTTCCCTTCAGTTTGACAAGTACATCCGCACGACCTTTGTCGCGGATTTGGACAATGTCCAGCTTTTCCCTGAATACAAGTCTCTTGATATTCTGGATTTAATCGCCAAGTAAGGAGGAGGAATCATGGCTAAGTATAATACCTACATTGAGCTGAGCCCGCACTACGAATCGGTGGTGGATATTGATTCTGAATCCCGTCATCCTGATATGTGGCAGGAGTACATTGTCCATGAAGATATGAAAGGAGCCATTGAGAAAATCTGTGACTCCATGAAATATGAAGACGAGGACAAGCGTCGCTCTTTCTGGATTCATGGTGCATACGGCACCGGCAAGAGCTATGCTGCAATCGTTCTCAAGCACCTGTTTGAGGATAAAGTCGATTCTATCCGAAAGTTCCTCTCGAACCAGATGCTGATTCAGTACAGAGAGAGATTCCTTTCCATTCGGGAAAAGGGAGAGTTCCTTGTTATCTGGAAGAGTCAGGCTACCGACATTAAGAGCGGCATCCAGCTCATGATGACAATGGAGGATGCCATCCGCGAAAAACTCAAGGAGAAATTTGGCGCATCCGCTTACTACGGTAAAAAGTCTCTGGTTGCTGCTGCACAAGACGCTGTCAACGATTCCTCCATCAATTGGGACGAGCTTTTCACGAACCAGACGTATGCTTTGTATGAAGAATATGGCTCTGTCGATGACTTCCGTGAGGAAGTGAAGGCGGGAAACCTAAAAGCAGCAAATGTTATCGCCCGTATCTATCGAGATAAGGGCTGGGGCTTCTTCACCTCCCTTCAGATGTTTAAAGATTGGGTCGCCGATGTCATCGAAGGGAACAATCTGCAGGATACCGGTATCGTCTTTATCTGGGACGAATTCACCTCATATCTCCGCAATAATCCGACCGATGATGTCCTTCAACCCCTCTCGGAGTTTTGCAAGGAGCAGCCCTTCTTCATGTTCCTGATTGTCCACAGAGCACCTAGCTGGGTTAGTCAGATTGGCGAAGAAGTCTACGAGCAGATTGTCCACCGCTATCATTCTCTTGACTTTCACGTGAGCGAAAGTGCGGCCTATGAGTTGATTGGTAGCTCCATCCTTACCCGCGCGGGAATGGAGGAGCAGTGGAATGCGGAAAAAGATAAGCTGATGAAGTCCATCAGCAAAAACATCGCCGACTTCGATAACCTCGACATGAACAGCAAGAAGGAACGCCTCCGTCAGCTCTGCCCTCTGCACCCGATGACGCTTTCGCTCCTTGCAATTGTTGCCCAGAACTTCGGAGCTTCCCAGCGTACACTCTTCCGATTTATGAAGGATACGAAAGAGTCCGAAGAGAATGTCGGCTTTATCTATTACATCAATAATTATGGCCCGGATGACTGGCGGTGGTTGACCCCGGATTTCCTGTGGGATTATTTCTTTACCAGAGAGAGCGATGTTCGTAGTTTTTCAGCAGAGGCCAAAAGCGCATATCAGCATTTTATGGCGAAGCGTGAATACATCGCAGACGATTATCACATGCATGTGTTCAAAGCGGCCATGCTGCTGATTGCGGTCATGTCCTCTGGAACGGTCAGCAATCTTTATAGTCAGGCCACACAGCGCAAGGTTTCTGCTACCAGAAGCGCTTTGTATAAATGCTTTGCTGGTCAGCTGACCAAGGAAGATGTGGAAATGTACCTCTCCGACCTTGAGCAGATAGGTGTGCTCCGCCTTGATGCTATGACGAACGGAGATATGCGCCTACAGATTCCCTACACTGGAAACGCAGACGTATTCGATGTTCGCAAAGAGATGCTCGTCAAGAAGTATACCCGCTACGAATTATTTAAGAAAAACGGGTATTTTGCAAAGTCCATGGAAGCAAAAATCTGGGGCAAGACAAGCGCATCTTATGGCAGAATGTTTATCGCGGCTTGCGATTCCGGAACGACGTCAATGAATGCTCGTTTTGGAGAGGTTCAAACGGAACTGAAAAAGTGCCCGTATAAGTTTGGAATTCTTGTCATAGCGATTTCCGAATCCAGTCAGTTTGCGGCAATGCAAGAAAAAGTAAAGACTCTCGCCGCTCAGGACGAAACAGGGCGCATGGCTATTTACCTTCTGAAGTCTCCGCTGACCGAAGACCATCTGGATAGATGGTATAATGCTATGACACATTCTGAGCTTGCTGGCGAGGAAGGTAAAAGCGGCGATTCAGAACGGTATTTGGATGAGGCAAGCAGCATTATCGAGGAGTGGTCTGCGCCTGCAATGGATGACCAGCTTATGGTCGTTTGCGGAGATAAGGTTTATCCGTCTGAATATGGCACCTCTTACTTTGCCACAAAACTGGAGAAGGATATAATCTTCGGTTCCATTTTCACTGCAGCTCCTGAACTTATCGTTTCGACGAATACTGCCTTTAAGAAGATTCAGCAGAGCACTGCCTTGGCTGGTGTGCAAAAAACATCTCCTAATACTCAGGTCGGCAATATTGTAAATGGTCTGAAGCAGGCTGGTGTGTGGGATGTTGAGGGCCTTGAAGCACTCGCGCAAAGCAAAGGAAACGATGGCGCAGCTGCAGTTGCCAAGATTGCGAGCTTTATCTTACAGCGTTTCTCTCAAGGGACGCAGATTAAATTGGATGCTCTTTGGCAGGAACTCCAGGATGCGCCTTATGGCTACTATAATTGCATGGCCTGCGGATACATCCTTGGTTTCTTGCTGCGTTACTATGTCAACAGTGAGTTTAGCTGGAACAAAGGAGATAATAATCCATGGCCGCTGACTGACCAAACACTAGCCACGATGATTACCAGCCTCTGCAAAGAGGAAGTTATCAACAATTATCTTTCCCCCGGCTCTGAAGTATGGCAGAAATTCAAGCCCTATGTGCAGAAGGTCTTTCAGCTTCAGGACAGCGAAGCGGTCAATGAAACCGAAGCTCGGAAGTACATGTCCAAGCAGTGTACAGAGAAGGCTGGCGCTCCATTCTGGGTTCTGAAATACGCTCCAGAAGAGAAATTTGGTGGCGCAGCTGCAAAGCAAACGGCAGATGAGATAATAGACCTGTTCTGCGATTTCCTGTCTGAGAACGGTGACCAAGAGCAGGTAATGGGAAACACCACCGTAAAGTTCACCGGCCACGGGCCTGTTCGGAAAGCGCTTGCAAGCCTTTACTTTGACCAGAATACAGTTTATGACGCGTTCAGCTCGTTCATTTCTCAGAAATGCAACGAACTTCAGGAACTGCAAAAGGCCACTGGCCTTACAAGTCATGACTTGTTTGACGCTATTCATCAAATGATGCAGGGGCAGGTCTCTACTTGGACGGAGGCCCAGGTAGAGGAAAAACTTTCCGAGCTTTGCATTGAGTACAGGGTTGTTGCAATCTTGAACGATGCACTGACCGTTAAGCGAAAGAGCATCAAGCTTCTCAGCGACGATATTGCAAACATGTTTGACCACATGAAAGTTCCAGGAACTGTTATTGAGAAACTCGGCTTCAGTTGGATACCTGCGTTGCAGGCGATGAGTGTTATTTCTACTACGCAGTGGTCGAAAATTGAACTTGCAGACAGAGAAAGCTATGCAGAGCTTTTGAAATCAGATGCGCAGAAAGTGTGGGGCTTTGTTTCGTCTTCGAAACCACTTCTGCAACGGTATATGGAATCTCATGGACACAACTGCACTGACGAGGAGCTTGACGGCATCTACAAATCTCTAAAAACTGTAAACTATAATTCTCCGGCTGCAGATTTTGATGCCCGAATCGACGCGCAGCTCAACAAGGTTGCCTATAACAGAAACAAAGTCCGCATTCAGGAACTTTGGAAAGAGCAGAGCGGCTTTGACTCCATCACCCTTTGGTGCGCAAACTATGCCGTACCAATCCAGTGGGTTGTCAGCGATGAAGTCCTTCCTCACATTATAGTGCTAAAGACTGTGCAGGACGGGAAAATTGCGGACAATACTGCTCTCCATAATGCTACGCAGTTTTTTGAGACACACACCGTCAGCGCTCTGAAGGACAAAGCATTTATCGCCAGTTGCTTTATCTCCCAGATTGGCGAAAGCTATCGTAGCGCTTTTGAATCATCTGGGCCGGTCTTGGTTTCTCGACTGAAAACTAACACGAAATTGACCTCTGATGTTTATTCCTGGGCCAACAAAGTGGGAGAAATCCGAAAGACGGTTGATGCTTTCCTTCGTGATAAATTCTGTGGAGAAGCAAAGAAGAAGGTAAAGTCAATGCCGGAGGCACAGCTGCGTGACAAGGTCGTACAGCTCCTCGACGAGAATCCCGACCTTTATACGCTGTTTATTAAGTGAGGAGGCTAAATCGTGACAATTGCTGAAATCAAGGAAAAGCTCAGCCAGGAACGTGGCTTCGGTTCCCGGTACCCTGCACGGATTATTTTCGTCGAGAATCTTGACGACTATTCTGCGCTTGAGCATCAGCTGAAGGGTATCTGCGATGTCACGATAAATGTGGCCGATTTTTGCCGTGCGCCAGATACTGTCGCTCAATTTGACCAGATTAAGAACAAGTTGAAGGAATGCGAGGGGCAGCAGGTTTTGCTACTCTCTGTTGGTGAATACCTACGTTTGTGCACGAAACGTGAATTAAATCCTGACCGTCGCCAGTTCAGAGCATTTTGGGAAACGCAGCAACCGGAAGCATCCAAGACCAGAGTTATCATTCCCGTTTTCAATTGTAGAGATATCTTTGACCGGATTATCGGAGCAATTGATGAGCGCCAAGAAGATTATGTCTGGACGCTCGATTCTGCGCCATCAGTTGAAAGCTATACCGTATCTGTATATTCCCCCCAATTTAAGGAAGCCATTAACCCAGATGCAGATAATTTGACCTCATGGTTCCGGGACTGGCAGATAATTCTTAGAAGAAATGTGCCCTGCTCAGTCGTGACCATGCAATACGGGAACGTCGAAACAGCCTATGGTACAGTTAATATTAAGCCCATTGATAGTCCATTCAGATATCTTGCGGACATTTTGGTGGACGGCAATCTACTAATTGAAAATTGGCAAAGCAATGACTTCTGGAGCCGCGTTGTTAATTGTACCTCACATTATGCGGCAAAGACGGCATCGTTTGATAAAGTCGTACTCGATGCATTGAATGTCAATGAGTTTGACTTTGTTTCTGCTGCGGCAAGATGGGAAACTCTGAACGATTTTCAGAAGAATCTTGTTTGGCTCTGGTATAGGGTATATCCGACCGATGAGTACTATAGTTATGCTTGCAAAAAGGCATCATGTGCTTCTGAAATTCCGGAGAAGATTCGGGATGAGATTTTGCTCATTTCAAACAGGAGCGACCGATGGATTGAGGAGCGGATGGCTGCTGTTCGAGCTTTGTCTTTTCATACCTTTGATGACTCGTATTTTGCGCTCATGGATAAGCTACCGTTGGACGAGACAAAACTGAAACTCCTTACTTATCAGACTCACGAAGAAAAGACATATGCTGTCAAGGTTATCAGTAATATGCTTCGTGGTGGTGCTGAACCGAGCGCGATAGCTACTACCTTGTTAGAACGTGATTATCCATCTTTGGCATCGTACATGAAGGATGAAACGGGCTGTGATGATGTCATAGATGAGTATATGGCATGGTATCGTAAGAACAAAATCATCAATCGATATCCGGGCGACTATCCAGTCCAAATGACTTTTGACCGGTTTGATGCTCGGTACAAGCTCATGCATAAGCTGCAGGGGAAAGGCTGCGTGTCATTTTGGATTGACGGATTTGGAAGTGAATATACGCCCTTGTTTCTATACGAGCTAAAAGTTCGGGGCATTGTTCCGGAATCCGTAAAACTAGTCACTGCACTCCTACCCACAGAGACAGAATATAATCATCAATGGGACGAACACGACCCCATGACCATTAAGTGGGATAGGCTAGATTCCTTCTCGCATAAGGGAATGCCAGATGACAAAAGCTACTATTCCTGCATTGTCCATCAGCTTTCCGTGTTTTCTGATGCGGCTAAGAAGGTTGAGGGGCTCTTGGAGAACCACGAGTATGTAGTTGTGACTGGTGACCACGGAAGCAGCCGTTTTGCGGCACTTGCGTTTCATCAGGAAAATGTCGTCCCAATTTCTGCTCCCAAAAAGTCAACGGTTCGTAGCTTTGGAAGATTTTGTGTGCTCGATGATAATGCTGGAGATGTCATTGCTTTGCCAAATACAGTCGTAGCTACCTCAAATAGCAAGCGCTATCTAGTTATGAATAACTACCAGCACTTCTCGGTGAGCGGCAATGCCGCTGGTGGAAACACGGATGAACATGATGTTGTTGGGGAAATCCACGGAGGAAATACAGCGGAAGAAAGGCTCGTGTCTGTTATAGTAATCAAGAGGAAGCAGCCTCTTCCTCCTGTAACATGCAAGCCCAAAGGCGGCCTGTTTGTTACAAAGAAAAACGGGCATGTAGAAAAAGCTCTGCAATTCAGCCGCCCCATATCAACGCTGGAAGTTTCTTGTGATAACAAGGAAGCCACCTGTACGATGAATGCGGATAGTTCATGGCTTGTCATTTTGGACGGTGTTACAACTGATGACATTACCCTCTCGGTAATAGCTAACGGGCGGCTTCTTCCCAATGTAACTCTTAAGGTTAAGACTCGAGGCATCAGTAAAAACGATGACCCGTTTGGTGGGATGGGCCTATGAGAAGAAAAATAGAATGCTGTGAGTGCGAAAAAGCACTAAAAAAAGATGAGGTCGCTTTGTGTAAAAAACTGCTTGGTACGGACACAGAAGATTATTACTGCATAGACTGCTTGGCAGAATACTTGGAGTGTACAAAAAATGACCTCGAAATAAAAATCCAAGAATTTAAGGAACAGGGATGTACACTATTCCTATGATGGGAGGAGGAACCAATATGCTGGAAGATAAAGTACGCGATGTTTTTTCCGACATGGTGGTGCTGAAAAATCCAGAAAGGACAGAGTTCTTTTCCAATTTAAGCCTGCCTTCATATATGCGTGACTGGCTAGTAATGAAGTTTTCGGATGACGACGGAATCATTGACTATGACAGCGTACTGAGATATATCCGCCAGTATATTCCGAGCCGCGAGGATTTTGAGCAATTTAAATTTGAGATGGTGAACGGAGAAACCGTCCGCTTTCTGGCTAGAATCCGTGTAAATGTCGATATTAAGACCGGAAAGACCTTGTTTGAGCTTCCTGATTTTGGCGGTTCACGTTCCGGCGCATCCGGGGAAGTAGCAAATGATGTTGTCTCTCGGTGGAAGGAAACACTCCTCAAAGAAAGTGAAAACTGGGGTATTGTTGAGCTGATTTGGGGCAAAGATTACTCCTCTCGTCAAGGAAAAGGTGTAATTAAACTCATCGAGTACAGTCCATTTTGTCCTTACACTGTAGATCTAGAATTTTATAAAGAGGCCAGACGAGCTTTTTCTATCGAAGAATGGATTGATGTGTTAATCTCCGCTGCTGACTATAATCCCGCTGGATACGATTCAGAACAGCAAAAACTGTATGTTCTTCGCCGACTTCTTCCTTTTGTTGAGAAGCGTCTAAACTTGATGGAACTCGCTCCGAAAGGCACGGGAAAAAGCTATGTTTATCAAAAAATCAGTAAGCGTGGCTGGCTAATTTCTGGCGGAACAGTTTCAAGAGCTTCTCTTATTTATGATAACCAGAAAAAAAATGGTGGCTTACTGACTCGTTTTGATTTTGTCGGTTTTGATGAAATACAATCCATGACCTTTGATAAGCCTAGCCAGATTCAGACGGCACTGAAAGATTATATGGAATTCGGTGAGGTTCAAGGGTTTGATGCTCAGGTCGTTGCCGATGCTGGGGTAATTGTACTTGGTAACATCAACGCCAGCCGGTTCAATGTTAATGAAAACATGATGGAAGAGGTAAGTAGCGTCTTTAGTGAATCCGCCTCACTTGACCGGTTCCATGGCTTTATCCCCGGCTGGATGATTCCCAGAATGCATCAGGGACTTGTAGCAAATGGTTGGGCACTCAACACAGAATACTTTGCTGAGGTACTCCATCTTCTCCGCGACGATTTAACCTACACTACAATAGTAGATGAATGCTTGGCAGTTCCGGCAAAACCTGATAAGCGCGACCTTACGGCAATTAAGAGGCTTTGCACGGCATTCGTTAAGCTTCTATATCCAAATGCGACATGCAAGGATGACATACCTGCTGACGAGTTCATTAAGTATTGTTTGGAACCTGCAAAAGAGATGCGAGGCGTTATTAAAAGACAGCTTTGCATTATAGACCCGAAAGAATTTAATGTTCCGGGGAAAAAAGATATTCCGGACATACAGTATAACTATCCGTAAGGTATTAATATGAGAAGATTGATTTACGCTGATAACGCAGCTACAACACAGATGGATATTGCTGCGTTCGAGGCAATGAAACCTTTTCTTACAAATGAATATGGGAACGCCTCACAGCCCTATGCTTTTGCCCGGAAGCCCAAAAAAGCATTGCAGGATGCGCGGGAAACGATAGCCTCTTGTATCGGTGCAGCGCCCGAAGAAATATTCTTTACATCGGGTGGCACCGAGAGTGACAACTGGGCTATAAAAGGTTCTGCCTTATTGAATGCGAATAAACATGCGACCATCACATCCGCATTTGAACATCATGCGGTGCTACATCCCTGCCAAGCACTTGAACGGAGTGGGTATCCCGTTGCGTATATGTGGCCTTCAAGGGAAGGTTATATCACGGCTGAGATTCTAAAGGAATATATCACGGGTCAGACTCACCTTACTTCGGTGATGTTTGCAAACAATGAAATAGGAACAGTTCAGCCGATTAAGGAGTTGTGCGCTGTAGCACATGAAAACGGGTCTCTTTTCCACACTGATGCTGTTCAGGCAGTTGGCCATATACCGGTAGATGTTCACGACCTTGGCATAGATATGCTATCTGCATCTGCACATAAATTTAACGGCCCCAAGGGTGTCGGGTTCCTGTATATACGAAGTGGGCTTAAAGTCATGCCCTATTCTGACGGTGGAGCACAAGAATTTGGATTACGCGCAGGGACAGAAAACGTTGCTGGTATTGTTGGGATGGCAGTGGCTCTAAAAAACAATTATGACGCTCTTGAAGACAATACGAGGTATGTAGCGAGGTTGGAATCCAAGCTTGTTAGTTTGCTTGAAAGTACGGACATCAAATATGTCCGGAACGGAGGAGCAAACAGACTTCCGGGACTTCTGAGTCTATCGTTTCCAGGAGCTGATGGAGAGGCCATCTTACACCGACTGGATTTGACAGGAATATGTATTTCTACTGGCTCTGCATGTAATAGCAAAAACACAGAGGTTTCACACGTTTTGCAGTCTATCCGACTTGATGACGCCTATGCTAAGGGTACAGTCCGAATCTCTCTTGGAAAATCCAATACAGAGGAAGATGTTGAGGCGATATTGAAGGCTCTGATGAAAATCTTCCGCGCATAATTGTACTTTTTAATTTTTCCTGAACCATTTAATTTTGGCATACTTTTTAATTATTTCCTGAGCCATCCGCGCAGGAGCTCAGATGCCAGCATCGAGCACACCACGGCTGTGCTCTGACGGGGCAAATTGAACGCCGACAAATACAGTGAAAACCGCAAGAAACGCCTTGTTTCCTGCGGTTTTCACTATTTTTATACCCTTTTCCGGCGACCGGGCTTGTATCAAAGATTACGTCTTTATAGACCCGCCGTATAATACGGGCAACGATTTTATCTATGCAGACGATTTTATGCGTTCGCAGGATGAAGAAAACCGTCAGATGGGGATGTATGACGAGGACGAGAATCGGCTGTTCAA
>ERZ1034973.914-NODE-914-length-18834-cov-18.318015_pt1 | contig 18834 bp, 17 predicted proteins | sample MGYA00520686_ERZ1034973 | MGnify/ENA primary metagenome ERZ1034973 (study PRJEB33766, sample SAMN09781775) | gut metagenome | biome: gut microbiome | host: Homo sapiens | place: Madagascar | study: EMG produced TPA metagenomics assembly of the PRJNA485056 data... | reverse complement strand
CATCATCCTGCAGTCCACCGGCCGCGACGGCAAGAAGGACATCAGCTTCACCTGCTCTGAGGGCGAAGCCGACCTGGCCATGCGCGTGCTGAAGGAGAGCGCACACTTCAAGGATGTCAGCGTGGACACCACCTGCGCCAAGGTCTCCATCGTGGGTGCCGGCATGCAGAGCCACAGCGGTGTTGCTTCCAAGATGTTCGAGGCACTGTCCAACAACAACATCAACATCAAGATGATCTCCACCAGCGAGATCAAGATCTCCTGCATCATCAACCGTGAGGATGCCGACAAGGCTGTCAGCTCCATCCACGACATGCTGTTCGATTGATCTTAAAATAGCCTGAACTGCCGCCGCACTGTTTCTTTTGGAAACGGTGCGGCTTTTTTGTTGCACTTTTTGCGGAAAATTATTATACTGATAGAAAACGGACGAACAGGGCGGGGGAGCAGCATGGAACAGCAGACGACGGCACAAAAACAGATGTCACTGCGCGCAAAGGCCACCGGGTGGCTTGCGGCCATTTTGCTGGTGACCCTGATCTCTATCGGCATTGCCACGGCGGTGGGTCAGTGGACCGTGAAGGCCTTCGACACCCTGCTGGAGGATAACGCTGCCTGCTACGCCGTGCAGGATGCCATCAAAGAGGAGACCCGCGCCTTCGAGCACTATGTGCGGGAGCCCTCGCAGGAGAGCAGTCAGACCTTTGCCGATGCCTGCGCGGCGGCGGAAGAAAGTCTTGCCGCTTTGCCCTTCGACTACGCCAAGATCGGCGAGGACCGCTATGCCCGCACCTGGAGCCTGCGGCAGGGCTATGCGGGCTACCAGAAGGCGCGGGACGCCTTCCTGCAGCTGGCCCCCTCGGCGGAAGACTATGTGGAGCGGATGTACGCTGTGATGGACCAGCAGGACTATCTGGCCGAGTATGCCCTGCGGCTGACCCAGGCCACCCTGGAGCAGGAGAACACCACCTACAGCAGCCATGCCACCCGGCTGCAGCGGCTGCCGTGGCTCTACTTCGGGCTGCTGGCGGCGGCGGTGGCACTGATGCTTCTGCTCATCCGGGTGCTGAACCGGGCTGTGGTGCAGCCGCTGCTGCGGCTGGCGCAGGCGTCCCGCAGCATTGCGGGCGGCGACTACACCGGCGCGGACCTGCCGATGCACAGCGGCGACGAGGTGGGCCAGCTCACCGGCACCTTCAACCGCATGAAGCACGCCATGGCGGAACACCTCTCCACCCTGAACGCCCTGCACCGGGAGGAGGTGCGGAATCTGGCGCTGGAAAAGGACCTGGAACACACCCGGCTGGAAGTGCTGAAAAGCCAGGTGAACCCGCATTTTCTGTTCAACACCCTGAACATGATCTCCTGTATGGCCCGGCTGGAAGATGCGTCCACTACCGACCAGATGATCGTGCACCTGGGCAGCCTGTTCCGGCACAACCTGCGCACCAAGCAGCAGGAAGTGACGTTGGAAGAAGAACTGGACGGGCTGGAAGACTACATCTACCTGCAGCAGATGCGCTTTGACGGGCGCATCACCGTGGAAAAGAAGATCGAAGCCGACCCGGCGGCGGTGCGGCTGCCGTCCTTCACCCTGCAGCCCATCGTGGAAAACGCCTTCTCCCACGGGCTCAAGTCCTGCGAGGAAGGCGGGCGCATCCTGCTGCGGGGCTGGATGCAGGGCCGCACCCTGATCCTCACCGTGGCAGACAACGGCAGGGGCATGACCCCGGCGGAGCTGGACGCCCTGCAGGAAAAGATCGCCCAGAGCGAGCGCACCGGCCGCAGCATCGGGCTGGGCAACATTTCCCGCCGCATTACCATGCTGTACCCGGAGGGCCGGATGCAGATCTTCAGCCGGGAAGGGCACGGCACGGTGATCCGGTTCGAGATCCCGCAGGATGACCGAGAGGAGGATGGTTCGCATGAAGTGTAAGCTGCTGGTGGCGGAAGATGAGCTGATCGAGCGCAAGGTGCTGTGCAAGACGCTGCAGAAGTACCTGGGCGACCTTATCACCCTGTATGAAGCGAAGAACGGCCGGGAAGCCATCGAAATTTTTGAGCGGGAAGCCCCGCAGGCGGCCATTCTGGATATCGAGATGCCCGGTGCCAACGGGCTGGAAGTGGCACGCAAAATTCGTGAAACGGATAAGAACTGTGCCATCCTGTTCCTCACCGGCTATGATAAGTTTGCCTACGCGCGGCAGGCCATCTCGGTGCGGGCGCTGGACTACCTGCTCAAGCCTTACAACGAGCAGGAGCTGGTGTTTGCGGTGGAGGAGGCCATCCATCAGGTGACGGCCCGGCCCACGCGGCCCAGCCGCCCGGCCCCGGCATCCGCCCCGGCCCCGGTGCGCCGGGAGGAAGACGAAGATGTGCGCACCACCATCATCCGGGCCGAGATCGGCAACTTTATCGAGAACCACTACCGGGAGGACATCTCCATGCAGGACGCGGCAGCAGCTCTGCGCTACTCCGACGCTTACTTCTGCAAGCTGTTCAAGCAGTGCTTCAAGGTAAATTTTTCGGCCTACCTGAACGAGTACCGGGTCAAAAAGGCCCAGCAGCTCATCCGGGATTCCCGCCTGAGCCTGAAAGACGTGGGCACGGCGGTGGGCTATGCGGACGCCAACTACTTCACCCGGGTGTTCAAGCGGCTCACCGGGCAGACGCCTTCCGAGTACCGGACGGCAGCAGCGGAGCAGAGCATCCAATAAAATGATTTTGTGCAAAATGACCGGGAGCGGACTGAGTGATCAGCCTGCTCCCGGTTTACTTTTTGCCAGTTTCTTTCGTCCGTACAGCACGAAATTTGTACTTGGATACAACAAAGACAAAATCGTGCTGGCTTTCGCAAAAAATTCCCGTTTCGAAAAAATTCACAGCTTGTTAAAATAAAAACATGAAAGAATGCGAAAAAGCGAAAAGAGAGGATGCAATTCATGAAAAGAAGAACGTTTCTGTCGCTGATGGGCGCGGCGGCACTGACAAGCGGCGCGATGCTCACCGGCTGCGGCGTCGGCTCCGATGACGACCGCAAGATCGTGCGCATCGGCCATGTGCAGTCTCAGACCCACCCGGATCACCTGGGCCTGGAAGCGTTTGCCGACCACATCAATGAAAAGCTGGGCGACAAGTACCGCGTGGAGGTCTACCCCAGTGAGCTGCTGGGCTCCCAGACCGAAATGGTGCAGCTGACCCAGACCGGTGCTATCGATTTTGTGGTGGCGTCCACTGCCATCATGGAGACCTTCAGCGCCAAATACCAGATCTTCAACCTGCCGTACCTGTTCTCCAGCGTGGAGGCGTACCACGAGGCCATGGACGACCCCGAGGTGACGGACCCCATCTTCAAGACCACTTCCAAGGCCGGTCTGGAAACGGTGGCCTGGCTGGATGCCGGCACCCGCAATTTCTACACCATCAAGACCCCCATCAACCAGCCCTCCGACCTGAAGGGTCTGAAGATCCGCGTGCAGCAGTCGCCCACCAACGTGGAGATGATGCGTCTGCTGGGCGGCACCGCCACCCCCATGGGCTTCGGCGATGTGTATACCGCCCTGCAGGCCGGTATTCTGGATGGTGCCGAGAACAACGAGCTGGCTCTGACCGATAACGGTCACGGCGATATCTGCAAGTATTACTCCTACGATATGCATCAGATGGTGCCGGACCTGCTGGTGGCGAACTATGCTTTCCTGGAGGGCCTCAGCGACGAGGAGCGCGCCATCTTCAATGAGGGCTTCGAGATCGTCAAGCAGGTCGAGCAGGGCGCCTGGGAGGACGCTGTAGCCGAGGCCAAGGATAAGGCCGAGAACGAGCAGCACGTCAACTTCATCTACCCGGACACTGCTCCGTTCCAGGAGGCAATGGCCCCCCTGCACGACTCTGTGCTGGCCGCAAACCCGGAGCTGCAGTCCATTTACGACCTGATCCAGCAGCATAACGCGGCCAACACCGCAGACTGAGGAGGAGCATCATGGAAAAACTGAGAAATACCCTGAACAAGGTGCTCAACCTGCTGGCAGGCCTGAGCATGACCGTCATGGTGGTGCTGACCACCTATCAGGTCATCGTCCGTTACATCTTCAATTCGCCCTCCACCTGGTCGGAAGAACTGGTGGGCTATCTGTTCGGCTGGAGCACCATGCTGGGTGCCACCATCGTTTCCGGCGAGCGCGGCCACATGAACATCCCCGTGCTGGTGGACCGCTTCAACCCCACCATGCGCAAGGCCTTCCACATCTTTGCCGAGGTCATCGCCTTCATCTTCTCCGCCGCCATTCTGGTGTTCGGCGGCTTCCAGGTGTCCAAGCTGGCCATGGGCCAGCAGACCTCCTCGCTGGGTGTGGCCGTGGGCGTGTTCTACTGGGTCATGCCCGTCTGCGGTGTGATCATTCTGATCTACTCCGTGCTCAACATCATCGGCATTGCCAACGGCTCCATCAGTCTGGATACCCCGGAGGATGCAGACTTCGCCAAGGTGGAAGCTGAAATGGCTGCCGAAGCTGATAAAGATAACAAGGAGGACTAAGCTGTGGCAATTCAAGCATTACTCGTTATTCTGGCAGTCCTGCTGGTTCTGCTGTTCCTCGGTGTCCCTATTTCGTACGCCATTGCGGTTTCTTCTCTGACCGCCATCCTCTCGTCCATTGACCTGAACGTTGCCGTGCTGACCGCTGCCCAGCGCACCTTCGTCGGCATGAGCAAGTTCAGCCTGACGGCGATCCCGTTCTTCATTCTGGCCGGCAACATCATGAATCAGGGCGGCATTGCAAAGCGTCTGGTCGATTTCGTCATGGCCATTCTGGGCAAGCTGCCCGGCGCGCTGCTGGTGACCAACATCGGCACCAACGCCCTGTTCGGCGCTATTTCCGGTTCCGCTTCCGCTGCTGCTGCGGCCGTCGGTTCCATGATCCGCGATGGTGCCGAGGAGCAGGGCTATGACCCCGCCGTTACCGCAGCAACCAACGCCGCATCCTCCTGCTCCGGCCTGCTGATCCCGCCGTCCAACGCCCTGATCACCTACTCTCTGGCTTCCGGCGGCACGTCTGTTGCTGCCCTGTTCATGGCCGGTTACATCCCCGGCATCATCTGGGCCCTGTGCTGCTGCGTGGTGGGCGTGCTGCTGGCCATCAAGCTGGGCTATAAGGGCACCCCGGGCAAGTTCGACTGGAAGAACCTGGGCGTGTGCACCCTGCGCGCCCTGCCCAGCCTTTCGCTGATCATCGTGGTCATCGGCGGCATCATCGGCGGTGTGTTCTCTGCCACCGAGGGCTCGGCCATCGCCGTTGTCTATGCGCTGGTGCTGGCTTTCTGCTACCGCTCCATCAACCTCAAGAGCCTGTGGAAGATCATTGTGGACTCTGCCAAGATGTCCGGCATGGTGGTGTTCCTGGTGGGCGTTTCCAACATTCTGGGCTGGGTCATGGCCTTCCTGCAGATCCCGGACGCTGTGGCGGCCGCTCTGCTGAGCCTGACCAGCAACAAGTACATCATCCTGCTCATCATGAACGTGATCCTGCTGGTGTCCGGCACCTTCATGGATGTGACCCCGGCCATCCTCATCTTCACCCCGCTGTTCCTGCCCATCTGCCAGAGCTTTGGCATGAGCACCATCCAGTTCGGTCTGATCCTCGTGTATAACCTTTGCATCGGCAACATCACCCCGCCCGTGGGCAACGCCCTGTTCGTGGGCATCAAGGTGGGCCGCACTTCGCTGTCCAAGGTCATGCCGTACATGCTCATGTACTATGTGGCCATCATCGGCGGCCTGCTGCTGGTCACCTTCATCCCCGCAGTGTCTACTGCACTGCCGCAGGCAATGGGTCTGATGTAAAACAGATATCATCCTTTTCTTCTCCGTGGGCGGTGCCTTGCAAAAGGCACCGCCCTTTTCCATACCGCTTGCACAAAGAAGGCAAAATGCGCTATACTACAAGGGCAAAGGGGGAGTGCATCATGCGCAGACGGACATTTCTGGCCGGGGCGGGCCTTGCAGCGCTGCAGCTGGCAGGCTGCGGCACCGCACCGCAGACGGTGCCGGACTACGTGCTGACCTATGCCGACAACCAGCCCTCTGACTATCCAACCACCCAGGGTGCGCAGTATTTCGCCGACCTTGTGCGGGAGCGCACCGGGGGCAAGGTGGTCATTCAGGTAAAGGCCGACGGCGAGTACGGCACCGAGCAGGAGGTATGGCAGCAGCTGGCCATCGGCGGGGTGGACTTTGCCCGGCTTTCGCTGTCCGTCCTCACCGACGATCTGCCCAAGCTGAATGTGCTGATGCTGCCCTACATCTACCGGGATGCCGGCCATATGTGGCGGGTGCTGGACGGGGACATTGGCGAAGAATTTCTGCAGGCTTTCGCCGAGGGCGGCTGCGTGGGCCTGAGCTGGTACGACGCCGGGGCCCGGTCGTTCTATTCCCGCCAGCCCATCCGCAGCCTTGCGGACCTTGCGGGCAAGACGGTCCGCGTGCAGGATTCGCCGGTCATTCTGGAAATGATCCGGCTGCTGGGCGCGGTGCCGGAAACCACCGCCTACAGCGATGTCTATGCAGCGTTCCAGACGGGGCAGATCGACGCGGCCGAGAACAACTGGCCGGCCTACTACTCCATGGACCACTACAAGGTGGCGCGGTATTACACGCTGGACGAGCACAGCCGCGTGCCGGAGATCCAGCTGGCCAGCGACAGCACCTGGACGAAGCTGCCGACAGAGTACCGCGAAACGCTGCGGGAGTGCGCGCGGGAGTCAGCGCAGTATGAGCGCGGGCTCTGGGCGCAGGAGGAGACGGCGGCCCGCCAGAAGGCGCTGGACGCCGGCTGCCGCGAGATCACCCTCTCGGACGAAGAACTGGAGCGCTTCCGCACATTGGTGCAGCCGCTGTATGCACAGTTCTGCGCCGCCTATCTGCCGCTGGTGGAGGAGATCCAGCAGGAGTAAGCCGAAACTTACCCGGACGGGTCGACTTTTGTCCGCGGGGCAAAAACAGCTTTCTTGCAAAAGTAGATAAATTTCACGGGGCAGAAAGGCGGTTTTTTGTTGGCTGCGCGGAGATTTTTACAAATGCCCTTAATCATATTGACATAGTGGGGAATGGGGTGTAAACTACCAGCAATGGGCCGGAACGGCCCGGAACAAAAACTGCAGGGAGGAAACGGTCATGATGTGTTGTCGCGCAATGTGTTGTTGTTCTGCGAACGCTTCCCGGACCGGCTGCCTTGCAAACGGGCGTGCATTCTGAGCATGTCCCGCAGCGCTGCACAAAGGGTGCAGCCCGAAGGTCGTCAACTGCCTGGAAGCTTGCATAGGGCTTCCGGGCTTTTTGTTTTGGCCTTCGCAGTATCAGGATAACAAGGAGGGGGTCCGGCAATGGACTGGAATGCGATCCAGCAATATTTGCCGCTTTATCAGAAAGCCGCCGTGCTCACCCTGCGGCTGGGCGTCGCAGGCATCATCTTTGCCATCGTCATCGGCCTTGTGTGCGCGGTGATCCAGTATGACAAAATTCCCGTGCTGCGGCAGATCGTGGGGGTGTACATCCAGCTTTCCCGCAACACACCGCTGCTGGTGCAGCTGTTCTTCATCTACTACGGCCTGCCCAAGGTGGGCATCCGTACCAACGCCGAGATCTGCGGCATCGCGGGTCTGGCCTTCCTGGGCGGCAGCTACATGGCCGAAGCATTCCGCAGCGGCCTGGAAGCCATCGAACCCATCCAGACCGAGAGCGCCTACAGCCTGGGCATGGACCGCTGGCAGGCTATGCGGTACGTCATTCTGCCGCAGGCCATGTCCACCAGTATGCCGGCCTTCATGGCGAACGTCATCTTCCTGCTCAAGGAGACCAGTGTGTTCAGCGCGGTCAGCCTGATGGACCTGATGTTCACGGCCAAGGACCTCATCGGCATGTACTCCAAGACCATCGAGTGCCTGTTTTTGCTGGTGGTGTTCTACCTCATCATTCTGCTGCCGGTGTCCATTGTGGGCAGCCTGATCGAAAGGAGGCTGCGCTATGCTGGATTTGGGTCTTGACGTCCTGTTCAAGGGCAAAAACCTGGCCCGTCTGCTGGGCGGTCTGGGCGTTGCGCTCAAGATCAGTGCCACCTCGGTGCTCATCAGCCTGCCGCTGGGCATCCTGCTGGGCGTGCTGATGACCTTCCGCAGCCCCATCATCAAGGCGATTTTGCGGCTGTATCTGGAGTTTATCCGCATCATGCCGCAGATGGTGCTGCTGTTCCTCGTCTACTTCGGCACCACCCGCGCCTTTGGCTGGAACCTTTCCGGCGAGACGGCATCGGTCATCGTGTTCGTGCTGTGGGGCACTGCAGAAATGAGCGACCTTGTGCGCGGTGCGCTGATCGCCATCCCGAAGCACCAGTACGAAAGCGCTGAAGCGCTGGGCATGAGCCGCACGCAGGCGTACTGGTACATCATCATCCCGCAGACGGTGCGCCGCCTGATCCCGCTGTCCATCAACCTGATCACCCGCATGATCAAGACCACCAGTCTGGTGCTGATGATCGGCGTGGTGGAGGTGATCAAGGTGGCTCAGCAGATCATCGAAGCCAACCGCACCGCCAGCCCCAACGCCGCTTTCGGCATTTATCTCACGGTTTTCGTGTTATATTTCTTTGCCTGCTGGCCCATCAGCCTGCTGGCAAGCTACCTCGAGAAGAAATGGAAGTGACCGCACATGGCAGAACCTATTTTGACTGTTGAACATCTGATCAAGGCTTATGGTGAGACCCCGGTGCTGGACGACATCAGCTTTGCCGTCAAGCCCGGCGAGGTCATCGTGGTGGTCGGCCCTTCCGGCTGCGGCAAGAGCACCCTGCTGCGCTGTCTGAATGGTCTGGAACCCACCCAGAGCGGCCGCGTCCGGCTGGGCAATGAAACGGTCGCCTACGGCGGCAAGAACCTGACCCAGCTGCGCCAGCGCATCGGCATGGTGTTCCAGAGCTACGAGCTGTTCCCGCACCTGACCGTGCTGGATAACATCCTGCTGGCCCCCACCAAGGTGCAGAAGCGCCCGAAGGACGAGGTGCAGAAGGAAGCCGAAGCCCTGCTGGACCGCGTGGGTCTGCTGGCCAAGAAAAACAGCTACCCCCGCGAGCTTTCCGGCGGCCAGAAGCAGCGCGTGGCCATCGTGCGCGCCCTGTGTATGCACCCGGAGATCCTGCTGTTTGACGAAGTGACCGCCGCCCTCGACCCCGAAATGGTGCGCGAGGTGCTGGACGTGATGCTGGACCTTGCCAAGCAGGGCCGCACCATGATCATCGTCACCCACGAGATGCAGTTCGCCCGCGCCATCGCCAACCGGGTCATCTTCCTGGACGGCGGCAAGATCGTGGAAGAAGCTGCCCCGGCGGACTTCTTCGACCACCCCAAGACCGAGCGCGCGCAGCGCTTCCTGCGCACCTTCACGTTTGATGCTGTGAAATGAGTCACAGATCATATAACGGCTCCGGGGGTTCCGGGGCCATGGGAAAGATTTTGTAAAGGAGAATCCATTATGAAACAGTCCAAAATTTCGCGTCGTTCCTTCCTGCTGGGCCTGGGTGCCGTGTCCGCTGCTGCCGCGCTGACCGCATGCGGCGGCTCCTCTGTTTCCACTGCAGCATCTGGCAGTGCTGCTTCCGGCAGCGGCGTCGTGTACCGCACCCTGGACGAGATCAAGGAGTCCGGCACCATCAACATTGGCGTCTTCTCCGATAAGAACCCGTTCGGCTACGTGGACGAGAACGGCGAGTATCAGGGCTATGACATCTACTTCGGCAACCGTCTGGGCGAAGACCTGGGTGTGGAGATCAACTACGTCTCCACCGAGGCTGCCAACCGCATCGAGTACCTGCAGACCGGCAAGGTGGATGTGATCCTGGCAAACTTCACCGTCACCCCCGAGCGTGCTGAGGAAGTGGACTTTGCTCTGCCCTACATGAACGTGGCACTGGGCGTCATCTCCCCGGACGATGCCGTTGTCACCACGCTGGACAACTGGAACGCCGATGACCAGATGATCGTCATCTCCGGCACCACCGCCGAGACCTACCTGACCAAGGAGTATCCCGACATCCCGCTGCAGAAGTACGATTCCTACGCAACTGCAAAGAATGCACTGGAGAACCGCAACGGCGTGGCATGGGCCAACGACAACACCGAGGTCATCGCTTTTGCAAAGCAGAACCCCGGCTACACCGTGGGCATCCCCTCGCTGGGCAGCGCCGACACCATTGCTCCCGCTGTGAGCCAGGGCAACACCACCGTGCTGGATTGGCTGAACGAGGAGATCAAGGCACTGGGCGAGGAGAACTTCTTCCACAAGGACTATGAGGAGACTCTGGTGGACACCTACGGCCTGGACTACGAGGACGAGCTGGTCGTCGAGGGCGGCGTTGTGGGCGGCTCGGACGATGCCGCTTCCAGCGAGGCTGCTTCTTCCGAGGCTGCTTCCGCATCCGCAGCACAGTAAACCGGAAAATGGTTCAAGGGCAGGCAGGGGCAAAACCTTTGCCTGCCCTTTTTGTGCGCCCGATTGCACCCGGGGCACGAACGTGTTATACTGGAAGAAAAAACGACAGGGAGGGACAACGCATGAAATTGACATCCGCAGGCGCAAATAAAATGATCAAAGCATGGAACGAAGACCTGGAGGGGCTGCTGAAAAAAGAAGAAGCGGAAAGCAGAACGACCTATGGAATCAATGAGGAACCGCTGCCCGCAAACTACGACTTTGCTCGGATGCAGCAGCAGATGGATGCGCTGAACCAGAAGATCGCTGTGCTGCGTCATGCAGTGAATGTGTTTAATACCACCACTGTGTTGGAGGGATTTGGGTTTACCATCGACGAGGCACTGGTGCGCATGGCAATGCTGACAAAAAAGAAGCAGCGTCTGGCACGGATGAAGCAGGTGCCGTCGCTGGTGCGCACATCCCCCGGCTATGGCAGCAACACTCCGGAAATGACCTGCCGCAACTACGATGCAGAACAGGTGGAACAGGAGTACCGCCGTGTCAGTGATCAGCTGACGGCTTTGCAGCTGACGCTGGACCGCGCCAATCTGCTTTTGGAATTTGAAGTGGAGCTGGAGGGGTGACCGTGATATTCCGAGGTGAATGCGTTTTTATTTGAATCTGGGAGAGCCATAAGGTTCTGGTACAAGGTTACAAATTTGGGTTGTTTTGTTATTTGATCAAGGTTATGGATAAGGTTAAGGCTTTGATAAAATGCAGCAATGCAATCGCGCGTGCATCTAAAAGCCTCCGTATCGGCTTTTGCCGGTACGGGCGGGGAGGCACGGTTTCAGCCGCATCTAAGAGCAACAGGGCAGGCAGGGGCAAAACCTTTGCCTGCCCTTTTTGTGCGCCCGATTGCACCCGGGGCACGAACGTGCTATACTGGAAGAAAAAACGACAGCTGTCGTGTAAAAGCGAGGGAACCACCAATGAAGCGAGCCTACATCAACGGCATTCTGCTGGACGGCACCCAGCATATGGAACCCCAGGCCCACAAGGTGCTGCTGTGCGAGGACGGCACCATCACCGCGCTGGCGGACGAGGGCACCGATCTGGACGGGTATGAGGTCATCGACCTCCACGGCGGATATCTGTGCCCGGGACTGATCAACCTGCACGTTCATCTGGCAGGCAACGGCAAACCCAGTGCAAAGCCCCGCGACAATGCAGCGCTGGTGCGCAAGATCCTGAGCAATGCCCTGACCCGGGCGGTGGCCTACCGGCTGGTGTGCAGCTATGCCAAGCTGGAACTGCTGGGCGGCGTGACCACCATCCGCACCGTGGGCGGCATTGCCGATTTTGACACCCGCTGCCGGGATGATGCAGCAGCCGGCAAGCTGCTGGCACCCCGCATCCTTGCCGCCAACGAGGGCATCTCGGTGCCGGGCGGCCACATGGCAGGCTCGGTGGCCGTGGCGGCCCATAACAACGCCGAAGCACTGGCCCAGCTGAAAAAGGCCAGCGGCCAGAAGGTGGATCTTGTCAAGCTGATGATCACCGGCGGCGTGCTGGACGCCACCGAAAAGGGCACCCCCGGCGAGCTGAAAATGCCGCCGGAGATGGTCAAGGCCGTCTGCGACGAGGCCCACAAGCTGGGCTATACCGTGGCGGCGCACACCGAATCGCCCGAAGGCGTGAAGGTGGCGCTGGAAAACGGCGTGGATTCCATTGAGCACGGCGCAAAAATGGACGAAGAAACGGTGAAATTGTACAAGGAGCGCGGCGCATTCGTGTGCACCACCATCTCTCCGGCGCTGCCCTATGCGCTGTTCGATACGGCCGTCTCCGGCGCATCGGAAAAAGACCAGTACAACGGCAAGATCGTTTTTGACGGCGTGGTGGAGAGCGCCAAGACCGCCCTTGCCAACGGCATTCCGGTGGGCCTGGGCAACGATGTGGGCTGCCCGTACATCACCCAGTACGACTTCTGGCGGGAGCTGTGCTACTTCCACAAGTACTGCGGCGTGAGCAACCAGTTTGCCCTCTACACCGCCACCCTGCGCAACGCCCAGCTGGCCGGGGTGGGGGACATCACCGGTTCCATCGAGCCGGGCAAGAGCGCCGATTTCATCGTGACGAAGCGCAACCCGCTGGACGATCTGCGTGCCCTGCAGCATCTGGAGCTGGTGGTCTGCCGCGGCCATGTGGCCAAAAAGCCGAACCCCAAGCGCAACAAGACGGTGGACGCCCTGCTGGACCCGTATCTGGAATAAAAACACAGAAAAAGCCGCCTGCAAGCGTTTGGTTTGCAGGCGGCTTTTGCTTCCGAATATGGAAAGCTCGCCCTTCGGGAGAGCTGCTGAGCGCAGCGAAGCGGAGAGAGCTTTTCACATGCTTGCCATCACGGCCATGATGCTCTGCCAGCTCTTGTTCCGGGCGGCAGGCACGGCAGAACGGCTGCGGCGGGCAGGCGCACTGGTACTGGCCGAAGCGGCCGCGTTCATGGCGGTCAGGGGTACTGTCGGGTGAAAGAACACCGCGGTGTCACCGGCCAGCCACTGGGCCGCAAGGCGTGCTGCCTGCGGGTCTGCCTGCAGGGTGCGGCGCTCGGCACCGGCCAGAAAATCGGCCAGCCAGTAGAGGATGGCTGCCAGCGGCAGGCTGGGTGCGGCGTCCTGGCTCCAATAGGTCCAGCGGGCACCGGTGCCCACAAAGCTTTCCACGGTGATCTGGGCCCCGGTGCGGGCATCCTGCGGGATGCGGCCCCGATAATCCACGCCGGCACACTGCTGCAGCTCAGAAAGGATGCGCTGGGTGCGGGCCAGGTCCAGCCGGTCTTCGCGGCAGTAGGCGCGGAAATCCGTCTCGTCGATGAGACCGTTGGCGCTGGCGGGGAAGCGGCCCACCAGCTGGCCGTCGGCGTTGTGGCACAGCTGCCAGCCTTTGCGGAACAGCTGGAAGCTCAGGCAGCGGCGGCCCATGGTGGAGTAGCACAGGATGGAAGTGCTCTCGCCGGGCAGCTGCTTGAGCTCCAGGCAGGCATCGTTGCCGCAGGTGTCCTGCAGCTTTACCGTTAAAAGCAGCTGTGCACCGGGGTGCTGGGCTGACATGGCGTTGTGCATGGCATCAAAATAACGGTTGGCATCCATGAGCGGTTCCTCCCTGAAAATGAGATACAGCGGTTCGTTGTATAACGGACGGGCGCTGCGTGAGACGACCCGGTGCACGACAGGCGGCTTACGCAGGAATGTTTTATTGACTGAACATAGTATAGCACATCTCACAACAAAAAACAACTATAAGTTTGCCGAAATTCGAAAAAATTCTGCAAACCGGGGCGGAACGGCTCGAAATATGGTTGTTGAAACATGCATTCGGTTGTATTTGAACGCAAAACGCCCGCAGACGGGACGGCAAAACCGCTCGCCTGCGGGCGCTATTCTAATAAGGTATCATCAGTCACCCAGTTCACGGATCTCGTTCTGGATCAGCCGTCCGGCGGCGCGGGCCAGCTGGTCCATGCCGCGAATGCGGGCCATGTTCTTGCCGTAAATTTGCGCGGCGGCACCGGCAGAGCTGTCCTCCCCCATGAACACGGCCGAGACCCGGATGCCCATGCGCTGCAGCGCGCGCACCTGCGCGGCGGTGTCGGCCACACCGGCGGCGTCCTCATAGCCGCAGCCGAGGGGATTTTCTGCACTGGGCGGGATGCGGCGGCTGTCGTTGGGGGAAGCATCCGTCAGCACGATGAGCAGATGCCGCGGCGCCGGCCCGGGCACAAACTGCAAAAGGTCGCCTGCCGCGCGCAGGGCAAGGCCGTCGCGGTTCCAGCCGGAGGCAAAGTAACGGTTGATGTTCTGCAGGTTTTTGTCTGCAAAGCCCTTGAGCACCCGCAGCACGGTGTAGCCCCGCAGGCTGCTGAAGCTGGACACCCGCACCGGGATGCCGCAGGCCGCAAGGCTTTGGGCCAAGATGCTGCCCTGCGCGGCGATGACCTCCTGACAGTGCAGGCGGGAGGCCGATGCATCCAGCAGAAGGTCCACGGTGAAGGCGGGCTGGTTTTCTTCTTCCGCGCACAAAAACACCCGGTCATCGTTCAAAAGCGGGGCGCGCCACACCCGCCCGGCGTCCACGCTGCCGCTGCGGGCGATGCGGGCGTTGGGCTGCTGGTGCACGAGGATGCAGTTGCGAATTTGCTCCGTCAGCCGCAGCACGACGCTGCGGTGCAGTTCCCGGTTTTTGGCGTAATAGGCGCGGTTGCGGTCGGCCTGCAGCTCGGCCTGTTCGGCCAGATGCCTTGCCTCCGGCGTGGGGGCCTGCTCCGGGCTGGGCACACCGGCGCTGAACCACAAATGGCAGCCCAGATGGTCGCCCACGCACAGCTCCTGCTCGGCCTTGCGCAGCCGTTCCGGCGGGTAGAGGGAGCGGCCAAAGCAGCTCTCGATGTAGGCGCGGTCCTGCGCGGCGTTCTGCTTTAAGGTGATGTGGGCTTTGCGCTTGTCCACGGCCAGCCCGCCGCCGGCGGCGTCCACAGAATTGGAGTGCTCCACGGTCACCCGGTCGGTCTTGATCATCTGGGTGGGCATGGCCTTGGTGGCAAGCTTTGCCAGCAGGCCGTCCAGGTGCAGGTGCAGGGCCGCTTTCTGGTGCACGGTGCCGTCGAATAAGTTGAATTTTGCGTAGACGGCCAAAATTTCGGCCTTCAGCTGTTCCGGTTCGGGTGCGCTTTCGGGGGCAAGGGCCGCCGAAAGGCCGGACTCGTAGGGGGTCATCACCGGGTCGGCACGGCCCAGCACACGCCGCCAGCGCGCCGCCTGCATGGTGTAGACCAGCTGGTTTTTCGCCATCCATTCCTGCCGCGAAAGCTTGTACTGAATGGCAAAAAAGTAGTCGGCGTGAGCATGGCGCAGTGCTTGGAGCACCGGGCGGCGGGGCAGTTCCAGCCGGTAAGCCGCGTTTTCAAGGTACAGCCAGGTCATGTCGTCCAGCATGGTCTGCCGCATGTCGCCGTCCCATGCATCAAAGATGCTGCGGATGAGCGCATCTCCGTAATATTTGTGGATAAGCCCCACGACGGTGTTCATGTAAAAATCGGTGGTGCCGTCGGTGTAGCGGGCGAGGAACAGCGGCTCAAAGCCATAGGCTCCTGCAGCAGCCCAGACCTGATTGGCCGCGCGCCGCTCCTGGGCGGTGTAGCTCTGGGCTTCCATCAGCCGAACAGCTTTCCGGCATCCAGCTTTGCCGGGATGCGCGCTGCGATGACGTCCCGGATCAGGCCCTGCTCGTAGGAATCAAAGGCCTTGTTGGTAATGCCCATATCCAGCGCCGCGCCCGCCGGGATGCCGCGCCGGATGAGCCGCAGGGCGTCCAGCATACCGCGCAGGTCCAGCGCTTTTGTGGAAATTTCCGCGCTGTCGCATTTTTTCTGCAGGTCGAGGAACAGCAGCGCGAACTGGTGCACATATTTCGCCGTCAGGTCCGGGAACTGGGCCCGCAGCAGCTTTTCCAGATTATCCTGGGTGATGGTGGGCATCTGGATGACCACAAAGCGGGAGGTGAGGGCCTCGTTCAGCTCCCGGGTGCCGGCGTAGCCGTAGTTCATGGTGGCGATGAAGCGGGTCTCCTCCGCCAGCGGGATGCGGTCGTAGCCGGGCACGTCGATGGCGCGGCGGAAGTCCAGCACCGCGTGCAGCACGGCCAGCGCTTCGTTTTTGGCCATGTTGATCTCGTCCAGCACGCCGAAGCCGCCGCACTGGGCGCAGCGGTACACCGGGCCGGGGCGGAACACCACCTGCCCGCCTGCAAACGTGTCCATGCCAATGAGGGACGCCGCGTCCATGTTCACATGGAACGAGATGTCCCACGCGGGGCGGCCGAAAGCGGCGGAAAGGTTCTCGGCCAGCACGTTCTTGCCGGTGGCCTTGCCGCCCGCCAGCAGCAGGTTTTCGCCGCAGAGCAGGGCCGCCAGCGCCTGCTCCCACACCTCTTTGCCGTAGTAGGTGAAGGCAGGGGAAGGGATGCGCGGGCGCAGTTCGGCGGCCAGCGGGTGGGCGGCGCGGTACTGCTGCACCGCTTCCAGCAGGGCAGGGTCAACGCCCTCCTGCCGCAGAGTCTCAAGGAGATCAGACATTTGTACAAACACCTCGATTTTGCCGGTCGGTTTCACATCACTGACCGGCTGTTCAAGCCTATCATAGCACAATCCGGGGCGTTTGTGTAGGGCAGCAGGGGAAAGAAGCAGCAAAAAAGCGGCCCCGCCGGGTGGCGGAGCCGCAGAAAGATGCAGGGAAACGATCAGGCGTTCTTCAGGTCGCTGATCATGCAGTCAGCAGCCACGATGCCGCTGGTGTAGGCAGTGCCCAGAGCGGCACCTTCGTTCTCGTAGTAGGGAGAAGCGTAGATGGAGCCGTTGTCCACACCGGCCACATACAGGCCCTGGATGGGCTGCTGCTCGGCGTTGACGGCACGGGCGTAGGAGTCGGTCTTGACGCCGCCGAAGGTGCCCCAGATGGAGGGCTCGTACTCGATGACGTAGAAGGTGTCGCCGGTCAGCTCACGCAGCAGGTAGCTGTTCTTGTAGAACTGCTCGTCCTTACCGGCGGCGCAGGCGGCGTTGTAGTCGGCCACGGTCTGCTCCAGGTCGGTCAGGCCGAAAGCCTTGGCGCAGTCGGCCAGGCTGCCCTTGACGGCCCAGCCGCGCTGGATGGCAATGTCCATGTGTTCGTCCAAGTTGGGCAGCAGCTCCTCAGTGTAGCCGGTGGAGCCGACGTACCAGTCGGCCGGGTTGCCGAAGTAGGCCAGAACGCCCTTGTCGCGGCACTCCTCGTACATGGTCTGGTCCACCACGGCGTAGTACTTGCCCACGCGCAGGGACATCTCACCGCCCAGAGCCAGCGGACGGTCGGACAGGTACTGCTCGTTCATGAAGCGGTCGCCGTTGGGGTCCACCATCAGGCCGCCGTAGATGGCAAAGCGCAGGGTGTCGTTGGAGCGCACCATGGAGCGGCCGCGCTCTTCCATCTTGCCGTTCACGCCGCCAAACTCGTTGCAGCACAGGGCCCAGTTGCGGTCGGCGATGCCGCCGGCCTCGATGACGATGTCGTAGCCCTTGCCGTCCGACAGCTCGTTGCACAGGGGCCAGACGTTGATGTTGCCAAAGTGCTCGTGCAGGCGGTCCTGGTTGCCGGCATAGCCGCCGGTGGCGATCAGCACAGCCTTGGCGTTGTACTGGATGTAGGTCTTGTTCTCGGTGTCCTTTGCGATGACGCCCACCACCTTGTCGCCGTCCATCACGGGCTTGACGGCCTCGCGGCAGACCTCGAACACGCCGCCGTCGGCGGTGAACTTGTCCACCAGCGGCTGGAAGCGGTCGGTGCCCTTGACCTGAGTGCCCTGCAGGTCGGCAAAGTTGTGGCGTGCGCGGAAGCCCATGCCGTAAGCGTCGCGGCGCAGGGCCATGTTGACGCCGTTGTCCATGAAGTTGGACACCACGCGCTCACCGGCGCTGACGCACTTGTGCAGCAGAGCGCCGTTCACAGTGCCCTTGGAGAAGCCGTACTCGCAGTTGAACAGGGTCTCCACGGAGACGGTGGCGTTCTCGGCAGCCTGCACGCGGGTCTCGGCCAGAGCGGGACCACCGGCCACAGAGCCGTTGGACACGCCGCAGGAGCTGCCCTTTTCCAGCAGGATGGTCTTGACACCGGCAGCCTGCAGCTCCAGAGCGGCCATGATGCCGGCAGCGCCGCAGCCCACGACCACAGCGTCGGCATCTTCCTGAGAGGTGACGGTGATCACGTCGGGCTCCTCGTTGGCCTCCACGTCCACAGACACGGTCACGGTGGTGCCGGAAGCCTGGGACATGCAGTCGGCCACAGCGGTCTTGACGGCATTGGAGGTGATGGTGGCACCGGACACGCCGTCCACGCTGCAGGTCTGGGCGCTCAGGATGTTCTCCTTCATCTTGTCGCCGATGTCGGCACCGATGCCCTTGGTCTCGCCGGACACGTCGATGACGATGTCCTCGATCTTGTCCTTGCTGAAGGTCACGCTGACCTTGACGTCGGACTCGATGCCCTTGGCGGTAGCCTCGTAGGTGCCGGGGGTGTAGGTGAGGGCAGCAGCGGTGCTGGCAGCCTCGCTGGAAGCACCGCTGGAGCCGGAAGCAGCGTTGCAGGCGGACAGGGCACCGGCGGTGACACCGCTCATGGCGGCGGCAGCGGCGATCTTCAGAAAGCCTTTACGGGAGATCTTGTTCATAGGTACGCTCTCTTTCTTTTTGTTCTTCTTCGTGTTCCTTCTTATCGTGCAGCAAAGTAAAAGATACTTTGCCGAATCCTTAACAATTGTAGCGTAGAAGGGTGCTGTTTACAATTCAT
>ERZ1034973.913-NODE-913-length-18849-cov-6.158242_pt1 | contig 18849 bp, 13 predicted proteins | sample MGYA00520686_ERZ1034973 | MGnify/ENA primary metagenome ERZ1034973 (study PRJEB33766, sample SAMN09781775) | gut metagenome | biome: gut microbiome | host: Homo sapiens | place: Madagascar | study: EMG produced TPA metagenomics assembly of the PRJNA485056 data set... | reverse complement strand
TTGATTACCAAAGTGGGCCTTTTCTGAGCTGCCTGTGCGGCAGCGAACGATGGCCGCCGGGTCGCCGATCACGGCGACCGTTTCTGAGCTGCCTGTGCGGCAGCGAACGACTTCGGCAAAGCGCCGTTCGAGCACGTCAATTTCTGAGCTGCCTGTGCGGCAGCGAACAGCTTGCGCGCGATGCATCCATAGCTGCTGCTTTTCTGAGCTGCCTGTGCGGCAGCGAACCGATCAGCCTCCAAAAACAAGGGCACGGAATATTTCTGAGCTGCCTGTGCGGCAGCGAACGAAGACCCACCGCTGGAGCATCACAGATGACGTTTCTGAGCTGCCTGTGCGGCAGCGAACAAAAGAACGAACAACACAGGGAAGCTGGCCAATTTCTGAGCTGCCTGTGCGGCAGCGAACCATTGTCGGCGGCGATCAACAGCGGCCGCGACTTTCTGAGCTGCCTGTGCGGCAGCGAACGCTTCCCGGTTCGCCGGGTCGCCGTCATTGATTTTCTGAGCTGCCTGTGCGGCAGCGAACGCTAAGAATCTTCAGCCCCGGTGCATTTGAAATTTCTGAGCTGCCTGTGCGGCAGCGAACAGCTGATTGCCAGTTACGCAGCCATCCGTGATTTTCTGAGCTGCCTGTGCGGCAGCGAACGGAGGTAGAGCAAGCCAAGCGTATCGCGGGTTTTTCTGAGCTGCCTGTGCGGCAGCGAACGTCTGCGGCACCCACGTCACACCCCCGTCAGTTTTCTGAGCTGCCTGTGCGGCAGCGAACTCCAGCGCCGGGCCTTTCAACTCTTTGCGCTTTTTCTGAGCTGCCTGTGCGGCAGCGAACAGATCGCTAAGCTGCTTGCGCGCCAGCTCCATTTTCTGAGCTGCCTGTGCGGCAGCGAACGACACCTCGACACGGCGCAGCTTGTACTTGATTTTCTGAGCTGCTTGTGCGGCAGCGAACGACGACGAAGACGCCCGCTCTGAAGCCCTGGTTTTCTGAGCTGCCTGTGCGGCAGCGAACCGCAAGCATGAACAAGAAACCTTTCCCCCTTTTTTCTGAGCTGCCTGTGCGGCAGCGAACGTGGTGAATATGTCTGCCAAGGAGCTGCGTGATTTCTGAGCTGCCTGTGCGGCAGCGAACCTTGACGGCAGCTTGTCTGTTGCGGTCAGCAATTTCTGAGCTGCCTGTGCGGCAGCGAACGTCGCCATCTGGTGTCACGCGCCAGTCGGTACTTTCTGAGCTGCCTGTGCGGCAGCGAACTCATCGCAAGCAGGCCCTGCACAGACATTGCTTTTCTGAGCTGCCTGTGCGGCAGCGAACGGCCGCGCGCTTGTGGCGCTCGGTCTTGGCGTTTTCTGAGCTGCCTGTGCGGCAGCGAACAATGGGTTAACCATGATTTGGGCTTCGTCAGTTTTCTGAGCTGCCTGTGCGGCAGCGAACTTTAACCGATCCATCATCGCCACGACGCGGGCTTTCTGAGCTGCCTGTGCGGCAGCGAACCCAGATCGCCCTGCGTGTGACCAGGTCGGAGTTTTCTGAGCTGCCTGTGCGGCAGCGAACATGGCACCGAATGAAATGAGTGATGACGGCCCTTTCTGAGCTGCCTGTGCGGCAGCGAACGTGATCCTTCAGCTTGGACTCCCAGATCCTCTTTTCTGAGCTGCCTGTGCGGCAGCGAACGTCGTAAGACCGAGGGGGATCCCCTGCGCAAGTTTCTGAGCTGCCTGTGCGGCAGCGAACTTCACGAAGGACGTGGAGACGCCGGAAGCTGTTTTCTGAGCTGCCTGTGCGGCAGCGAACGATGACGTGCACGACATGCGCATCACCAGCATTTTCTGAGCTGCCTGTGCGGCAGCGAACACGGCCTCGGAACGCAACTACCTTACTGCACTTTTCTGAGCTGCCTGTGCGGCAGCGAACCATTCCGTGACGCTCAACGGGGCGTCAGGCTTTTTCTGAGCTGCCTGTGCGGCAGCGAACGGCTTTTGCTTGGCCCTGGACGGGGATCACAATTTCTGAGCTGCCTGTGCGGCAGCGAACCTGCCGAGCGACGACGAGCTGGCCGCGATGATTTTCTGAGCTGCCTGTGCGGCAGCGAACACAACGCTGACGAACGCCATCATTAGCTACATTTTCTGAGCTGCCTGTGCGGCAGCGAACTTCCGGCCAGCTCTGGCGTATTCATGCTCATTGTTTCTGAGCTGCCTGTGCGGCAGCGAACTGGAGTCTGGGGCGCACTTTGCCGTTTTCACTTTTCTGAGCTGCCTGTGCGGCAGCGAACTTTTGCTCATACAGCTCAGGCAGATCAGGCATTTTCTGAGCTGCCTGTGCGGCAGCGAACTTGTACCAGTACAAGACGATTGGATTCGGTGCTTTCTGAGCTGCCTGTGCGGCAGCGAACATTCAGCAAAGATCGGCGGGGCAATCGTCCTATTTCTGAGCTGCCTGTGCGGCAGCGAACTCAACCGTCATCTGAGGGCGCTTGCTGTGCAATTTCTGAGCTGCCTGTGCGGCAGCGAACGCCTGTTCCTGCGCATATTCAAGCTTTGGCGCTTTCTGAGCTGCCTGTGCGGCAGCGAACGCTGGGAGGGGCATTACTGGCGGCCACCGGTTTTTCTGAGCTGCCTGTGCGGCAGCGAACGTCGCCATCTGGTGTCACGCGCCAGTCGGTACTTTCTGAGCTGCCTGTGCGGCAGCGAACTCATCGCAAGCAGGCCCTGCACAGACATTGCTTTTCTGAGCTGCCTGTGCGGCAGCGAACTGCATTCGGTGCTGGCTCTGTGGTTACGTGGTTTTCTGAGCTGCCTGTGCGGCAGCGAACAAAGCGCTGCATGAACGCCTGCAGGTTCTCTTTTTCTGAGCTGCCTGTGCGGCAGCGAACGTTGAGCGCGGCGACGGCCTCGTGCTGTTCGATTTCTGAGCTGCCTGTGCGGCAGCGAACGATGCGTGGCTGGGCTATCCCGAACTGTGGCCTTTCTGAGCTGCCTGTGCGGCAGCGAACGGGAAGGCCGCGCAGGGTGGCGACGACGACAATTTCTGAGCTGCCTGTGCGGCAGCGAACATCACCCAAGCCTCATCGAGCGACAGCATGGCTTTCTGAGCTGCCTGTGCGGCAGCGAACTAGGCCTCCTTACCATCGAGCCGCACCTGATCTTTCTGAGCTGCCTGTGCGGCAGCGAACGAGGAGTGGATTGCGACCTGCTACGAGTTGCATTTCTGAGCTGCCTGTGCGGCAGCGAACATCGACGCCGAGCGTCGGGCGGCCTTCGTCAATTTCTGAGCTGCCTGTGCGGCAGCGAACGCTGGCCATGTTTTTGATAGGCCTTGGACTATTTTCTGAGCTGCCTGTGCGGCAGCGAACACATCGCCGAAAACGACGCCATCAACCTGATTTTTCTGAGCTGCCTGTGCGGCAGCGAACTAGGCAACCGGCGCAAAAAGCAGGGGCAACAATTTCTGAGCTGCCTGTGCGGCAGCGAACGCGATTTTTACGGTGATGGCAGACAGAACCATTTTCTGAGCTGCCTGTGCGGCAGCGAACAGCCCTTGCGCAATGATGCCGCAGCGCTGGTTTTTCTGAGCTGCCTGTGCGGCAGCGAACGACCGGGGCACGCGGTGCGGAGATTGTGCAGATTTCTGAGCTGCCTGTGCGGCAGCGAACGCGGGAAAACTTCTTCTTGTAGTTCTCAAGGCTTTCTGAGCTGCCTGTGCGGCAGCGAACGTCCACAGTCTGCATGTCGGCAATCTCCCACTCTTTCTGAGCTGCCTGTGCGGCAGCGAACGCGATAGCCCGGGACGGCGATTCAACCGCGAATTTCTGAGCTGCCTGTGCGGCAGCGAACGCGGGACAGACGCCGCGCGGCGAGCGCCTCCATTTCTGAGCTGCCTGTGCGGCAGCGAACTTTCGTCGCGATCAAATTTGCGGAGACGAGTATTTCTGAGCTGCCTGTGCGGCAGCGAACTTTTCCTGCTGCTTCTGAGTGCCCTGCTGGCTTTTCTGAGCTGCCTGTGCGGCAGCGAACGGTGGGGTGTACCACGTGCGCGGCCGAACAGATTTCTGAGCTGCCTGTGCGGCAGCGAACCGCATCTTCGTGCTCAGGGACGGCAATACGCTTTTCTGAGCTGCCTGTGCGGCAGCGAACTATACGTTCGATCTTGAACTCGACCTCGTGCTTTTCTGAGCTGCCTGTGCGGCAGCGAACTTTGTCTCTGCGGGCCAGCCCGTGTCTGCTGTTTTCTGAGCTGCCTGTGCGGCAGCGAACGACTTCGGGCCGGGGGACCACCTCCTGCTCGTTTTCTGAGCTGCCTGTGCGGCAGCGAACGGTTCCCCCGCGGCGTGGACGCCTTGGCGCGATTTCTGAGCTGCCTGTGCGGCAGCGAACCTGGCTGGTCGTGCTGTAGCCACCGTTGCTCTTTTCTGAGCTGCCTGTGCGGCAGCGAACTTTCGCGCCCTGGGCAAGTGGTACACCTGCCATTTCTGAGCTGCCTGTGCGGCAGCGAACGACATCATGCATCTTGAGACGCATCGACACATTTTCTGAGCTGCCTGTGCGGCAGCGAACTGATGGGAGCGATGAAGGCGGTTTGCGCAACTTTTCTGAGCTGCCTGTGCGGCAGCGAACCCTTGAGCGGTTCGGGCTCGACGAGTGCAACATTTCTGAGCTGCCTGTGCGGCAGCGAACTACTGCGGTAGTTGGCATCATGGTCGGTTTCTTTTCTGAGCTGCCTGTGCGGCAGCGAACACTCTCCCTGCTTATTGCGAACTTGAAATGCATTTCTGAGCTGCCTGTGCGGCAGCGAACAGCTATTAGCGCCCGTCCTGCCTGCGTTTGCTTTTCTGAGCTGCCTGTGCGGCAGCGAACGCCAGCATCTGCGCTTGGTAGCTCACCTCGTATTTCTGAGCTGCCTGTGCGGCAGCGAACGAGAAGCCGCTGGGCATCTTCGGCGCCACCCATTTCTGAGCTGCCTGTGCGGCAGCGAACGGAAGTTGGCATGCGCCTACGTGCCGACCGCTTTTCTGAGCTGCCTGTGCGGCAGCGAACGTGCAGGCGACGTTACCCTCGTTGACCGCATATTTCTGAGCTGCCTGTGCGGCAGCGAACTCTTGCGTCTTGCTCAGGCGCTGGCTGGTCGTTTTCTGAGCTGCCTGTGCGGCAGCGAACTTCACGTTGTCAGCGTACCAATCGGGCTACCTTTTCTGAGCTGCCTGTGCGGCAGCGAACGTCTCGCCACATTAGATTGCCCCTTTGATGCTTTTCTGAGCTGCCTGTGCGGCAGCGAACGATCCGCTGCCAGCCGACCAATGCACGTTCTTTTTCTGAGCTGCCTGTGCGGCAGCGAACTTGTTGGCGGGTTGATCGCGCTTGCTGTGATATTTCTGAGCTGCCTGTGCGGCAGCGAACATCGACTCATAGACCGGGGTGCCCACCTTCATTTTCTGAGCTGCCTGTGCGGCAGCGAACAGGAAGATCCCCCATCAGAGAACTGGGAAGCTTTTCTGAGCTGCCTGTGCGGCAGCGAACTTGTACCGGGTACTACTACACCTGTCTCCTCTTTTCTGAGCTGCCTGTGCGGCAGCGAACTCTTGGTGTTTCCCCTAGTTCCGTTAAGCGCTTTTCTGAGCTGCCTGTGCGGCAGCGAACTCTTGTTTTGTGCTGGGATTTGTTGCGGGAGCTTTCTGAGCTGCCTGTGCGGCAGCGAACAACCTCATCCGGTTCACTGCACACGAACAAGTTTTCTGAGCTGCCTGTGCGGCAGCGAACAAATTCTCCGGCCGTCGTTGATACACGTGGATTTTCTGAGCTGCCTGTGCGGCAGCGAACGAAACCCGCGCATTGATTACCAAAGTGGGCCTTTTCTGAGCTGCCTGTGCGGCAGCGAACGAGCCAATCGGCCCATGTGCGCCGGCTATGCTTTTCTGAGCTGCCTGTGCGGCAGCGAACTCGAATCTTCTTTCTCTACCCAATTGTTTTTTAAAGAATCATCCTCCCTGACAAGAGAAACAGCCTTTTTCAAGACTGCTCTCTAATTGGTTGATTTTTAAAGCCCTGCAATCAGCGCTTTAAAAAGGGTCAAAACCAGGGGATGCTGGCTCCCTGACTGAGCCCATAGGTGTTAAAGCCGCCAATTACAGGCTCGGACAGCAATGACCCATGCTCCACAAACAAGGCAAAGCTTTGGCTGGTGCTCTGACTGCGCAGATGGGCATAGGGCAGATCTGGCTTGCGTTCTACATGGTCGGGAATGGCCTGGGCCACCTGCTCTGCCGTTTCTCCCTTGCGCTGCATGCGGCGGCGGCGCAGGCGCTCCACGCTGGTTTTGAACTGGCGGCGGCGTACCACACGGTGCGTGCTTTGGGCAGGTACGGGGGCTAGCGCTTTCACGGCAATGTGGTCACGCATGCCTTTGAGCCAGTCCAGCGCCATCAGGCCCTGAAGTTCCGCCTCTGAGCCGTGCAGGCGCAGCACGCTGCCCAGGGTGCGTTGGTGCAGCGGTGCATCCACATGCTGCGGGAAGCTCACGCCGATGCTGCTGGACTGCAGTTGCACCAGCGCGCGGTGCAGCTTGGACAGCAGCGCACCCATCAGGTGCGTGTGGCTGAACTCCGGGTCTGGCAGGATGGTGATGTCGATGTAATGTGTGGTCATGGTGAATGTACCCGTCAGCTCGCATCACCAAACACGCCGCCGCGCATCAGCACGGCCATGACAAAGTGCTGCTGCTCCGCCGGTGGCACCTGGTCTTTCAGCAGCCAGTTGTCCAGCAAGCTGTAGAAGTCCATCTTCTGCTTGGGCTGGCGATAGGCCTTGCCCTGCGTGGTGACGGAGCCATAGGGCTCCACGGCAATCGGGCCCAGCTCTGCTGCGCCTTCGTACCAGGTGTCAATGGTGCGGATGGCGTTGCCAATCTTTTGCGAGTGGATGGCAGCCACGCCATCCACGTCGTACAGCGTTTTGCTTTTGCTGCCTTTGCCTTTGTCCAGAATCAGCTCCTGCGAGGGGAAGACTTCCTGCCCTGCACCCATGCGCACAAAAGCGGTGACTTGCAGCAAAACGTGACGCTGGCCCGCCAGCCCGTCGGCAATGACAGCACCCAGCGCCTTGATTTCTTCGTTTTCTATAGCATTCAGCGCCCGCAAATTCAGCGTCAGCGCATCAAAAGACCATATTTGTTCAGGCTTTCCATCCTTCAGCAGTGCGACCTGGACTTCCACCTCTTCCGCTCCTTGGCGGTTGCGCCACAGAAAGCGGCCATTGGCCAGGTTGGCGGCGTAGCGGTTGGCCAGCTCGGCAAAGCCATGCTGCTGCACATAGCCCTGCACCACTTCTTGCAGCTTGGCCTGGTACTCGGCACTGTTGCAGGCCGAGGGTGTGCCTGCTCCGGGCAACACGCGCAGGGTGAACTGCACTTTCAGGGTGTCGGCATCAGCAGGCAGTGCCGCCACATCCACGGTTTGCAGATTGGGGTTTTCAATGGCAGCGTCGAGCTTGGCGGGGTCCTGATCCTTGGTTTTCAGGCGGTTGCTGATGGTGCCGCGCACCGACTTGGTCTTGATGGTGATAGGCGTCCAGCGCTCGGAAGCAGCGCGCTCTTCCCAGTTGCCTGCATGGAAGATGGCATCGGATGGGTCGAGCTTGCGTTCAAAAGCCAGTACGGAAGCGGTTTGCAAAGTCTTAGACATGGTGAGAATTCCTTATCGGTTGATGGTTGGAAACATGAGGTTCAAGCGGTAAAGGCTTAGGCCTGTGTACTTAGTCGTCTTCCACAAAGTCGTCCTCCTCATCGTTCATCCAGTCATCGGCATCCGGGGTGTGCTGCGCTGGCGGCTGCATGGCCTGGTAGGCATTGCGGCAGCGGTACAGGCCTGCGGCCTCGTCTGTTTCTGCCCACCACAGCAGCTGTTCCAGACGCTCCAGACGGTGGGGGCTGATCCACTCACCGATGGAATACACCGACTCCACAAAGCGCACGGGCGTGCGCGTGTCCCGTGCATTGCGCACGCTGCCGGCGTCATGGCGAGGCGTGAGCGCGGCATAGCCCACGGGGATCGGCACCAGCCAACCGCCACGAACATCTGTTTTCTTTTTGGGCCGAAACGGGTCTTCCCACCGTACCTTGCCGTCTTCCTCCACAGACTGGTAGTTGAAGCGCGCGGCATGCAGCCAGGCGTCGAGCAAGGTGGCATCCGGCTGGGCGGCGCGCAGGTGTTGCAGGCGATCTGCCAGCACATCGTCGCGTGCCACCAGCGCAAAGCCGGGCAGCCACTGCCGCCGCCAGCGGCGAAAGTCTTCGGCACGCTGCTGCGCAGTGTCAGCCAGCTGCTCCAGCCAAGGGCGCACCCGCTGGCCCGGCATGGGTTGGGACGGTAGCAGCGTGCCACCGGCCACACGCATATTGGCAAGGATCTGGCCAATCTGGCTGGCCCACTCTGCGCGCTGCTCCGGGTGGTAGAGCCCGGCAGGTGCAGCGCCCGGCTGCATGGCAATGCTGAACACCAGCGTCAGCCGCAAATGCATGCGGCCTTCTTCGACGATGGCGGCTGTGCTGCCGTCCTTGTCCACCGGATTGCGGGTCAGGTTGAAAGTTCGCACATACCCGGGATTGGTCTGCTCCTGATGGTGGTGGCAGATCACCCCCACCTGCAGCAGCCGCAGCGGTATCTGCACCTGTGCCAGCTTGCGCTGCAAGGCCCACATCAGGCCCATAAAGGCCGTGATGGAAGGAAAACCATGGGTCAGCGGGCTGGAGATGGCGTTGGCGTTTTGCACCCTCAGATGGGGCAGCACCAGAAGGGCTTGGGCCTGGGTCGTGCTCATGCTGCCACCTCCCGTTTGCTGAGCCTGCGGCGCAGGGAGTGCAGATGTTCCCGGAAGCCCTCTTCATCCGCCAGCAGCTCTTTGGCCCAGGCCCGCGCTTCGATGTCGCCCACAGGCAGCCGGTCTTGCAATTGCTGGTTCAGCCAGCGACCAAAGCGTTTGCCGATTTCCGTGGGCCATTCCAGAGCCAGCCACTCCTGCGCAAACGGTTCTTCTTCGGGCAGCTCTGCACGCAAGGGGTCCAGCCAGAGCTGTTCTGCACGCGCAAGCTTGGCAAAGCGCGGTGCTTCCCGTGTCCAGCCGGGTTGCAATTGCTGCAGCTCACCGGCCAGTGCCGCCAGCTCATCAATCAGCCCATCCACGAGCGTTTCTCGCCGCTGGCGTGTCTCCAGATTGGGATCGGGGTCTGTCGTCAAAAAATCGCGCAAGGCTTTGACGCCGCGGCGGACTTCCGGGCGCGCACCGAACAGCCGGTCAAAGACCGATTCCGTGTTGACGGGCAGGCGCTGGGAGCTGGCAGTCCACACCGGCGGCAGTGAGGAGAGCAAATAGTTCACCCCGCCGCGTTCACTGTTGAGCTGTGAAATGTTCTGAGGCTTGGTGCCCCCGAGCTTTTGCACGGCCAGATCGCGGTATTCGCAATACACACCGTCATGGTGCTTGCGCTCTTTCCTGGCTTGACGAGCCGCCTTGTTGGCTTCGCCAAAGCGGTGCTCCTGGATGGTTGCATGCACCGCATGCGCCAGCGAGGTGGCATACAGCGGAGCCAGCAGCTCGTACTGCGCATCATCGCTTGCATCCTCCCCCACCAGCCAGTACAGCTGCTTGGCATGGGTATGGCTGCTGGGCCCTTCTGAGCGCGCCTCGGTCAGCGAGACAAAGGCATCACGCAGCTGCTGCGCGGTTGCAGGGTCATCGCCCAAGGCCTGTACGGCCTCTGTATCTGCAGCCTGCAAGGCAGACAGCAGGTTTTGGCCTTTCACCTCCAGCTTGAGCAACTTGTATACATCGAGGGCGGCGGCATCCCCTACAACGTCAGCTGCGTAGCGGTGTCCGAGTACATGGCTACCAATGTCCCGGAGCTTTGGCAAAGCTTCCAGTGCAACAAACAAGTTCGTGCCTTGTGCGTCTGGATGAATTGCTTTCAGCGAATGAGTAACCGACTGAATTCGCTTCACGCGCTTGGCTGCATCACACAGCCAAACCTCCGGCTGATACTTGGAACGCAACTCTTGCCGTTGCTCCTGATAGCTCAAGACCTTGCCTGATCTATCTGCCTTTAACGGTTTATTTTGTTGCTCGGCTTTATCAAGTTGCTCCAGCTTGGCCTGCAAACGTCCCTGAATGAACGCCTGAATGGCCGCCTTGAAGCTGGCGTGCTCCGGTATGGCTTCTGTGTCTGCCATGGGTTCTCCTCCTTTGCATCTTCTTTTGTCATGCACTCCCTGAACGACTCAAGCCTAGCGCTGCATGCCAACACCAACCTTGCTTGGCCTGCGGCAGGCTGACCGTGGCGTAGCGCTGGGCGCATTGCTCCAGGCTCCAACCCCGTTCCTGTGCCTGGTCACGCAGGGCCTGCAGCAGATCCTGCTGCAGCCAGGGCTGCACGCTGTGCAGGGCATCTGGAATGAGTTGCGCATCGGCAATGCGCGTGAGCATGGTGGCGTCGTCACAGACGTAGAGCTTTTCACGGCGCCGGCCCTGATCGACCACGCGGTGCAAAAGCAGTTGTTCCCCGTCCTCGTCGGGCAGGAACACCACCTCCACATCCCGGCCATCGTCTGCGCGAAAGCGCTGGTACTGCGGCAGCACGCCTGTGAGCCACAGGCTTTGCGGCTGATGGGGATCGGGCTCATACCAGGCCAGGCTGGCATCGCGCTGCACGGGCGGTAGCTGCTCGCTGTCGGGTTTGCGCGGCAACATGGCATCGCGCATGCGGGCGTGTTCCAGATCCACCCAGTTGTCTGCGCCATCTGCTTTGGTTTTTTTCCTGCGCTCCACAATGCGTGGACGCGCATCCACGGGCCAGACTTCGCCCCATTCCTGCAATTGCCGCTGCAGCAGCGCAGACAGGCTGTGTGCGCTGAAGTGAAACGCTGCCGCATCCGCGGCATCCAGCTCAAAGCCCGGGCGGCAATAGGCGGCCTTTTCCGTGCGGTTTTCCCCTCGCAGCTCCAAGGCTCGGATATTGGTATCCAGCACCTCCACATTGACGTGTTGCACGGGCTGTACACGGTGTCTGCGCACCCGGCCTGCCAGCTGAATGAGCGAGCGCATGGACGAGGGCTCCACCACGGCCCAGTCGTAATCGTGGTCGCGCCCGACTTCGGTGACGGGGCTGCCCAGCACGATGAAGAGCTGATCCTGCTGGGGGCTGGCATCGATCAATGCACGGACCGAAGGATGCTGGAACACGGGGTCTGCACCGCCCGGCATGGGGCGGCGGTTGAGCACGGTGTCCAGATGCTGCTCGATGGTCGAACGCGCCAGCAGCGGGTACTGGGAGTGGTACACGCACAGATGCACTCGCACGCCGGGTGCTGGTGCGCCATGGGCGTACATGGCGCGCGCCACCTCATACAGCGGGCCAATGTTGGCCATGCGGACCAGGCCAAAGCTCACGCGCTTGCCGCTGACGGGGTCGATGCCATGGTTTTGCGTGACCTGATGCAGACTCCATGCGCGCTGCAGCAGGAATTGGGCAAATTCCTTGTGGCGCTGTTGTTCGCTCAGGCTGACGGCCTGCAGGGCATCGGGCAGTGCCACGATCTGCGCCAGGCGTCGTGGTGCTTCGTGCGCAGTCTGCGTCAGTTTGTCCACTCGCTTGCGCACGAAGGTGTCATGCGCATCCGCAAAATCACTGCTCTTGGCGCAGTCCTGCACCTGCTGGTGAAACTCATCCACCCACAGGCAGCACACATTGACCGGCTCATGGGGCCGCTCGCTGCGGTGCTTCTGGAACACGGCCCGGCCTGCACGATAGGCCCGGAACAGGCCCTGCACCAGCGCAGGCGGCAAGGTGGCCGAAGACAGCAGCACGCGGCTGCCCAGCAAACCGGCCCAATGCACCAGGCGGGTCAGGGCGGGCAGATCGGCCATGTCAAAGTCGTCAGGCTCATCCAGCACCAGATCGCTGGTCAACAGACGCAGCATGGGCGCAATCTGGCGGCCGCCGCGCAGGCTTTCGGTGGCAGGCATGAGGTGATCCACGGTGCAGACCAGCAGCGGCGCAGCAATCAGGCGTCGGGCATTGGCATCATCGGTCAGGCGCTCCAGCAGGGGATGGCGGTCATCGCCCTCATACAGCACTTGCCCGCCTTCATCGAGCAGCGCCTGGCTGGAGGCCGAGCCGGTGGCCTCTGCCTGCTGTTCCCAGTACTCGAACAGCTCACGGCTGGCTGCGCCACCTACCTGGATGGCCAGTTGCCCGTCACTCAGACCCAGATCGCGCTGAAAGCTGCGCCCGGTTTGCAACGTCAGCGTGCGCAGGCCAATGGCAAAGGCGCAGCGCAAGCCCAGGGCCGGGTCGGCCAGCGCGTTCATGATGCGGGCATTGCCCAGCGTCTTGCCGCAGCCGGTGGAAGCCATGTTGACAATGAATGCCCCCTGGCTGGCGGCACGCTGGCGCACGCTGCTGGCCAGATCGGCGGCCTTGTCCTGCCACTGGAAGCGCTCCTGGGCATTGCGTTTTTTCAGGCCCTTGTGGTTTTGCAGTGCGGGCAGGCTGCGCGCCAGGCTGGGCAGCGCATGGGTGATGGTGCAGGCATGGGCCTGCACGCCCAGCAGGTGTTCATCGAGGGTTTGATTAAAAATTGGCCTCCAGCGCTTATCTGGCGCGCCTTGAAAGCTATGGTTTTTTAAAGTATTGGCAAACAGCGGATAGCCCGGATTGCGGTATGGCTGACGCCGGAGTTCATCGCTGATGCTGGAGTAGTGGTGGTCGGCCAGCATCAGGCACATGCGGCTGATGTGCATGGTGAACGGGTCATGCAGGCAAGACGGCGTTCCTGCCTGCGGCAGCAGTGCCTGCAGCTTGCTCGCATAACGCGCGGCCTGCTTGCGCCATGCGGGCTGGGTCACGGGCAGGCCATGGGGGAAGTGCCAGTACGCCTGGAGGTCGTCTTTCGACACCTGCTCGCGTGGCTCGTTCCAGTCTGCATTGACCTTTGCCAGCAATTCGGCCAGCTCCGTGCGGTGAATGGACTTGGGCAAAGCACCGAAGCGGCGCCATGTGCTGTGCGGTTCGCAGCCCTCTGCATCATCGTGCTGTCCTTGGAGGTTCTCCACGGGGTTGCAAGGCAGGCGATGGTGCGTCAGCACCAGCCAGGCCACGGCCTGTGCCAGCGGCGGCATGCAGGCAAAGGGATGCATGGCGTATTTCTGCGTGAAATTCCAGTCGGCATCGGTCAGGCCATCGCGGTGCAGGTGTTGCAGCCATTGCGCTTCAAATGCTTGGGCATCGTTGGCGCTGTCTGCACAGGCCGCCAGCCGCTGCAGCCAACCGGCATCGTCATCTTTGCCCACAAAGGCCTGCAGCAATCGCACGCTCACCCATTCATGGCGATAGTGGTTGCGCTCCTGAACATGGGGCTGGTGCAAGCGCTTCTGGAACGCTTGTGTGGCTTTGCCCAGATCGTGCAGCAGGGCGGCCAGCGCCGTCAGCGCCGCAATCAGCGGCAGGTGGTGCCAGGTGTTCTCGTCCGCAGCGCGCAGCATGTCATGGCTGGTCGTGTTGGTGGGGGCGGCACCTTCAGCATTGAACTGGCGGCCATCGCCCACCACCCACAGCAGCTCGCTGTGGTCACGCCCCCGAATCCAGTGGCAGGCCACGGCGGTGTTCTTGCGCGCTGTCTGGCGCAAGAGGCGGCGTACCGTATCCAGTCCGGCCTGGGTGATGGACGTCTGCCAGGTGCGCTCACCACGCCGCTCGGCAAACTGATCCAGAATGCGGCGCGTTTCCGTCAGCGCCCGCTTGGTGCATTGGGAGATAAAGAGCACATTCATGGCTGCTCCTGCGCAGTGGTGGCACCCGCGGCAAGGCGGCCTGTCTGCAGGGCGATGGCCTTGAGGCTGTCAATCATGAAGTCCAGTGATGCAGAGCGTGTCAGCCCTTCGATGCAACCGCGGCGAAACTGCTGCTCGTCCTCACCGCGCATGGCAGAGATAAAGGCCTGCGGCAGGATCACGGCGTCTTTCACCAGATCGGCCGCATCAAACACCAGCCCACCGCGCCGGGTCTTGCCATGCAGCACGGCCAGCCCGTGCGGCAGACCCAGCACCCAGGTGGCCGTGGCGCCCAACCCATAGGCCAGGTAGTTGCCATGGTCCAGGAAGCGGTTGGCCGGGTCCGTTCCGGTGCCGCGTTTGGCACGGGTGAATTCACCATAGCCCACAGTGGCCGCCGCCAGCTTGAACAGGGCCTTGCTCAGGCGTGCTTCATCGGTCAGCAGCGCCACCACATCGGGCGCACGCTGGACCAGCGGCAGGAACTGCTCGACCAGTGTCTGCAGCTGATCGAGATCTACCTCAAAACCTGCTTCACGCAGGGCACGTGCCTGCCACTGGGTCTGAATGCGTTGCAGGCGCAGCGTCTGCAACTGTTTGGCGGCCTGCAGCCGCAGGGCATCGTCAAACCAGAACTGTACCCAGGCCTGCAGATATTCGGTGGGGCGGTATTCGCTTTGCGGCTGAAACCAGGCAACTTCCACGTCCACCTCGTTTGCACTGAACAGCGGTGTGCCGCCACCACCGCAAAAGCCCACCAGTACCCCGGCCTTGGCCAGCTCGCGCATGGCTGCTTGCGTGATGGATGTGCCCGTGCCCAGCAGGATGCTGGTGGTGTTGGCGATGGGAATGTTCCAGTAGAGGTTTTTCTTGCCTGCATCCGTCACATATTCCACGCGGCCGCCATTGACCAGGACGCGGCAATGCTCCAGGTAATAAATATTGGCGCGTGCGGAGTGCAGGATGGTTTTGAGATCCGAGTTCTTTATCTCCATACGGCTTTACTTTATGTGAGCCGAAATGAAATTGGTGAGGATTCAAGCCTTCTGCTGCTTTATTACAACTGGTGGATGGATGACGGTGAAAGAGCGCTGCAGACAAGAAAAAACCCACATGCCAAGGGCATGTGGGTTTCGAATCTGAGAACCGCTTGCGCGGCGTGACTGGTATCCCGGACAGGAATCGAACCTGTATCTATTTCTTAGGAGGAAATTGTTCTATCCATTGAACTACCGGGACATCGGCGCAGTTGATAGCTGTGCAGCAGCTTGGCTGCAGCAGGATCAGGGCGGTATTGTAAATGCCGTGGGCCTGCTGCCAGCCAAGTTTGTGCGTCAGCGATCAATCCTTGACCCGGGTGTAGATCAGATCGACCGCGCTGTTTTCGCCAGTCTGGGCGCGCAGCGTCAGGCGGCGTGAGAGGTCGTAGAAGATAAACAGCGTACCCATGGCGCCGTTCAGGCTTTGTTCATAGGCCACATACAGGTCCTTGGACAGGCGCTTGCCCACGGTCAGCGCTGCGCCGCGTTCGCCGTCTTCGCTGGGGCCGCTGAAGCCAATTTCGTCAAAGCCCAGCTGGGAGGCAAAGTTGCCGCCGCTGCCACCACCGCTGAGCATGGCCAGTGCGGCCTGTTGCAGCAGTGCCGATTCCGCACCACCGCCCGAGGCACCGCGGCCCATGACGATCCAGGAGAGCTTTTCCGCATCGGACATCTCTGGGTCAGAGAACAGGGTGATGCGCGGGTTGTTGGCGCTGCCTGTGACCTTGACGCCGGCACGCACGTCGATGTTGGGGCGAATGGCCACGATGTCCAGCGCCGGGTTGTCATAGGGGCCGTTGAAGCGGATCGTGCCTTTTTCCACGTCCATCAGCTGTCCCCATGCGCGGTAGCGGCCATTGACGGTGTGAATTTCCCCGGTGATGCGAGGCCCACCGGAAATACTGAGTTCGCCCTTCAGGCGTGTGGTGATGCCGTAGCCCTGCAGCGCGAAGTCATCACCCAGATTCAGCTGCACATGCAGGATCGGTGGCTTGCTGACTTGCACGGAGCCTCTGGCCTGGGCGGCTTCGCGGGCGGCTTTTTCTGCTGCGGCCTTGCGGGTAGCGGCCGAGGTGATGTGCACGTCATCCCCCAGGCTGGGGGCTGAGTCGCTGGCCAGAATGATGGCTGCGCGATCAATGGTGAGCTTGCCATCCAGTGTGAACTGACCTTGCTCCAGCAGGGCCTTCAGGTCGCCACTGACGCTGAGCTGGCGGTCTGCACGCACCAGTACCTGCAGGTGGTCAGCTACGGCGCGCAGGTCCATGCGCAGGCCGGAGCTGCCTTCCGGAGCCAGTGGGTCATATTCAATGACGCCAGAGCCTTTGAGTGTGCCGCCGCTCTTGGGCGCTTTCGTCAGGTTGCCGCTTTGGCCGGTGATGCGGGTGCTGCTGCCTTCTCCGCCTTGCAGATAGATGTCGGTGATGTTGATGCGTGAGCCCTGCAGCGTGGCGCGCAGGTAGCCATCTTTGAGGTCAACGCCATCGAGCAGGGACTGCACGCTGAGCTTGTCTGCCTCGATCTTGCCGCGCCAGTCGGGGGCCTTGCGGGTGCCGAACAGGTCAAGGTCTGCCATGAGGCTGCCAGAGACACGCCAGCCGGGTGGTGCAAAAAAGGCCCAGACACCCAGGTTGGGCAGCGCGGCATCGATGGTGCCTGACAGTGGTGCACTGTCCGGCCAGACAATGCCAGCAGATGTGGTTTGCACCTTGCTGCGGATGTCTGCATGAATCTGTCCGGCGCGCTCGGTACTCCAGTGCAGCTGGGCGCGCACGTCTTTGTCATTCGCATCGAACAGCACGCGCATCTCCTGCACGCGTGCGCGAACGCCACGGCCAGCCGTGAAGGCGCGTGACTGTACCTGGGTGGAGTTGGGGCTGCGCTGCTCACTGGCGCCCGAACTGCGAATGACGGTGACGTTGGCTGCATTGCTGTCTTCGGCGGTGAAGCGGATGTCGCCGCTGGCGCGTTCGACCAGGGCATGGGCGCGCAGCTTGCCGCCAGTGGTGTCTACATCCCATTCGCCCTTGAACAGCAGATCGCCGCTGATGCCGATGGCGGCCAGCGGTGGGTGGTCGGGGTTCAGCACATCGGCCCACATCATGGGCAGATCGTGCAGGCTGCCCTTGCTGCGGATGGCCCAGTTGCCCTGCGCACTCTGGCGCAGGAGGACGGGTTCCCAGACGGCATAGGCCGCAGCTTCACCGGCATGTGCTGGGGGCTGTACGGTGAGCTTGCCCGCGCTGGTTTCGATGCTGGTGGTCTGCGTAGGGTTGCCGGTGGTGCGCTGCTGGATGCTCAGTGGCTCTGCCAGCTGCGCTTTCCAGGGCGTGGCGTCGCTGGGTGTCTGCCACTGTGCCTGCAGCTGGTTGATGCGGGCATACCAGTCCAGGGGATGGGCTTTGGCAGCTTGCTGCAGGCCCAGCACGGCAGCGGTCTGCAGGCGCAGGCTTTCATTGCCGACCTTGGCCTGCGCGCTCAGCTCGGTCTGCAGGGATTCAGGGCTGCCATCCAGTGTGAGCTTGAAATCTGCCAGGCTGGAGGTTGAGCCATCAGCGCTCTGGTAGCTCAGCTGTGGCACCTGCAGCTGTGCGTTCAGGTGCATCTGGCTGGCTTCGCGGGCAGCAGCAGGGTTCTGCAGCCGTTGCTGCAGCTTGCCCCAGCCGCCTTTCCATTGCAGTTTGGCCTGGGCATGGCCTTGCAGGCTGGCACCACCGAGCAGGTCGTGCATGCCGGTCAGTTGCTCCAGCCACTGCGTTAGCGTCTGCACGGCCTGGATGTTCAGCTGCAGCTGGCCCTGGCCTTCGGTGGGGCTGGTGTTCAGTGCCAGATCTGCCTGTGCGCCGGGCAGCAGGGCCTGCAGCTTGCCTTCGATGTGCTGGGTGTCGGTGTTAAAGCGGACGCTGGGGCTTTGCAGCGTGGTCTGCAGGGCTTGCAGATACAGCTGGTGCACCTGCAGTTCAGGTGCCTGCCAGCTGCCTTCCGCACGCGCAGCACCCAGATGCAGAGCGCCGCGCTGGCGGGCGTCAGGGGCCTTCAGGTCCAGCTTGAACTGCACCTGCTGGCTGGTGTCGCTGTGGGCCTGCAGGCTGCCAGACAGGGGGGCGCTGTCCAGTGTGCTGTAGAGCAGTGCGGGGTTGATCTCCGCAAACTGCACCTGGCCTTCAAACACCTGGCTGCTGGTATTGAACTGTCCCTGCGCCTGTACGTGGGCCGGGCCTTTGGGGCCAAGGTCGATACGCGCCTGCTCCAGTGTCCATTGCTGCTGGCCGTCAAACTGTGCCTGTGCGGTCAGATTGCGCACGGGCAAGGCCTGCTGGTCCCATGGCCCAGCCAGCGGGTTTTCTACGCTGGCCTGCAGTGCCCAACCATTGTCCCGGGGGCCAGCCTGCAGGCTGCCGCTGAGGTCAGTCTGCGGCCCATCGGGCAGGAACCAGGCGATGTTGATGTGCTGCAGCGTGGCATCTGCCTGCTCCAGCACCTGGGTGCTCCAGGGGGCAATGGTGGCACTGATGTCTGCCTTGGCGGCTGTCTGTGCCGCATCTGCTGCAGGCTTGTCTTCTGAAGCTGCCGCTGTGGTGGTGTCAGCCTGCGCCGTGATCTGCAAGCGCGCAGCCTCGGTAGCCAGTGTGCCCTGCACCTTGGCCTGGGCTTGTACCTTGAGGGTCTGTTCGGCATTGCCGGGCAGGCTGGTCTGCAGATGGCCTTGCAAAGAGGCTTGCAGCTGCATGGGGGCTGCACCTTGCAGGCGCAGCTGTGCCTCATAGCTGCCATCGGCATAGCGCAGGCTGCGCACGTCCAGCTGGTGTTCCTTGCCGGTGTAGCGGTACAGGGCATCCAGTGCATGGATTTCTATCTGTGGAGGGCCTTCCCAGATGAGCTGCTCGATATGTACGGGCAGATCAATGCGCACGGGCAGCTCCAGCGACTGCAGGGGCTCGGTGGGTGTTTCATCCTTGGGGCCTGGCGTGCTCTGGATGCGTAGCTGCTCCATGTTCACC
>ERZ1034973.910-NODE-910-length-18938-cov-6.316581_pt1 | contig 18938 bp, 16 predicted proteins | sample MGYA00520686_ERZ1034973 | MGnify/ENA primary metagenome ERZ1034973 (study PRJEB33766, sample SAMN09781775) | gut metagenome | biome: gut microbiome | host: Homo sapiens | place: Madagascar | study: EMG produced TPA metagenomics assembly of the PRJNA485056 data set... | reverse complement strand
TGCCGTCGGACTTCACGCGGACTTTGACGTTGTAGTCCACCACGCGCTTGACTGGGACCAGTACCTTCATGCTGCAGCTCCTTGGGAATCGGTGAGATTGCAAATGGTTGAAATTGACGTTGACGTAAATTGTCATGCATTCTATGTGGCACTGCAGCAAAAAACTGTACAGCGCGAACCAATGCAGCAACTCAAAAAAGAACGATCGTGCCATTTTATGCACGCATCGTCTTGCAAACAGAGTTATTTCACGCGAACTAGGTAGATTCCCTAGTCATCAGATTGCACCGCGCCAGTGCGGCTGACGCTTTTGCGCAAAAGCCTGTGCACCTTCCTGGGCATCGGCATCCATCATGTTGCAGGCCATGGTTTCACCAGCCAGTGCATAAGCTGCATCCAGCCCCAGTTCACGCTGGCGGTACATCAAGGCCTTACCCATGCGCACAGCCGTTGCTGGCTTTTGCACGATGGACTGCAGCAGCTGTTCCACCTGCGCATCGAGCTGCTCTGGCGGCACGGCACGGTTGATCAAGCCACGTGCCTGCGCTTCTGGTGCACCAATGAAGTCGCCCGTGAGCAGCATCTCCATGGCGTGCTTGAAGGGCACGTTGCGCACCAGCGGCACGCTGGGCGTTGCACAGAAAAGGCCATAGTTGATGCCACTGGTGGCAAAACGCGCCTCGGTACTGGCCACCGCCAGATCGCACTGCGCCACCAGCTGGCAGCCTGCTGCCGTGGCAATGCCCTGCACACGCGCAATCACCGGCACGGGCAGGCGCGTAATGCTCAGCATCATGCGCGAGCACTGTGCAAACAGTTGTTGGTAGTAGCTCAGTTCGGGGTGTGCAGCCATGTCCTTGAGGTTGTGCCCGGCACAGAAGGCCTTGCCATGGGCAGCCAGCACCACCGCACGCAGCTGCTCATCCAGCGCCAGGGTGTCCAGCGCATGCTGCAGGGCCTGCAGCATCTCCTGCCCCAGCGCGTTAAAGCGGGCGGGATCATTCAGGGTCAGCGTGACCACACCACGTGCGTCACGGCTTTGCAGCAAGATGTCACTCATGATTTACAGATCAGCAAGTACGCGAAGATGTGCCTCCACACTGCGCGACAGAGGCCCCATCATGTAGCCGCCTTCCAGACAGGACACGACACGTCCGTGACAGAAGCGACGCGCCACATCCTTGATGCGCTCGGTCAGCCAGATATAGTCGTTCTCGGTCAGGTTGAGCTGCCCCATGTCGTCATCGCGGTGGGCATCAAAACCGGCGCTGATGAAAATCATCTCGGGCTTGAAGGCTTCCAGTCGCGGAATCCACAGCATCTCGACCAGCTCACGGATGTCCATACCCTTGGTATAGGCCGACACCGGAATATTGAGCATGTTGGAAGCCGGGTCCTTGTCTCCGCTGAATGGGTAGAAGGGGTGCTGAAAAAAGCTCACCATCAGCACGCGGTCGTCACCGGCCAGAATGTCTTCCGTGCCATTGCCATGGTGTACGTCAAAGTCCACAATCGCCACGCGCTTAAGATGGCGGCGCTGCAGCGCATGCAGGGCAGCAATGGCAACGTTGTTGAAAAAACAAAATCCCATGGCCTTGTTGCGCGTGGCATGGTGACCGGGGGGGCGAATGGCGCAGAAAGCATTTTCCAGCGTGCCATCGAGCACTGCATCGGTCGCTGCCACGGCGGCACCGGCCGCATGCAGCGCAGCAGTCAGCGTGTGTGCATTGATGGCGGTATCGGTATCGATCTGCGTATATTCAGGGCCACCTGCCGCCTGCTCTTCCACCAGCCGATCCGTGAGCCCACGCAGCGCTGCCACATGCATGCGGTCGTGCGCCAGTTCCACATCCCCTATCGCAGCCTGAGGTGCTTCCATGCGTTCCACACCATCAAACACCCCCGTCATCAGCAGACGATCTTCAATGACGTCCAGACGCTCGGGGCTCTCGGGATGCCCCGCTCCCATTTCATGCCGCCAGCACGCACGGTGAGAAAAATAGCCTGTCTTCCCCACGTTTCTTGTCCCCTGTTTTTTTAGGTGTCGCTCACACTGCTGTCGATACCGCGTGGCTCATCACCCGCCGTCATTCATCCAGTGCACAGCGCTTATCAGCGTCTACGTTTTGTCTATGCATTCGCACCACATTCGCTCGCTTCTGAACCAGCTTAACACGGTCCTCGTTGGCAAAACACAGCAAGTACAAGACTGTGTCGTATGCCTATTGGCAGGCGGTCACCTGCTCATTGAAGACTTGCCTGGCGTGGGAAAAACCACGCTGGCACATGCCCTGGCGCACAGCTTTGGCCTGCAGTTTGCGCGGGTGCAATTCACCTCCGACCTCATGCCCAGCGACCTGACTGGCGTGTCCGTCTACGACCGGGGCAGCGAAGGCTTTGTCTTTCATCCAGGCCCGCTGTTCACCCAGGTGCTGCTGGCCGATGAAATCAACCGCGCCAGCCCCAAGACGCAGAGTGCGCTGCTGGAAGCCATGGAAGAAAAGCAGGTCTCCGTCGAAGGCAAGACCCACACCCTGCCTCAGCCGTTTTTTGTGATTGCGACACAGAATCCGCTGGAGCAACTCGGGACCTACCCGCTACCCGAGAGCCAGCTGGACCGTTTTTTGATGCGCATCAAACTTGGCTACCCCGATCGCCAGGCCGAGCTGCAGCTGCTGGCCAACCACGGCCACCGCAGCATGGTGGATGCGCTGCCTGCACAAGTCACACTCGATGAGCTGCGCAGCCTGCAGCAAGCTGTGCTGCACGTCCATGCAGCGCCTGCACTGCTGCATTACATCCAGGATCTGCTCGACGCTTCGCGCAGCGGCCAATGGTTTGTGCAGGGCCTATCGCCACGTGCAGGCATTGCCCTGCTGCGTGCTGCCAAGGCACATGCGCTGGTGCTGGGGCGCGACTATGTCTCGCCCGACGATGTACAGGCTATCTTTGTACAGACCATGGCACACCGCCTGCATGCCGTGGCCAACGCCGGGCGAGGCACGGTAGAGCAAGTGCGTGCCATGCTGCAGGCCATCGCCATTCCGTGATGCCACACGCCCCACACCCCACACGCAGCCGCTGGCGGCAGACCCTGCATGACTGGGCAGCACGCCGCCAGCGCCCCCACCCTCTGCACACGCTGCAGCAGCGCAATATCTATGTGATGCCCTCTGCGGCAGGCTGGGCACTGGCTGCCACACTGATGGTGCTGCTGGTGGCCAGCATCAACTTTCAGCTCAATCTGGGCTATGCCCTCACCTTTCTGATAGCAGGCAGCGCACTGGCCAGCCTCTGGATGGGGCACCGCAATCTGCGCGGCCTGCAGCTGCGGCTGGACAGCCTGCAGCCCGTCTTTCAGGGCGAGCGCGCCCACATTCCCGTGCTGCTGCAGATCCACCAAGGACAGCGGGCGCGCCATGGCCTGTCTCTGGCGCTGGACCGGCTGCATGGACCGCTGGCCTGGGCGCATACCGATGTCGCACCCGGTCAGACAGCGCGCGTAGAACTGGGCTCCGTGCCCCACCTGCGCGGCTGGCACCAGGTGCCCCGGATTCTGCTGGAAAGCCGTTTTCCACTGGGCGTCTTCCGGCTGTGGAGCTACTGGCAACCCGATGACCGAGTGCTGGTCTACCCCGCCCCCGAAACGCCCATGCCCCCGGTTCGCTTTGGGCAAGCCAATGCGCATGGCTGCGCCCCCATGCAGCACAGCGGCAGCAGTGAGTTCGACGGCGTACGCAGCTACCAGCGCGGCGATGCCATGCGCCAGGTGGTCTGGAAAAAAGCCGCCACGGCACTGGCCTCTGGCAGCGGAGAACTGGTCGTGCGCGACAGTGCCCGCACCTCCACCCACACGCTATGGCTGGCAGCCCATGCCACCGGCCTGCACGACCCCGAGGCACAGATTGCCCGGCTCACCGCCTGGGTGCTGTTTGCCCATGCCCAGCAATGGCACTGGGGGCTGGTGCTGCCCAGTGGCAGACGCATGGCCCCGGCGACTGGCCATGCGCACCTGCACCACTGCCTGGCCGTGCTGGCGGTGGACGGCCAGCCTGCAGCCACGCCCATCAGTTCTGTATAAAAAACCACTGCAGCGCTTGATATACCTGCCCTGATAGCTATAAATCATGAAGCAATACCTCACCACCATGCCACGCGAAACCCGTGACACCCTGCTGGTGCTGGGCGTGGTGATACTGGTGCTGCTGCCCCATCTGGCTTTTCTGCCGTGGTGGGTCAGTGCGCTGGCGCTGCTCATCCTGACATGGCGACTGGGCACGGTACTGCGGGGGCAGGCTCTGCCACGCAAATGGCTGCTCAACACGCTGCTGGTGCTGGCCGTCGCAGCCACCGCTCTGCAGTACCGCACCATCGTCGGGCCTGAAGCCGGCGTGGTGCTGATTTTGCTGCTGCTCGTGCTCAAGACGCTGGAGGTCCGTGCGCGGCGCGACGCCATGGTGATCTTCTTTCTGGGCTTTTTCACGCTGCTGACGCTGTTTCTGCAGTCGCAATCGCTGCTGATGGCCTGCGCCATGCTGCTGGCGGCCTGGGGGCTGCTGGCCGCGCTGGTCAACGCCCATATGCCTGCAGGCTACCCGAGCCTGGGGCAGCTGCTGCGCACCTCCGGGCTGCTGATGCTGCTGGGCGCCCCTGTCATGCTGGTGCTGTTTCTAAGCTTCCCGCGCTTTGGGCCGCTGTGGGGCCTGCCTGCGCAGGAAAGCAAGGCCAGAACCGGGCTGGGCAATCAGATCACCGTCGGGCAGGTGGCAGAGCTGGCGCAGGACTTCAGCGTGGCCCTGCGCGTGCGCTTTGCACTGCCCGATGGGCAGACGCCCCCGCAGCACCTGCTGTACTTTCGCGGCCCTGTGCTCAGCCATTTTGATGGCCGCCAGTGGCAGACAGGCAGTGACGAAGCCCCCATGCGCCCCAGCCAGCAGGCCACCGGTCTGGGCCAGGCCGTGCCCTATGAGCTGACGCTGGAACCGCACCACCAGCGCTGGCTGCTGACGCTGGACGCCACGCTGCAGCAGCCAGACATGCCACGGCGGCGCATGCTGCAGACCAGTGATCTGCAATGGCTGGCCTGGCGCCCCATCACCGATGTGCTGCGCTACCAGGCCCAGGCCCATCTGCATTTTGTCTATGGCCAGCAGCTGTCTGCCTGGCAGCGCAAGCCCTACCTGCAGCTGCCTGCAGACCTCAACCCGCGCACCCTGGCCTGGGCACAGCAGCTGCGCGCACAGCACGGTGCGGACGACATGGCCATCATCCAGGCCGCGCTCACGCAGCTGCGCCAGGGGGGCTACACCTACACACTCAGCCCCACCGTGGTCAGCAGCCCGCACACGGCCGATGCCTTCTGGTTCGATACGCGCGATGGCTTCTGTGAACACATCAGCTCTGCCTTTGCCGTGCTGATGCGCGCTGCGGGCATTCCTGCACGACTGGTCACGGGCTATCAGGGCGGAGAGCGCAACCCGGTCGATGGCCTGTGGACGGTGCGCCAGAGCGATGCCCATGCCTGGACCGAAGTCTGGCTCCCCAATGAAGGCTGGCTGCGCATTGACCCGACCACAGCCGTGGCCCCCTCCCGCACCGAGCAGCTGCAGCGCCTGAGCCCGCCAGCCACACCACTGAATCAAGCCATGGGCCGCGTCATGGGCTGGGATGCCATGCAGCAGCTGCGAGCACAGTGGGAAGCCATCAACCACCGCTGGAACGACTGGGTGCTGAACTACACCCGTGGCGATCAGGCCCAGCTGCTGCAGCACCTGCGTCTGAACCAGAGTGCGGCAGCAACGCTGGCTGCCGTGCTGGGATGTGGCATGGCCCTGTTGCTGGCATGGCTGGGCCTGCAGCGCTGGCGCCAGCACTACATCGCCGATCCCTGGCAGCGCCTGATGCACCGCGCACGCCGCAGGCTGGCGCAGGCGGGCATTGCCCATGCGGACAGTCTGGGCCTGCAGGCGCTGGCACGCGCAGTCCAAGCACAATGGGGGGATGATTCGCGCCCACTGCAACAGTGGCTGCAACAGATGGAACAATGGCGCTACGCACCACATGATGCGCAGACACCCAGTCTGCGCACATTGCAGCGCCATTACCGCGCATTGATCTGGCCCCGCACTTCATGAAACGCCTGCTTTCCCATTCGCTTCTCCTGGCCCTTGCCGCATGCTGTAGCTTTCACATTCCAGCTTTCTCGCAAAACAGCGCCACCAAGCGCACCAGCATGCAAACGCCCTATGGCCAGCGGGCGGATGCACAGCAGTGGGCTGAAGACATGGCGCAGCGCCATGGGCTGGACCCCGCATGGGTCAAGGCGCAGCTGGCACAGGCGCGCTTTCTGCCGCAAGTGCCCAAGCTGATGACGCCAGCGCCCAAGACCCGCACCACGGCGCGCGACTGGGGCGACTACCGCCGCCGCTTTATCGACCCCGTACGCATTCAGGCCGGTGTGCGCTTCTGGAACGAAAACGCCGACACCCTGGCACGTGCCGAGGCTCAATACGGTGTGCCTGCGTCCATGATCGTCGGCATCATTGGTGTGGAAACCATTTACGGCCGCCACATGGGCAATCTGCGCGTGCTCGACAGCCTGAGCACCCTGGCCTTTGACTTCCCACAGGCCCACCCGCGTGCGGCCGAGCGCCAGCGCTACTTTCGCGGCGAGCTGGAGCAGTTTCTGCTGATGATGCACCAGGCTGGCACGCCCACCACCGGCCCGCGCGGCAGCTACGCCGGGGCCATGGGGCTGGGCCAGTTCATGCCCAGCAGCTGGGCACAGTGGGCGGTGGACTTTGATGGCGATGGCCGTATTGACCTGTTCAACAGCCCGGCCGATGCGATTGGCTCCGTGGCCAACTACTTCAAGGCCCATGGCTGGGTACCCGGCATGCCCGTGTGGTACCCCGCGCGCTTTCAGGCAGAGCAGCTCGATTTGCCGACCCTGCTGGCACCCGACATCCTGCCCAGCTTTACCCCTGCGCAGATGCTGCGTCTGGGCGTACAGCCTGAAGGCGGCATGGGGCATGAAGGACTGCTGGCCCTGATTGAGCTGAAAAACGGCGAAGATGCGCCCAGCTACATCGTGGGCACACAGAACTTCTACGCCATCACGCGCTACAACTGGTCGAGCTACTACGCAGCCGCCGTGCACGATCTGGGCGAAGAAGTCGCCGCTGCACGCCAGGGCAGCGTGCCCGGCATTGTGCTGCCCGTCATGGCACCACAGGCGGAAAGTCCTGTGAGCCCCATGAACCCCACCAGTGCTGACAGCCCCGTGGGCCGCATCACCATCCGCGAGCATTCGTGATGCCTTCATGCGCAATGACAGCTTGCGCACTTGCGCAAGCGGATCAACCTGCACAAGGCGTGCAATCCCTGCGGGGGATGCTCCTAGTAGCAAGCCAGGCCTGAAATACGCACGCTGTATGTCTTCACTCACCTCACGGAGACAGGCATGCAACGCTGGAAACTTTCCCCCTTGTCACTCGCCTTCTGCGCACTGGGTCTGCTGGGCAGCGCCGCCCACGCCCAGTTCAAGGAGCCAGACGTCGTCAAGATTGGCTTTATCACCGATATGTCCAGCCTCTACGCTGACGTGGAAGGCAGGCACGGTGCCACGGCCATACAGATGGCCATTGATGACTTTGGCGGCAAAGTACTGGGCAAGCCCATCGAACTACTGACGGCCGACCACCAGAACAAGGCCGATATTGCCGCCAGCAAGGCCCGTGAATGGATTGACCAGCAGAACATCAGCCTGGTCTTTGGCGGCACCAACAGCGCCACGGCACTGGCCATGGCCCAGGTAGCGACCGAGAAAAAACGCGTCTTCGTGGACAACGGCGCGGGCACTTCCGTGCTGACCAATGAGCAGTGCAGCCCCTACATCGTGCACTACGCCTTTGACACCGTGGCCCTGGCCAAGGGCACGGGCAAGGCCGTGGTGGAAAACGGTGGCAAGACCTGGTTCTTTCTGACGGCCGACTACGCCTTTGGCCATGCGCTGGAAGCAGACACCACCAAGATCGTCGAAGCCAATGGCGGCAAGGTGCTGGGTGCGGTCAAGACGCCGCTGAACGCCAGCGACTTCTCCAGCTTCATGCTCCAGGCCCAGAACTCCAAGGCCCAGATCCTCGGCCTGGCCAATGCAGGGGGCGACACAGTCAACTCCATCAAGGCTGCCAAGGAGTTTGGCATTGACAAGGCGATGAAGCCCGTGGGGCTGCTGATCTTCTTCTCCGACATCCACAGTCTGGGCGTGAAGAACACCGCGGGTCTGCAGTTCACCACCAGCTGGTACTGGGACATGAATGACGAAAGCCGCAAGTTTGCCGACAAGTTCATGGCCAAGACCAAGCGCCGCCCCAGCGAAATCCAGGCCGCCGACTACTCGGCCACCATGAACTACCTCAAGGCCGTAGAAAAAGCGGGCACGCTGGAAGCCGACAAGGTCATGGCTGCGTGGAAGGACATGGAGATCAACGACTTCTTTGGCAAGGGCCGCATCCGCCCCGATGGCCGCTATGCCCACGACATGTACCTGATGGAGGTGAAGTCCCCCGCCGAATCCAAGGGCACCTGGGACTACTACAAGCGGGTCAAGACCCTGCCTGCCGAGGAAGTCTGGACCACCAAGGAAGAAAGCAAGTGCCAGTACTGGAAGTGAACTGAACGCTTCAAACCACAAAAAAATGCAGACCGGGTGTCTGCATTTTTTATAGCTGCCTGCGCTGATAAATGCTTGATTTCAGATATTTTTATATCTCAAACCATTGCCACACCAGCGCTAGATGCTCTCTTTTTAGAAGTTCCGGCTTCAGGCCGCAATCGCCTTGGCCGAGCCGACCTGCTTGCGCAGCTCAAACTTCTGGATCTTGCCCGTGCTGGTCTTGGGCAGCTCACCAAACACCACGGCACGCGGCACCTTGTAGCCTGCCAGATGCTGCTTGCAGTGGGCAATGATATCCTGCTCCGTCACCTCCGTGCCAGGCTTGATTTCGAGGAAAGCGCAGGGTGTCTCGCCCCACTTTTCATCCGGCTTGGCCACCACTGCAGCTGCCAGCACAGCGGGGTGGCGGTAGAGCACGTCTTCCACCTCAATCGAAGAGATGTTTTCACCGCCCGAGATGATGATGTCCTTGCTGCGGTCCTTGATCTGGATATAGCCATCGGGGTACTGCACGGCCAGGTCTCCGCTGTGGAACCAGCCGCCACGAAAAGCATCGTCCGTCGCCTTGGGGTTCTTGAGGTAGCCCTTCATGGTGATGTTGCCGCGGAACATGATCTCGCCCATGGTTTCGCCATCCATGGGCACAGGCTGCAGGGTTTCGGGGTCCATCACGCGCACTTCACGCTGCAGGTGGTAGCGCACGCCTTGACGGGCGTTCAGCCGCGCGCGCTCGCCAATGTCCAGCTGCTGCCAGGCTTCGTGCTTGGCGCAGACCGTGGCGGGGCCATAGGTTTCGGTCAGGCCATACACATGGGTCAGATCAAAGCCCATGGCTTCCATGCCTTCAATCATCGAAGCCGGTGGCGCAGCGCCGGCCACCATGGCCTTCACGCCTGCAGGAATGCCTACCTTGAGTTCGGCCGGTGCATTCACCAGCAGCGACTGCACGATGGGCGCGCCGCAGTAGTGGGTCACGCCATGGTCGCGGATGGCATCAAAAATCGCCTTGGCTTCCACGCGGCGCAGGCAGACGTTCACACCCGCACGCGCTGCCACGGTCCAGGGAAAGCACCAGCCATTGCAGTGGAACATGGGCAGCGTCCACAGATAGACGCTGTGCTTGGGCATGTCCCACTCCAGCACATTGCTGATGGCATTGATGGCCGCGCCGCGGTGGTGATAGACCACGCCCTTGGGGTTGCCCATGGTGCCGCTGGTGTAGTTCAGCGCAATGGCGTCCCACTCGTCTTCCGGCATTTCCCAGGCAAAGTCGGCGTCACCCTGGGCCACAAAGTCTTCGTAGCTGATGCTGCCCACCTGCGTGGCAGCAGGGCCGTAGAGTGCATCGTCCACCTGAATCACCAGCAGCGGCTCGGTGCAGGTGCGCAGCTTCAGCGCCTTGGCAATCACACCGGTGAACTCGGGGTCTACGATCAGCGCCTTGGCTTCGCCATGGTCCAGCATGAAAGCCAGTGCCTCGGCATCCAGACGGGTGTTGAGCGTGTTGAGCACGGCACCAGCCATGGGCACGCCGAAGTGGGCTTCCACCATGGGCGGCGTGTTGGGCAGGATCACGGCTACGGTGTCGTTCTTGCCAATGCCTGCCTTGCGCAGGCTGCTGGCCAGCTGGCGGCAACGCGCATAGGTCTGGCCCCAGGTCTGGCGCAGATCGCCATGTACGATGGCCAGCCGCTCGGGGTAGACGCTGGCCGTGCGCTCGATAAAGCTCAGTGGGGTCAGTGCGGCAAAGTTGGCCGCGTTGCGGTCCAGATTCTGGTCGTATTTGCTTGTCATCTCCCTGTTCTCCTGTGTGTTTTCTGGATGATGAAAACCCATCTCGATGAGTCCCCCATACTTTCCCTAATGCGGCCGCTGAACAACATCCGCAAATACCCGCTGGTGCTACCTCTTTCTTTTGATATGTCGCAATACCAGTCGTTACAGCATCGAGTGAAATGGGATCACCATCTGGACTGGTTCTAAAGCAGGCCGTGTAGTGCGATACCTTCAGGGCCACGCATGAACTCGGTACAGGTGGTCGTGCCCTGTTTACCCAGGCGCCGCTTACACCACTGGGCAGGCCGCAGGTTTGCACTTGAGATTTGAGACGAGGGGTAAAGCCACAGGCTTTGCAACGAGGTATCAAGCGTGGTGCTTGCAGCGCTCAACAGAGCATGCCCTCAAAAAAGTACAAGTGCTTTGGAGCCACGCATGAAACTGAAACTCCGACCTCTCGTTGCTGCCGCCATGGTGGTTGTAGGTTTTGCTGCCGCCCCCAGTTGGGCACTGCAGCCTAACAACGAGCCCATCTCCCCCATTGAACCCGCCAAGGTCACCGACCCTGCCATGGTCGAGCTGGGCAAGAAGCTGTGGTTTGATCCTCGACTGTCCAAGTCTGGCTTCATCTCCTGCAACTCCTGCCACAACCTGTCCATGGGTGGCAGTGACAACCTCAAGACCTCCATCGGCCACAACTGGGCGGAAGGCCCCATCAACTCGCCCACGGTGCTCAACTCCAGCATGAACGTGGCCCAGTTCTGGGATGGCCGTGCAGGCAGCCTGAAAGAGCAGGCCGGTGGCCCCATCGCCAACCCCATGGAAATGGCCTTCACGCACGAGCTGGCCGTGGACATGCTGAACTCCATCCCCGGCTACCAGGCGGAGTTCAAACAGGTATTCAAGAAGGACAAGATCGACATCGACCAGGTGACCAATGCCATCGCCGCCTTTGAAGAAACCCTGGTGACCCCCAACTCCCGCTTTGACAAGTGGCTCAAGGGCGACCAGACCGCGCTGACCAAGGATGAACTCGAAGGCTATGTGCTGTTCCGCGACAGCGGCTGTGTGGCCTGCCACAACGGCGTGGCCGTGGGCGGCAACTCCTTCCAGCGCATGGGTCTGGTGGAACCCTACAAGACCGACAACCCCGCTGAAGGCCGCGTGGCTGTGACTGGTGCCGATGCCGACCGCTTCAACTTCAAGGTGCCTACCTTGCGCAACGTGGAGCTGACCTACCCCTACTTCCACGATGGTGCAGCTGGCACCCTGAGCGAAGCTGTGGACACCATGGGCCGCATCCAACTGGGCAAGAAGTTCACACCCGAAGAAAACGCCAAGATCGTGGCCTTCCTGAAAACACTGACTGGCGATCAGCCTCAGTTGACCATGCCTATCCTGCCTCCTTCGAGCGACAAGACACCTCGTCCTGAGCCTTTCGCCAAGAAGTAAGGCAGCCTATTCACCAGGCCCTGCGTCTGGTGTCTGAGACGCTATGACAAAACCGCAAAAGCTGTGCACCACATGCTTTTGCGGCCATTGTTTTCCCGGGCCACATGCCTATTCAGACGGGAGCGCATGCCAAGCGGCAAGAGCCCACCGCAGCCCAGCCTTCAGCATGCCCCCTGTTTTCACCAAGGGAAAAAACACCATGCATTCCACACCAGCACCACTTTCTCTGCCAGAGCGCCTGCGCGCCGCTGGCATTCTGCCCACGCGCCAGCGACTGGCGATTGCGCAAGTGCTGCTGCAGCAGCCCGTGCACATGTGTGCTGACGAGGTGCTGCTGGCCGCGCGCAAGATCTTGCCCACGCTCTCACGCGCCACTGTCTACAACACCCTGCCCGTGATGGTGCAAGGCGGTCTGCTGCGCGCACTGCGCATGGATGCAGAGCGCATGATTTATGACTCCCGCGTCGAGGCCCACTCGCACATCTACCATGAGGACACAGGCATGGTGCAGGACCTCGATGCCAGCGAACTTTCGCTGCCGCATATTCCCTCCCTGCCATCGGACCTGGAAGTCGTCGGCTATGACCTCATCGTTCGCGTGCGAAAGCACACCACCCACTGAGCGAAAACCCTTAAAAACCCATCAAAGCTCTCAGACTTTCGGAAAAACTTCAGAAAACTTTTTTTATTTCAGTAATTACTAAAATCAATAAATAATCATTAAAAACAATGTATTAAACAAGATTCACCCTCACCTGCCGGCTTAGAAAATTCAACCAGAACAAGTCTTCTATAAGACATCTTTTATGAAATAAAAATTTCCCGCACACAGTCGCAAATCCTTCCTACAATCCTGCCATCAACTCGCAAACAAGCCCTGCACTTCCAAGTGCATTTCACATGTTTGCAAGCTGGTAGGAACAACAGAGGAAACGCTCTGAGACTCATCAGAGCGGAGGAGACCAGGCCTGCACCATGCAGGCCTTTTTTTGTCTGTGCAATTCAAAAACAATAGCTACCAGCGCTTGCCAACAAAGCAATTCAGAATCAAAAGACTCTGAAAGCAAACAGAATCAAGCGCAAGCCGCTCTTGTTTTTATTGGTTTGCCTGCGCCAGCGCCCATTGCACATGCTCGCGCACGATCTCGCTGTCATGGCTGGCACGTTGCTGCAATGCGGTCTGGATGGCTGCCCGGTCATCGGCAGACAGCGCCGTAGTCAACGCATTGCCCATGGCCACGGCAATATTGCGCAGCCAGCGCACATGGCCAATGCGGCGAATCGGGCTGCCCTCGGTGCAGCGCAAAAAGGTGGCCTCATCCCAGCTGAACAGCTGCACCAGGGTGCTGCCCACCATGCCACCACGCACATCAAAGTCCGGCAGGCTGGCGCGCTGGGCAAACTTGTTCCAGGGGCAGGCCAGCTGGCAGTCATCACAGCCGTAGATGCGATTGGCCAGCAGCGGCCGCAACTCCAGCGGGATGGGACCGTCATGCTCAATGGTCAGATAGGAAATGCAGCGCCGCGCATCCACGCGATGCGGCGCGACGATGGCTCCCGTAGGGCAGGCGTCCATACAGCTGCTGCAGCTGCCGCAGTGCGCCGTGACGGGGGCAGTTTCCGGCAGCGCCATGTCCACATAGATCTCGCCCAGGAAAAACATGGAGCCCGCATCGCGGCTGAGCACCAGGGTGTGCTTGCCGCGCCAGCCCTGGCCGCTGCGCCGGGCCAGTTCGGCCTCCATGACCGGGGCGGAATCCGTAAAGGCGCGGTGGCCCATGGGGCCCAGCTCCTGCGCAATGCGCTCGGCCAGCTTCTGCAGGCGGCTGCGCAGCACCTTGTGGTAATCCCGCCCACGGGCATAGACCGAAACAATCGCTTCCTGCGGCCTGTGCTGGCGCGCCCATTCCACGGTCTGCCAGTCATCCAGCGTGTCGCGCGGCAGGTAGTCCATGCGGGCGGTAATCACACTCACCGTGCCCGGCACCAGCTCCGCCGGACGGGCGCGCTTGAGGCCATGGGCGGCCATGTAATCCATACTGCCGTGAAAACCTGCGGCCAGCCATTGCAGCAGCCCGTCCTCACAAGACGACAAATCCACGCCGGAAACGCCAATTTGGGAAAATCCCAGCTCGCGGGCCCAGTCCTGCATCAAAGGAATCAATTGACTGCTGCAAACCATAACCCACCGATTGTAGAAAGCACCATGCAAGACGAGCGCGTACTGACCTGGCAAGACGAGACAGCCACTGCGGCTTTTGCGGCCGAACTGGCTGCCATGCCCGAGGTGCGCAATGCCTACATCACGCTGCACGGTGACCTGGGCGCAGGCAAGACCACGCTGGTGCGCCACCTGCTGCGCAGCCTGGGGGTGCAGGGCCGCATCAAGAGCCCGACCTATGCCGTGGTGGAGCCACACGAAACGCCGCAGCTGAACATCTGGCACTTTGACTTCTACCGCTTTGACGACCCACGCGAATGGGAAGATGCGGGTTTTAGAGATATCTTCGCCAGTGAAGGACTGAAACTGGCAGAATGGCCGGAAAAAGCTGCTTCGCTGACTCCACCAGCGGATCTAGCTATCTATATTGAAGCAATTGACGAAACACAACGCCGTGTCACTTTGCGCACCAGCACAGAGCGTGGACGGCACATGCTGCAGCACTGGTCACAATGAGCGAAGACGCCGCGCACCCCCTATTTACCGCTTACCGACCTAACCGACGCACCCTGCTGCAAGCTGGCAGCCTGGCCCTGCTGCTGGCCGGCAAACAGCACCTGGCCTTTGGAGCCACCATTGTGGCCGTTCGCGTATGGCCGGCCGAAGACTACTCCCGCGTGACGCTGGAGTCCGATGTGCCGCTGTCTGCCAAACAGACGCTGGTGGATGACCCGCCACGTCTGGCCGTAGACATCGAAGGCCTGCAACTGAACGGCGAACTCAAGGAGCTGGTCGCCAAAGTCCAGCCTGACGATCCGAATATTGCGGCCATCCGCGTCGGCCAGAACTCGCCCACCGTGGTGCGCCTGGTGATAGACCTCAAGCAAAAGGCCGTGCCGCAGGTGTTTTCGCTCAAGCCTGTGGCCAGCTACAAGCACCGCCTGGTGTTCGACCTGTATCCCGCCACGCCAGTAGACCCGCTGGAGGCCCTGATTCAGGACCGCCTGCGCGATGCAGCAGACCCAACTGCGCCTGCCCCCAGCGCATCATTGCCTGCAGACAGCGATGATCCGCTGGCTGACCTGATTGCCAAGCACAGCGGCCCGGACACCCCCGCCGCGCCTGCTCAGCCTCCGGCCGCACCAGCCCGGCCCAGCGCCCCTGCTGCGCCCCCAGCGCCAAGCACAGCCAAAAAGCCTGCGAAGACACCAGGCAATGCCACCAAAACCGATCGCATCATCATTGTTGCGCTGGACCCTGGTCATGGAGGCGAAGACCCGGGTGCCATCGGCCCCAAGGGCACGCGGGAAAAAGACGTGGTGCTCCGAATTGCCAAACAGTTGCGCGATCGCATCAACAAAAGCTCTGTGGGCGGCAACCCCATGCGTGCCTATATGACACGTGATGGCGACTACTTCGTGCCCCTGGGCACACGCGTGCAAAAAGCGCGTCGCGTGCAGGCGGACCTGTTCATCAGCATCCACGCAGACGCCTTCACCCGGCCCTCTGCCGCCGGTGCCAGCGTGTTTGCCCTGAGCCAGAAAGGTGCAACCAGCACGGCAGCGCGCTGGCTGGCGAACAAAGAAAACCAGGCTGACCTCGTCGGTGGCCTCAATGTGCGCAGCCAGGATGCTGCCGTGCAGCAGATGCTGCTGGACATGAGCACCACCGCCCAGATCAACCACAGCCTCAAGCTCGGCACCGCACTGCTCACCCAGCTGGGCAGCTTTGCCAAGCTGCACAAGCCACGCGTGGAGCAGGCAGGCTTTGCCGTGCTCAAGGCGCCAGACATTCCCAGTGTGCTGGTGGAAACGGCCTTCATCAGCAACCCCGGCGAAGAGCAGAAGCTACGCAGCCCGGCTTACCAGGCCAAGCTGGCCGATGCACTCATGAAAGGCATCCTGCAGTACTTTGCCAAGCACCCACCCATGCCGCGTTCACGCTCCATCTGACGGAACGTTGCAACCGCCCTCCCCAAAACCCACGCCTGAAAACGTGGGTTTTTTGCATCTTGCATCCATGCTTTCTCCTCCCGCACGGCTTGATGCAAGACGGCATGTGGCTCATGCCGATACCTCCTGACACTGTTTGACAAACACATGCTCTTTGATGTCAGAGAATTAATAAAAACAAAAAACCAAACAACTCAGTTCAAATAATTTATAAGCCCCATGCGCTGTCATCGAGTGACACCTGAACTGCGAGGGACAGTTCACCCACGACCGTACCGACGCATCCTGTGCTTCAGCCTGCTTTGTGCATGCCTGATAGCAGGCCCCGTGCGCAGCCATGCCAGCAGTACGCTGCTACAGCAGGCACAGGCTCTGCGTGATGCCAGAGACTGGGACGCAGCCCTGAAGCTGTACCGCCAGGGCCAGCGACAGCATCCCGAAGAAGCGGCCTACACCTGGGGCGAAATCTATGTGCTGGCAGACAGCGGCGCTGCAGCGCAGGCCGTGACCATGGCCCAGCATCTGCTGCTGCAACAGCCACGCAATGTAGATCCACTGCTGGTCATGGCCTATGCCCAGCTGCGCCAGCACGGGGTGTTTGCCAGCCTGGAGTATGTAGACCGGGCCATGGCCGAGGCCGGTGAGCACAGCTACGTCGTCCGCGAGTATGTGCTGGCACTGCAGCGTGCCCACCAGCCAGAGGCTGCCCTGCGCATCGCGCAGCAATACCCCGGGCTGCTCAGCCCCATGCAGCACTGGGAGCTGCAGGCCGATGCACTGGCATTCAGCGTGCGCTTTGCGGACCTGAGCACGCGCAGCAAAGAGGAACGCTTTGCCATCGCCGACCGCACACTGCAGCAGTACAGGCAACTGCTGACACAGTTGCAATACGCAGGAGCAGGCGCTGAGCCCCTGTACCAGCGTGTGCGCCTTAACCGCCTGCAGGCTTTCCATGCGCGCTATGCCATGCAAGAGCTGGTGCAGGAATTCCAGGCACTGCAGACAGAAGGCGTGTCCATCCCGGACTACGTCATGGCCTAGTGTCCTGTCCCGTTAGTTTCTGGCATTAATCGTGCATGCCATTGCGGCATCTTGGGAACGGAGATACCGCGATGAGAACGGGCAGACCGAAGGTTGAATTGCTGCTGTCGGACGAGGAGCGCGCGCAGCTGCAGTCTTTTGCTCGGAGCCGCTCGCTGCCTGCTGCGCTGAGCAATCGGGCGCGCATCGTTCTGAGCAGCGCCGATGGCGAACTCAACAGCGCCATTGCCGAGCGCTTGAAGCTCACCAAGGCCACGGTCGGCAAGTGGCGCGCTCGGTTCATTGAGCGGCGCATTCCTGGTCTGTACGACGACGTGCGCCCCGGCAAGCCGCGCACGATCGACGACGAGCGCGTGGCGAAGCTGATCAATACGACTCTGCACACCAAGCCGGCCGACGGCTCGACGCACTGGAGTGTGCGCTCGGTGGCCGCTGAGACAGGCATCTCCAAGACCAGCGTCGCGCGTTACTTGCAGCTCTTTGGGCTGCAGCCGCACCGCACTGAAGGCTTCAAGCTGTCCAACGACCCCTTCTTCATTGAGAAGCTGCGCGACGTGGTCGGCCTGTACCTGAGCCCGCCGGACAACGCGCTGGTGATCTGCGTGGACGAAAAGAGCCAGTGCCAGGCCCTGGAGCGCACGCAGCCGATGCTGCCCATGGGATTGGGCTACGTCGAGGGCGTCACGCACGACTACAAGCGCCACGGCACTACAACGCTGTTCGCAGCGCTGAACGTGCTCAACGGCGCGGTGCTTGCCGCCTGCAAGCCTCGACATCGGCATCAGGAGTTCCTGTCCTTCCTGCGCGAGATCGACAAGGCCGTGCCGCTCGAGCTGGACGTTCACTGCATCTGCGACAACTACGCCACCCACAGCCACCCCAAGGTCAAGGCCTGGCTGGCCACCAAGCCGCGCTGGCACATGCACTTCATCCCAACCTACAGCTCGTGGCTAAACCAGGTCGAGCGATTCTTCGCGCTGATCACCGACAAGGCCATTCGCCGCGGATCCTTCACCAGCGTCAAGCAACTCGTCCAGCGCATCGATCACTTCGTCGCCGCCCACAACGCGAACTGCCAGCCGTTCAAGTGGACCGCCACCGCAGATTCGATCCTCGAAAAGCTGCATCGACTTTGCTCACGTATCAGCGGGACAGGACACTAGGTGGCTGCAGCCTATCTGTACCTGCGCCAGCCAGAACGAGCGGCGCAGCTGTATGAGCAGCTCATACAGCGCAGCTATCTGCGTGAGGATGCAGGCATCCGCCGCAACCAGGATCAGGGCCTGCTGTTTGCCTATGCCGACCAGGGCGCTGTGGGCACTGCACAGCAGCTGGCACCGGTGCTGGCACAGCACTACGCCCCATGGCGCTATGTAGAGGGCGATGCACAAAAAATTCCGAATGCGCCGTACCTCGACGCCATCCATACCTCGACCCTGATGGACCTGTATGCCAATGCCACGCCCAATGCGCAGCATCGGCTGGAACACATGGTGCGCACCGCACCCGCCAATAACAATCTGCGCACCGACCTGGCACAGCTGTACCGCATACGTGGCTGGCCCAGGCTGGCAGAGCAGGAACTCAAAATTGCCGAAGCCGCGCTGCACGCGCACACGGCGTGGAAGTGGAACAGGGCCTGACCGCACTGGACCTGCAGGAGTGGCAGCAGGCTGAGCAGCTCAGCGCCGATGTGCTGGCACGTTTTCCTGAAGACCAGCGTAGCCAGCGGCTGGCGCGGCTGTGGCAGGTTTACCAGATGCGTGAGCTGCAGGTTTCTGCCTACAAAGGACTGAGCCAGCACAACCCCAGTGCCGGCAGCCGTTGTCAGGTCCCGGATGATTGCGCACGTTCTTGACGAATAAATCAGGTGCTTTCA
>ERZ1034973.907-NODE-907-length-18980-cov-12.195878_pt1 | contig 18980 bp, 16 predicted proteins | sample MGYA00520686_ERZ1034973 | MGnify/ENA primary metagenome ERZ1034973 (study PRJEB33766, sample SAMN09781775) | gut metagenome | biome: gut microbiome | host: Homo sapiens | place: Madagascar | study: EMG produced TPA metagenomics assembly of the PRJNA485056 data... | reverse complement strand
TGACCGGTGCAGGTTTGCTCTTTTACTAAAATCCCCGAGGAAAAAGTGAAGAATCAATAAATTGAATAGGTGGGACGCCGGAGGGCCGAGGCAAACGGCGTGGTGCCTCCCGACGAAGGAATAAGGCTTTGCGGGCCTTGAAGCACCACGTCCACGGCGCTGAAGGACCGGACGGGCTCAGGGACGTGGTGCCTCCCGACGAAAGAATAAGGCTTTGCGGGCCTTGAAGCACCACGTCCACGGCGCCGAAGGCACGGGCGGGCTCAGGGACGTGGTGCCTCCCGACGAAAGAATAAGGATTTGCGAGCCTTGAAGCACCACGTCCACGGCGCCGAAGGCACTTCCCTTCTTCTCCCCACTAAAAAAAGCTGCATGCGAGAGGCAATCTTGGCCGGGGGGTGCGGCGGCTTGAGCCGTTGACCCCGGCGGTTGCTGACCGCATGTTCCATAATCCCGGTTCGATAATCCGACATAAAAAACTGCATGCGGGAGGCAATCTTGGCTTGTCGTTTGGCGTTTCAAGCCAACGGCAAGCGGTTGCTGACCGCATGCAGTTTTTTTATTCTACTTCCAGTCCTTCCCGAACTTCCAGTTCCGTCTCTTCGATGGCCGGATCCTCCGTGGACCAAGTATCCCGAAGGGTGATGACGGAAGCGATGATCAGAAGAACGATGCCCACGATGGTGTTCCAGTAGACATGTTCTCCCAGGACAGCCACCGCCAGCACCGGTGCGATGGCCGGCTTAACGAAGAATGCGATGGATCCGGTGGTGGCATCCGAGTAACGGATGGCCAAGAAGTAGAACAGGTATCCCAGACCGGTAACCACGATTCCGCAGTAGAGAAGTACCAGCGGCTGTTCCGTGATGTGGGCGAATACCGGACGTCCCATCGGAATCAAGACCAAGAGCAGCACCAGAGAACCCAGGATAAAGGAGATACTGGTCTGAGCGAAAGTACCGATTCGGCCGATGGTTTTTTTGCCCATTACCGTATATGCTGCAAAGGTAACGGATGCCAGAAGCATGGTGGCCATACCGAACACCGTGTTGCCCGGCTGAACGTCCCACGGACGAATCATGAATACCGCTGCCACGATGCCGATGAAAAATGCCAGCCCCTTCGCTTTATCCATCTTCTCCGAGGTAAAGAAGTGGGCAATAACCATGGTGAACAGCGGGTTCAGGCAAATCAGTGCTGCCGCGGTGGATGCGTTGCAGTGCTGAACGCCAATCTGGAATGCCAGCATGCTGATGGCAATTCCCATGATACCTACCAGAAGCAGCCAAAGCCAATCGCCTTTTGTAATCTTAATGTTGTCCTTCCGGATTTCCGCAACGCCGAAAGGCGCCAGCACCAGACCACCGATAAGGAAACGGAGAAACGTGAGCTGAATGGAATCAAATGTGCTTCCGGCAATCTTCAGGGCAATCTCCATTGTCCCGAAAAGAAACGCCGTCAAGATGATGTAAGTAACTACTTTTTTCATGATGAGCCTTCTTTCTGTACCATTACCATTAATTTTTTTAAACTGTTTTTTCCAATTGTTTATATTACGCTCATTGTTCTCCGTCCGCAATAAAGGTATCGAATTCTGTACAAAAAAAAACATTACTTTTCTTCCGGGTTTTTCGGGTTGTCCTTCCGGCGAAACTTCGGCAGGGCTGCTCCGGCCAGCGATTTCAGCACGTCTGCTACCACGGTCCGGTCCTCCTCCTCCAGGTTCCGCAGGGAAGCAATCATTTTGGCCATGTCCGTCAGGCTCATTTCCTTCAGGTCCTGGAGGGTATCCACCTGATGTTCCGCCAGAACGTCAAAAAGAGAATTGATGAACACCTTCCGCTTCTCATCGGGCACGGACTGGAGCCAATCGTGCACCGTCCGGTTCATATACTTCCCGCCGGTGTCGATTTCCTCCAGATAGACGAAATCGAAATCCTGCACCTGCCAGGAATAGGAGAAGTGCTGCATGATGCCGATGGCATCGCTCTGAACCACTTGGTAATCCGAGCTGTTCTGCATCATCATTCCCACCACCGAAGTACGGGGAACCAGTTTCGTGATGGCAACTTCGCTCTTCTCCTGAATCCGGTCCAGCTCTTCCTGAACCTCATCCCGGAATCCCGGTCCGTCCAAGCTGTAGGCCCTCAGGATGCGGGAGCGCACTTCCGGACTGCACATCAATGCCGCATATACCGCCAGGTTTCCCCCTTTGGAATGGCCGCCCACGTAGATGCGGCGATTTCGGCCCTTTCGATTACCGGGTCCGTAATTCCGCTCCAAATACTCCACCGCTTCCGACTGGGACGGAACTTCGTTCATAAAGGACAGGTTGAAGTCCTCCTTCCACCCCAGCATGGATCCGTCCGTTCCCCGGAAGGCCACGAAGTCCGTGTTGGCATCCAACTGAAAGATCATCGCACCGAACTGCTTTTCACTGGATTTGTCAAAGTCCCCCACGATATCCCGAATTTTCAGATTTCGGTACCGCCGGCTGGCTACCGCGTAGGCCATCAGGTTCATATTGTCGGAATCGGAAATCCCGTCGCAGAATATTTTTTCAAACCACTCGTTTCGAAAGAAGTCGGCGACGGTCACGCCCTTCCGCAGATGATCCAGCAGGTTCTCCGGCTTCGGCTCGGCGAACTCCAGCCGAGCATAGGACAGCTGGCTCAGCACCAGGCTGTCCACCGGATTCAGCGGCATCTCTTCAAATGTCTGAGTGGTGTTCTTCACATAGTCCAGGATGTTCATAATCTCACCTTCTTGCACTCTTCTTCAATGATGTGCTCCACTTCTGCCAGGTCTTCTTCCCGCAGCAGCACCTCGATTACATCTCCCCCTCGGAGAATGGTGTGCCCGTCGGGAATGAATTCCTGTTCCTCTCGAATCACGGAGACGATCAAAGCGCCCAAGGGTAGCCCCATATCCATGATTCGCTTTCCGTCCATGATCGAGCCGGGATGGACGATATCATCGATGATGCTTTTACGCTGTTTCGGAACGTTGTAGCGCTTTCCGCTGCTGCGATTCATCAGCTGCGTGTAGATTGGCTCCGTTCCCAAGCGCTCCGAGATTACGAAGGCAATCAGGGAAACCATCACCAGCCCCAGCAGGGAACGAAAATCTCCCGTCATCTCCGTAATCAGCACCACCCCCGTTACCGGCGCGTGGACGATGGCCGCAAAATACCCCGCCATGGCCAGCACCACGAAGGCGGCAATGTATTTTCCGTCAATGCCCAGCAGGTTTTCCAGCAGCCGGGAGTAGACTCCGCCGGTGACGGCGCCCAGCACCAGCAAGGGCAGGAAGATGCCGCCCGGTGCGGTGGTTCCGAAGCTGGCAGTGGAGAATACGAATTTCACTGCCAAAAGGATCAGCAACGCTTTCAGCGCGAAGTCGCCCTCTGCAATCCGGCTCACCAATCCGTTTCCGCTTCCCAAAGTAATCGGGTATGCAAAGAAACAGATGTAGGCCATGGTCAGACCCACCGCCAGCTTGGCAAAAGGCGCAATATTTCCCTTGTAATCCATTTTTCCGGTCTTTGGGTTCAGTCGCCGTCTTCCCGGCCACTTCTTGGCCAGTGCGTTGGCCGCCGTGCCTACCCGGTCAAAAAAATCCTGCATCCGGTCGATGGTCCGGTTATACAGGCTTCCGAACAGGCCCAGCACCACCCCCAGAATCATGGCGAACCAGTAATATTTCAGCGGAAGCCGGTACTCGATCCGGAAGCCGAATACCGGCTCCATTCCTATGATGTAGGCGGCCACAAAATCCGATGATGCCGCCGCTGCCATGGTGGACAGCAGCACTTCCGATGAAAAGTTGCGGTACAATTCCTCCAAGCAGAATATGGTGCCCGCCAAAGGCGCGCCGAAGGCCGCGGACAATCCGGCACCGGCGCCGCAGCTCATGAGGTACCGCTCCTCGGTCAGCACCCGCTTGTTGGTCCGGGCAAATCCCTTTCCCACCATCGCACCGATCTGAATGCTGGGGCCCTCCCGTCCCAGTGCCAGACCGCCGCCGATGGACAGGGCGCAGCCCAGGATTTTGGAAACCAGCACCGAAAGCCAGTTCATATCCTTCTTTCCCAGCAGCTCCGCTTCCACCTGTGGAATGCCGGAGCCGGTGGATTCCGGTTCTTTCCGCAGAATCCACCCGATAACCAGCACCAGCAGGAGCATCACCAGGGCGGCGATGAGCGCCGGTCCCACTCCGGTGTTGGCGTAAGACACCAGCCGATTCCGGCACCCGTCCGCAAAGATCAGGAGCCAACGGAACAGGGCGATGATCAGCCCGGTCGTCACACCGATGATAATTCCCTGACCGATTAAGGCGTATCGGAACACGGATTTTCGGCGGAGGTTCTTCACCACCGCGCTTTTTCCTTTCAAGTTTTCTTTTGTCATTGTTCTCTTCTCAATTTTTCTCTATTATGCGAAAGAGGAGCCGGGGACATCGGTCTCCCACTCCTCTCTGGTATCTTTTTTTACCCGCTAATTCGAGTAAAGGTTGTTGGTGGAGAATTCCGGATTGCTGGTCACGTCAATTCCCAGGGACTTCATGGTCTGCTCGTCCCGGTCGCTGAGAATCGCGGTGCAGTGGGCCATGCAGCCTCTCAGCTTCGGCAGCTGCTGAAGCGCCATCTCCGCAATCGGGTTGGTCATCTTGCTCATGGTGAGGGCCATGATGATTTCCTCGCAGTTCAGGCTGGACTTGTCGTGGAACAGGCTCACTCTCATATCCCGGATGTTCTCCAGAATCTGAGCGGAGATGACCGGAATTCCGTCATCGATTCCCGCCAGTTTCTTGATGGCGTTCAGCATCATTGCGGCAGTGGCCACCATGCGCTCCGAGTTCTTTCCGGTGACGATGGATCCGTCCGGCAGCTGAATGGCGGTGATAATCACGTTCTCTTCATCGCCCTCCTCCCGGCGCTTCAGTTCCGCATACTCCTCTGCCGGTTTTACCACCGGGCGGTCGTAGCGGCCGGCCTGAACCTCTTCCATGAGGAGCTTGGTGCGCTCCAGGATGCTCTCGTCGATTTTGCCCTTCTTATAGGAACATTCCGCCAGCAGGTACCGGCGAATGATTTCCTGCCGGGAAGCTTCCCGGCACACTTCGTCATCGGAGATGCAGAATCCGACCCGGTTCACGCCCATATCCGTCGGAGACTGATAGGAATCGTCTCCGGTAATTTTGTGGAGAATTCTTCTCAGTACCGGGAACGCCTCGATGTCCCGGTTGTAATTCACGGCGGTTTTGCCGTAGGCTTCCAGGTGGAAGGAATCAATCATATTCACATCCTTCAGGTCTGCCGTCGCCGCCTCGTAGGCGATGTTCACCGGATGCTTCAGCGGCAGGTTCCATACCGGGAAGGTCTCAAACTTGGCGTAGCGCGCCTTGTTGCCCCGGCGGTATTCGTGATATACCTGAGACAGGGAGGTGGCCAGCTTTCCGGATCCGCCCCCCGGACCGGTTACAACCACCAGCGGTTTCGTCACTTCGATGTACGGATTGGCGCCGTAGCCTTCATCGCTGACGATGGTATCCACGTCCGTCGGGTAGCCCTTTGTGTACCGATGCTTGTAGGTGCGGATGCCGCGACGTTCCAGCTTGTTGATGAACATGTTGACGGATGGCACATCCTGATACCGGGTGACCACCACCGAATTGATCTGAAGATCGTAATCCCGCAGCGCATCGATGAGCCTCAATACTTCCAGGTCGTAGGTGATGCCGAAATCCTGGCGGGTTTTGCTGGTGGTGATATCACCGGCATAGATGCAGATGATAATCTCCGTCTGATCCTTCAGGCGTTGCAGCAGGTTTATTTTCGCATGCTCGTCATACCCCGGAAGCACCCGAGCGGCATGCTTGTCTTCTACCAATTTACCACCGAATTCCAAATACAGTCTCCCGTCTCCGTTTGTAATGCGCTCCCGAATATATCTGGACTGCTCTTCCAAATATTTCTCCGCGTCAAATCCAATCTTCTTCATGTTCTTCCTCTCTTGTCGTTCTTGCCTATTCCGGCCGGATTGTCATTTCCAATTTATTTCTCCGGCTTCCCATTGTTTCATCGCCGAAGTACATGCTGTACTCCGCAAAAATCTTTCCAAACCCTTCTTCGTCCAGATCGTGGGTCACATCGTGGGTCACCATCTCGATATTCACGCTTCCCACCGGAAGGCGGTACCGAACCAATTCCCGGCGGCCCTTCTCCAGATGGAGATCCAGATTCATCCCGTCGTTCTTCTTTTTCTTTCCGTATCGGTGAACCTCCACAATGTCGCCCGTCAGCTTGATCATGGTGCGGCTGTCCTGCATTCCCGTCTTCTCCGATTCCTCATAGGTGATGTAGGTGGAATTTTCTTTGGTATAAACGGTCGCTTCCGTAATCATTTCCATCTCATCATCCAGGGTCAGCTTCCGGGCAAACGCATTTCCGCTGGGTTCCAGACTCTCTTCGTATTGTCGGTTGCGTATGCGCAACGTCGCTTTGTTTTTAGCCAAAATTACTCCTCTTTACTTTAATGATTCTGCGATTGCATCTGCCAGAGCCACCAGAGCTTCTCTGGAGTCTTCCTTTACGGTACCCTTGATGGTCACCATATCGCCTACGTATTCGGTTCCGGTGAGCTGATCCGTCATCTCCTGAACCTTCTTGCCGGCGGTCGGCGCCCAGGAGCCGCTCTGAATGATGCTGACCTTCTTGTTGGATACGCCCATGGACCGCAGCTCGGTCAGTGCTTCTTCCATCTTGATGAACATATCGCCGTTGTACGTGGTGGTGGCGATGACCAGATTGCTGAAGCGGAATACTTCCGGCAGGATGTACATCGGATCCGTGTGGGAAACGTCGATCAGCTTCATTTTGCCCACGCCCTTTGCCGCCAGCTCGTTGGCCAGAATTTCCGCACCGTTCTTGGTGTTGCCGTACGGAGAAGCGTACAGAACCAGCACGCCCTGCTCCTCTGCGGTGTAGGTGCCCCATGCGGTATACGCCGCCAGGTACTTCTCAAAATCCTTCCGGATGATGTATCCGTGCAGCGGGCAGATCATCTTGATATCCAGTCCGGATGCCTTCTTCAGCGCACCCATGGTGAACTTTCCGAATTTACCCACAATCGTGGTGTAGTATCTCCGGGCTGCCGGCAGCCAATCTCTGTCGAAATCGTAGCAGTCCGCAAAAATATTTCCGTCATGAGCGCCGAAGATCCCGAATGCGTCTGCGGAGAACAGGGTTCCGGTGGTCTTCTCGTAAGTCATCATCACTTCCGGCCAGTGAACCATCGGGGTATTTACGAAGGTGAACACGTGCTTTCCGGTGCTCAGCTCTTCCCCCTCTTCCACCTGAAGGAAGTTGTCGTCCAGGTTCCAGCTAACGTAGTTCTTCAGCATGTTCTTGATCTTGGAGGTCGCCACAATCTTGGTCTCCGGGTGACGGCGCACCAGCTCGCACAGGGACGCGCTGTGGTCCGGCTCCACGTGGTTGATGATGATGTAATCCAGACCCCGGCCGTTCAGCAAGTGATTCAGGTTATCGTCGAACACGCGAACCACGGAATCGTCCACCGTATCCAGCACTACGGTCTTCTCATCATCGATAAAATAAGAATTATACGCCATTCCCTCGGTCATCGGGATGGCCCCCTCGAACATGGACAGCTTCCGGTCGTTGCCGCCAATCCAACACATATCTTCCTGAATTTTAGTGTAGCAATACATCTATATCTCCTTTCCGCACCCCGAAGGATGTTCTTTTAATGCAATCTCATTTAAGCTTAATTTAAACACATAGGGTTATTATACACTCATAAAACTCGGATTATCAATAGTTTTATGGCGGCTTTCCCCCTCACCACAGAAAATTCATAAAACTCCCGAATCCACACGCGATTCTCATATTGAGAGGTTATAATAATTAGAGTTGTGTGAAAATCCATTCAATAATTAACCACATGGAGGAAATAGATATGAACGAAAAGAACCCTTTTGATTCCATCCCCGAGGATCCGAATTTCGTCTTGGTCAATCCCGACGAACCGGACGTCAACCCTCAGGTCTGGTCGGAAACCAAGGGCGGCACGGAAGGTGTTTTTACCGGCGAAAAAAAAGCCCCAAGAAAAAAACCTTCGCCTCGGCCCAAGACGTCCGGCTCCCCCTACGTCACGAAGCGCTTTCTGGCGGTGGCTTTGGTCCTGGCGGTAATTTTCAGCTCCGCTTTGGGGGCCTTCCTGGGAAGCCGAATGAGCGGCGGCGGCAGCTATTCCAATCTGGACAGCAACAGTTCACTGGAAAGCGCCACCGGAAGCAAGCTGACCATTCAGCAAATCTATAAGAAAAATGCGGATGCGGTGGTGGAAATCAGCACCGAGGTTCCCACGAAGAGCGTGCTGGGGAACTCCGTCAGCCAGGGCGCCGGCAGCGGTGTCATCGTGAACAAGAAGGGGTACATCGCCACCAACTACCACGTCATCGAAGGGGCCAAGAAAATCACCGTCCGTCTGCGGAACGGCCGATCCCGCTCCGCGTCCGTGGTGGGCTACGATGAAGGAAACGATATCGCCGTTCTGAAAATCGGCGGCAGCGGCTACACCGCCGTCACCATCGGCAAGAGCAAAAAGGTGCAGGTGGGCGACCTGGCCGTGGCCATCGGCAACCCTTTGGGCCAGCTGGGCGGCACCACCACTTCCGGCATCATCAGCGCATTGGACCGGCAGCTGTCCATCAACGGCAAGAAGCTGACCCTTCTTCAGACGGATACCGCCATCAACCCGGGAAACTCCGGCGGCGGCCTGTTTAACGGAAAGGGCGAGCTCATCGGTCTCGTGGTGGCCAAGGGGTCCGGCACCGGAATCGAAGGACTGGGCTTCGCCATCCCGGTGGATACCGCCGCACCGATCATCGACGATATCATCAAGAACGGCACGATAGTGGAAAAACCGGCAGCAGGCATCAGCATTCTCGACGTGACCGAGGACCGGAAGGCCGAGTACAATGTGGATAAGGCCGGCGTATACATCCACGAGGTGTACGGCAGCCACGCCAAGAAGGCGGGTCTCAAGTCCGGCGACCGGATTACCAAGCTGGACGGCAAGAAAGTCACCTCCTCCAACGGCTTAATTCAGGCCATTCAGAAGAAGAAGGTGGGAGACACCGTCACCTTCACCGTGGAGCGGAACGGCAAAGAAGTGACCGCAAAGGTTAAACTGGAGAAGGCGTCCCAGTTCGAGAATCAAACCGAGGACAACTCGCAAGGGGAACAATAAACAATGGAAATGGAAGAAGCCTGCATCGTCAGCAACTGCTTGACGATGCAGGCTTCTTCATTTGCGGGCCGCCTTTTTCTGCTTCACGCGGCCCCCTGGTTTGCGTACAAAACCGAATTTATTGGCTTTGCGGGCAGGCGTACGCAAACCGTGCCGGCACCCGGGCCGCCTTTTCTGATTTTCAGGCCCGGTGGTTTGCGTACGGTAACCGATTTTATTGGCTTTGCGGGCAGGCGTACGCAAACCGTGCCGGCACCCGGGCCGCATGTTTCCTCTGCGCGGCCCGGAGCCGCCATCAGTACGCCTGGCGGATGGCTTCCATGATGTTTTCCGCGCCCACAATGGAAATCCCGGCCAGGGTGAACTTGCTGTTCTTCTTCGGCAGAATAATTTTCTCGTAACCCAGCCGCACCGCCTCTGCCGCAATTTTTTCCGCATTCCGCACGGACCGCAGGTTTCCGGTGAGGCCGATCTCGCCGATAGCGATGGTTTTAGCGGCGGCGCACTTTCCACGGAAGGAACTGAAGATGGCCAGTGCCACCGCCAGGTCCGTTGCGGTGCTGTCCGGCCGCATGCCCCCCACCACGTTCACGTACACGTCGTAGTTTAACAGGGAAATACCCGCTTTCTTCTCCAGCACGGCCAGAATCATATTCAGCCGGTTCTGATCGATGCCCAGGGCCGTTCTTCGAGCAAAACCCACATTGGACGGACTCACCAAAGCCTGAATTTCAAAGAACACCGGCCGGCTTCCCTCGTAGATAGCGGATACCAGAGATCCCTCTTCCTGCACATCCGGATTCTCCAGCAGGCTTCCGGAAAGGTCGGTTTCTTCCTTCATCCCCTCCGGGCCCATGCGAAAGGCCCCGATTTCTTCCGTCGTACCGAAACGGTTTTTCATGGAGCGGAGCACCCGCAGGTCCCGATCCCGTTCTCCGTTAAACTGCAATACGCAGTCCACCATGTGCTCGATGGTCTTCGGGCCCGCCAGTTCGCCGGATTTGGTCACATGAGCCACAATCATCACCGGAACGTTCTTGGTCTTCGCGAAATTCATCAGCAGGTTGGAACAGGTCCGAATCTGGGAGACGCTGCCCGCCACGGAATCGATTCCGCCGGAATACACCGTCTGGATGGAGTCGATAATCACAAAACACGGCTGCAGGTTCTCGCAGTGGGCCAGCACGTTCTCCAGGTTGGTTTCCGGAAAAATATACAGGTTCTCGGAAATTTTTCCGCAGACCCGATCCGCCCGGAGCTTCACCTGCTCCTCGGATTCCTCGCCGCTGACGTAGAGCACCTTTCCGTAGGTTCCGGCAATGTGGTTGGCCGCCTGCACAATCAGGGTGGATTTTCCGATGCCCGGTTCCCCGGAGATGAGAATCAGGGATCCCAGCACGATGCCGTCTCCCAGCACCCGGTCCAGTTCCCGGCTTCCGGAGTGAATCCGGCTGTAGTTCCGGGTGCCCACCTCGCTCAGGGGCACCGGTCTTGCCAACGGGGTTACTCGCCGCCGGGTATCGTCGGACTCCTTCGGTGCCGGCGCCACTTTCTGCTCCACAATGCTGTTCCAGGCGCCGCAAAAACTGCACTGTCCCTGCCAGCCGTTGCTTTCATTTCCGCACTCCGTGCATATGTATACTGTCTTTTGTTTTTTTGCCATATTCCCCTTATCCTTTGTATATTCTCCCCGCTTGCCGCCCCGGACGCCTTGCCCTGCGGATTTTTGTTTTTATCGGAAGCGCCGTCGTGGATCCGCTGAACGGCTTCCAGCAGAATCGGGAAATCCTCCATCTTCGGCAGCCGAATCCGGACGAAATTTCGCTCCATGCCGGCAAAATCCGCACCGGAAACGCACAGCACCTTGTTTTCCCAGAAAACCTTCTGCAGGTCCACCGCTGGGTCGTCGTGGTACAGCACGAAAATCGACACCATATCGTCGGTCTCCGCCATGGACAGGTGTCCCGCCCGCTTCAGCGCTTCCCGGATTTCCCGCTTCATTTTGGCGAAATCCAGCATGTTGTTCCAGAAATGATACGGGTACATCAGCGCTTTTCCCGCCATCTCCCGGGCGAATTCGCTGACCATGTACGGGTCCCTCAACTTCTTCATGTAACGGATGATTGGCTTGCCGGCGATGATGTATCCCACCCGGAGGCCCGCCAGCCCGAAGGCTTTGGACATGGTGCGCACCATAATCAGGTTCGGGTACTCCTCCGTCAGGGTCATTGCGGAATTCTGATTCGGCATAAAATCACCATACGCCTCGTCGATGACCACACCGGCTCCCACTTCCAGGGCGCGATCCAGGATTTTCTCGATGGCGTACAGGTTGATCACCTGCCCCGTCGGGTTGTTGGGATTGTCGATGTAGATCATGGTCACATCGTCGGTAATCTGCTCCACAAAAGCATCCGGGTCGAACCGGTAATTCCGGTCGGCATTCAGCGCCACCGCCCGCCATTCCATGCCCAGCATCCGGGCAGCCATTTCCGCATCGCTGAAGGTGGGCGCATTGCCCAGCACCACAGCGCCCGGCGCCTGGAACAACCCAAAAATGACATACAGCGCGCTGATGCTTCCGTCCGCCAAAAGCACGTTCTCCGGTTCGATGTCGGAATAACCCTTCCAGTATTCCCGCAGGCCGTCGTAAATCGCATGGCTGTGGGGATACGGTCCGAATCGCTTGATATCAAAATCCGCCATGGCCTCTTCCAAGGCCGGCGGAAATCCGTACGGGTTGCAGCCCTCGTTGCAGTCGATGCCGCCTTCCGGCACGTAGATTACGTCCGACGCGTAGCTGATCTTCTCCTGCTCCCGCAGGGACGGGCTGATTTTTAATTCCTTCTTTAATTCTTTCATCGCATTCTACCTCTGTCAAAACCAATATTGGATGCAGGTTACATGCTTCCATTATACTCAAATATCCGCCGGGATGGAAGAGCGGGAACCGAGCGGACGACGATAAGAAAAAGAGCGATTCGCCGGGCGAATCGCTCTTTTTCTGTCCGATGAAGGATTCTAGCAGTTGCATCCTGCATCTTCCTCAAATGTGTAATTGAACGTAAAGTAAGGATTTTCTTTTGCGAATCTCCGGTATGCGTAGTTGAAGTGGCCGTCGTATTCCACATACGGATAGACGAAGTAGTTCAGCGTACCGTCGTCGTTCAGCACGGCCAGACGCTGCGGAGATTTGTCCGCCGGATATTGATCCTCGGCGGTGGTAGCGTTCTGTCTCGGAGACAGTTCGATGTCGTCTCCGGTAGAGAGCATAATCCACTGCTCACTGCCGTTACCCCAGTACCGATCCTTGATGTTCTTCCATTCTTCCTTCATTTCCGGGGATGCATCTTTTCCACGGTACTCGTCTTCGTGCCGGATGATTTCTTTCAGAACCGCACTGGTATCCGCTTCTGCCCAGCCGTAGCCCGGAAGGTAGTACTGCGGTTTGCACTTCTGAATGTATGTTCCCGGGTTTCCATTCAGTTCATCCAGGGACAGGCCGTAGACGCCTCTGGCCGGAACGCCGGCTGCTCGGCACAGCGCAACAAATACGGAATTCGTATCGGTACACTTGCCGCCCTCGTTCGGGTGGTTCAGAATGTACTCTGCGTTGCCGGCGCCGATTCCCGGAGTATGATTGGACGTATCCCGGGAGATGTTTTCGCAGACCCATTTATAGATGGCGTAGGCTTTATCGTATACCGTCTTTGCCTGGGCGTCCTTGACGATTTTATCTGCCGTTTCCTTCACGATTCCGCTGGTCAGAGAGCCGCTTCTTTTGCTCTCTCTGAGGTACGGAGCCATTTCCTTCGTATCTACTTTTCCCTTCTCCAAAGCGTCCAAGTTGTCCGGGCGGACGATTTCCCGTCTGGAGATGTTGTAGGAAAGGGTGACCGTCCGATCCTTCGGTTCTGTGTTCTCATCCCACACGACGTAGAGCGCCTTGTTGCCAGAGGAATCATAAGTTTCTTCTTTTTTCGACGGTTCCGCTCCGAATGTGTAGTTGATTGTGGAAGGTGCTACGGTCTGATCCCGATCCGTCTGCGGAATCGGAATCCATACCCGGGTTACCTTTCCCTTCGGGAATTTGGTCTCATCGGTAACGGAAGTGGTCATCGTGACCGTTCCGCTCAGGGTTTTCAGTACCCGAATTTTTACGGAGCCCTTCTTGGCCTTGCTCATCTTGGATGTTGCCGTAATTGTAGCGACGCCCGGCTTTACACCCTTCACCAGGCCGGAGGCATTTACGGTAGCAATCTTCGTATTGCTGGAAGACCAGGTTACAGACTTGCTTGCATAGGAAGGTGATACCGATTTCACCTTAACGGTGCAGTGATTGCCCACACCGATTCCGGTCTCCGTGCTGACCACATTGATCTTTGTGGGAACCTTGCTGCGAACGGTGATGCGGATTTTCTTTGTCTTCTTTCCGTATTTTGCTTTTACATAAGCCGTTCCGGCCTTGTACGCTTTGACGGTGACCTTCTTGTTCTTCTTGGATTTCTTCGAAACGATCTTTACGATCTTCTTTTTGCCGGAAACCGACCATTTCACCTTTTTATTGGCTTTGATGGTAACCTTGCTTCCGATATAGACCGTTTTGCGGGTCGGGCTGACCTTCAGCTTCGATGCGGCCGAGACGGTTTCGGTTCCCACAGCGAATGTCCCCAGCAAGAACGCGAAAGCAACCAGCAGCGCGGTCAGCCGCTTCTTGGAAGAGATCTGAGTGTACATATGCATTTCCTTTCTTTAATAAAAACACACAGGTTGCGAAAAGGGAGAGCTGAGAACCCCCAACTCCCCCTTCTTGTCTAAAATATCAAAACTCAAAGAGTCTTACTATGCTGCCGGTGTCTCTACCTTCTCAACAACGTTTCCGGCATCTACCCATGCGGAGATTCCGCCACCGTAACGATATACGTTGGTGTATCCCTGCTTAACCAGGTATGCAGCAGCAACGTGAGAACGAGCGCAACCGATATGACCGCAGTATACTACGATCTTGGTGTTCTTGTCCGCAACAACGTACTTCTTTACAACCTTCTTGTAGTAATATACCTTCTTCTTACTCTTCTTGGTCTTTCTGTTGGACTTCTTCAGCTTCTTGTAGGTCTTCTTGGAAACCTTGGTCCAGGTGGTCTTCTTTACGGTCTTCTTGGACAGCAGCGGCTTTACCTGCTTCATCAAGTCGGCCTTCTCTGCGGAAGTGTATTCCTTCTCGGTCATCGGCGCTACAGAGTTGATCGCGCCCGGTACGTGCTGCTTGTTGTAAGAAGCGGCTGCCGGCATGGTATCCACGATGATCATCTTGTCTTTCTTGTCCACCCAATTCTTCAGGGTCGCGGTATCTACCAGCTTGTATTTGCCGGCCTTGGTCTCGTTCATGAAGTTGTAGGTAACTTTCTCAACATCATTTTCCTTCGGTGCATTGCCGCTCCATGTTGCAGCGAACACGCTGGAGCTCATGCCAACGCTCATTACGAGAGCCAGAGCAAGAGCCAACACATTTCTCTTCTTCATAATTCCTCCTAACATTTATGAAAAACATTTTGCGTTTTTATTATAGCCCCCGTGAAATACAGCTTCAATATTTTTGTGATAATTCATGCATTTAAAGAAATTATAGTAGATTTCTTTTATATAGAAAAAAACTATATTCCGCCGCATGCGCGTGACTGCATAATAAAAGCGCCGCACCTTGATTCGGTGCGGCGTTTTCTTCGTTGTTTCCGATATTTAGTATTCCAATCCCAGGCCGTCGGCGACGTTGCACACGAAGTCCTGCACATTGGTGATGATGCCCTTGGAGGACAAGCTTCCCCGGTCCGCCAGCTTGTTCACCGTGAATTCGGAGATATCACAGATGTAGAAATAGGTCTGGCGCACGGTTCCGTCCGCCATCACGCGGTACGACGGTGTCATATTGCCCACTGCGATGGAATGAAGCATGGTGGCCATGGTGATTACCGTGGTGGCCTTCCGCACGCAGTTCCGCATGGCATCCTGCGCTTCGTAGCAGTTGCCGTATACTTCCGGCAGCGGCCCGTCATCCCGAATGGATCCACCCAGCACAATCGGAATTCCTTTTTTTACTGCGGTGTAAATGATTCCGTTATCGATGTTGTATTTCTCGATAAATTCCGGAATGGAACCGGCCTCCCGCACTTTGTTGATCAGTTCCAGATGGTTGTAGTGACCGTTCGGTGCGTTCTGCTGGGTGTAGATGTTCTGGCCCAGCGCCGTATTCATGTAAGAACCCTCCAGATCGTGGGTCGCCAGCGCGTTTCCGGCCAGCACCGCATCCGCATATCCCGCGTTGATCAGCGCGGAAAGAGCTTTGCGGGCCTTCAAGTCGAAGGAAAATGCCGGTCCCAGCACCCAGACCACGTTTCCGTGCTCCTTCTCGTGCTTCAGCAGCTCCACGATTTCATCCACGTCCTTGGAGAAAGCCGTCTCTCTGGAGCGTCCGGTTCGGAATGCGAAGGTGTCGCCGGTTTCGCTTTTCTCATCGAATCCGTTGGCGTGCATAAAAATACCTTCTTCGCAGTTCTCGGTGCGGCCGCAGATGACCCGGTCTCCCGCCTTCAATCTGCGTGCTTCCACTGCCTGAACCTTCTCTCCGTCGAACATCGGAACGGTGTCCATCCGGCTCTCTTCCACCATGAGCCATTTTCCGTCAATCTTGAAATACTCCGGGAAAATGCTCAGCGCATGGAAATTATCCGGTGCGATGCCGTCCCTCGGCGCCTCGACCAAAGTCGCGTCGGGAGCGTTTACGAATTTCTCTTCGGTAAAATCGGGATGTGTATACTTTCTTAATTCAAATGCCATGACTGCCTCCTACTATAACAACTAAAAGGTGTCTCTGTCCAAATCCCCTATGTATTTTCTACCCTTCTCGTTTTTATTTTAACACATCTCACTGACAATTCATAGCATTTTTTGTGTTGTCTTTATACCAAATATTTCAGCAGCCGCTTCACCGCAATCGGAAGCCGTTCCCGATCCTTCATGATGATGCCCATCTCCCGGATGAACGGTTCCTCCAGGGATTTGATTTCGATATCATAGGCGCAGCGTTTCAAGATCAGTTCCGGAAGCACGCTGATGCCCAGTCCGCTTTCCACCATGGACATGATGGCATAGTCATCCCACGTCGCAAAATCCACCCTCAGATTGATTCCTTTCTTCAGGAAAAATTCTCGGCTGCTGGTATTGTTATCCTTCTCCTGCAGGATAAAAGGATATTTCTCGATTTCTGCCAGCGGAATCCGTTCATACTCGCACAGCGGGTGGTCCTTCGGCAGTACGATTTTCATCTCATCCGTGCCGTAGGTAATCGTATCGAAACTGTCTTTGGTCGGCATCAGCACGAATCCGATATCCACGCGACCGGATTGCACCCATTCCTCAATTTCGTTGTAATCGCCCAGAAGCAACTCGTATTTCACGCCCTTATAATCGTTCTTGAATTTCTGAATTACCGGCGGCAGCACGTGGGTGGCCACGCTGGAAATGGTTCCTATTCGAATCAGACCGGTTTCCAAACCCTGCAGCTCCTCCACGTCCGTGGTGAGTTTCTGAAACTCATTGCACACCGCCCGAATCTGCGGAAGCAGTCGAACGCCGTCGGAAGTGAGTTCCACGCCGTACTTGTTCCGCTCCAGAAGTGACATCTGCCAATCCTTCTCCAGATCGCCAATCATCCGGCTGATTCCGGACTGAGAATAGTTCAGAATCTCCGACGCCCCGGTAATGCTCCCATTGTCCACTGCCGTTATGAACGCAATATACTTTTGCAAGTTATAATCCATTATATCCCTCACTGTCTACAATCTGATAATCTGGTTGTCGCTGTCTACGGAAGCCATCAAGCCCCCGGCCATCTCCCATTCGCCGTACACCAGCACCGGACCGTTGTATCCGTACAGCCGGCGGAGAATTCGGTTAAAGGTCAACGGGTTATTCACAAAAATCCGCGCATCGAAGGTGCAGGCGAACTGCCGCTTCTCTGTGTACGGGAACTTAAAGAAAATAATATCCGATTCCGGATCGCAGTCGTAGTACCGCAGTTCCATCATTCGGAACCCTTCCCCGTCGTACTTGTTGGTGTAGAATTCCGCCGTTTCCCGGCCGCAGTACATGTCCTTCACCTTCAAGTTTTCCGTCAGAACCGCATCCGCCGGATTCTCCCGGCACACGGCCAGCAGCTCATCTAAAGTGCCCGGCATCTTTTTACCGGCACAAGTTTCCGCCTCATCCGACCGCTTCTGCACTTCCTCCAAGAATCTTCTCGGAGTAAAATCAGACCAATCGTAGTCCGAAAGGTTTCCGCTGCAGATTTTCAGTTCCGGTTCTGCAGTGGTATTGTCAATTTCCGAAAAATTAAAATATGCCATCTTTGCTCCTTACTTTACGCTGATTTCGCCGGCCAGAACTTTCTTGTAATCCTCATAATTTCGCTTCAGCAGTTCCGGCGTATCCAAATTGTACGGGCAGCGGCTTACGCACTGGCGGCATTCCATGCAGTTCTCAATCTGCTTCATGTTCTCCTGCCACTCTTCCGTCAGCCATGCCTCGGATGGCGCCCGCCGAATCATCAGGGACATTCTGGCGCAGTTGTTGATCTTGATTCCCGCCGGACATGGCAGGCAGTATCCGCATCCCCGGCAAAACTCGCCGGACAGTTCTTCTTTTTCCCCGTGGATAAACACCCGGAGTTCCTCCGTCATCGCTGCATCGCCGCTTTCAAAAAATGCCAGCCAGTCCGCCAGCTCCGATTCCCGCTGGATGCCCCAGATTGGAAGGACGTTGTCGAACTGCTGCGTGAACGCCATCGCCGCATCGGCCCGGTTGATCAGCCCGCCGGCCAATCCCTTCATGGCAATAAAACCCACGTTGTGCTCTTTGCAGCTCTTCACCAGCTCCAGCTCCTGCTCCGAGCTCAGATAGCTGAAGGGGAACTGCATGGTCTCGTACAGACCGGACTCCACGCATTCCATGGCCACCTTGATTTTGTGGGCGGTCACACCGATATGGCGTATCTTCCCCTGGACCTTGGCCTCCTGCATGCATTCATACATTCCGCTTCCGTCTCCCGGTCTCCAGCACTGATCCACCATGTGGAACTGATAAATATCCACGTGATCCGTCTTCAGATTTGTCAGGGAAGTCTCCAAGTCCTTCCAAAAATCTTCCGGCGTCTTGGCCGCGGTCTTGGTGGCGATGTACACGTGATTGCGAATGGTATCTCCTCCCGGAAGGCTTCCTTCCCCAAAAGCAGCTCCCACCTTCTCTTCACTGTCCGAGTATGCCCGGGCAGTATCGAAAAATCTCATGCCGCCGTGATACGCTTCCCGAAGAAGCTTCACCGCTTCCTCCTCGGATACCCGCTGAATCGGCAGCGCACCAAAGGCATTCTGTGGGACGGTGATTCCCGTATTTCCCAGTGTCACTGTTTTCATGATGTTTCTCTCCCTTTAAAAAGCACTTATTGAAATATTTTTCATTTAATCACTTACAAATCATCATGTCTACTATATCATTTCTGTCTAATACTAGCAACGATTTTTCAAATCTTCATATACTAAAAGGAACAGCGCCGGCCGCAAGGCTCGGTGCTGTTCCTTCATCATTCATATATTTTTCAAAAAAAGAAAAAACCGGCGACTTCCTAATTTCCCAGGCAGCTTCCCGCCAAGT
>ERZ1034973.906-NODE-906-length-18993-cov-32.191414_pt1 | contig 18993 bp, 7 predicted proteins | sample MGYA00520686_ERZ1034973 | MGnify/ENA primary metagenome ERZ1034973 (study PRJEB33766, sample SAMN09781775) | gut metagenome | biome: gut microbiome | host: Homo sapiens | place: Madagascar | study: EMG produced TPA metagenomics assembly of the PRJNA485056 data set... | reverse complement strand
TTTAACTCTATAAAACGCTATTTTATCAGCAGCCTCGTCCCCGCGTCGGCATTTGCTTGACAAGGCTCGATGCCTTGGCAAGCAAATACAAAACGCGCCCCCTCTCTTATCATTGTATTGCCAAGTTGGGGCATCGAGCCCCAACTTGACAATGCCGACGCGGGGACGCGTCGCCCCCAGGTGAGATTGCGTTGCCCCCAGGTGAGGACGCGTAACCCCTAAGTGATACACACAAAAAAAATTTTTCATGAACTTGAAATTCCTCTACTACATATTGTCCACATTGCTACTCATGGCGTGCACCATGAGCTTTGGGTCGTGCAGCAAAGACAATGTGGAAGAGGTGGACAATGTGGCTAAGAACGTGTGCTTTAAAGTGGAAGTGCGCACAGGTGGCTATGGAGCAGGAACTCGTGCGGTTGGACCGTCTAAAGATGATGGTACGCTGGCTGACGATGAGAACGAAAAAGCGGTCTATAACGCTACGCTCTTTATCTACCAAAATGATAAAGGCATAAATGGAGCAGCCGACACTCCTATATTATATAGTGTCTACCTACCCAACTTCTCAAAGGACACAGAACACTCTTCAAGCAACGGAGGCGTGTACACTTCGTCCGTGGTTGATACGCGCTACTCCATTCCCGCAGGCGACTACCATGTGATTATCGTTTGTAACATGGGACGCCTCACGGCCAACACCTTGGGCGACGTGCAACAGATGACGACCGCCAATGCCACCTTCGGCACGCTACAACAGCCCGAAACTTGCTCAACCTTTGCCATGTCGTCCTCCGACGACAAGTCAATCCATATCGAGGGCCGCTCCAACATGGCTAATGTAAAGGACGGCGTATTGGTCGAGATGAAAGCCGACGTGCAACGCTTGGCCGCACGCATCGACTTCTCAGCAGGTGGAAAGGGAAAATGGGTCAGCGAGGTGGTCAACACGGCAGGAGGTGATCAGAAGCTTGAAGGCTACAAATATACCATTGGTACAGAACCGAATGCCGACTACTTCTACTTGACGGGTGTGACGCCTATCAATCTACTCAACAGTGAGGAGTACGTATTGAAGCGCGTTACCGAAGACAAGACGTTTAATACCATTCAATACTTAGGCAAGGAGTTGCTCAGCTCTGACGGCAACGCAGCGAACTATGTAGTCGACCCTTACATTCTTCAAAAAAGCCCTTCAAGCAATGCTTTAGGGCTAAGCTACACCAATAGATATGAAGAAATGAAGTCCAGCTTTGCAGCCTGCAACAGTGGGTTGAACAAGATAACGCAGATAACCAACGGCGCCACAAACTGTTACACCGATGCTACGGACGGCTTGACGTATAAGAGACTCGTCTATGCGAAAGAGAACACCATTACCATAGGTGCTAACAAAGAGGCTTACGTTACGGGCTTGCTCTTTACGGGCTATTACAAGAAGGCTGGCGAAGCTGCTGTACAGAAGACATACGAATACTTCATTCGCCATACTGACCCATACAACTCTAACTCTGATGCCTTGGCCATGAAATATGGCATCGTACGCAACCACATTTACCAAGTACGCATCAATAGCGTAAGTTCTATGGGCTTAATCCTCATTCAAGTGCGCGACTGGATTCCTATCGTGGCACCTGATATTGACTTATGATTAATGTGCAAATGCTTTTTTAATGTGCAAATATGAGAATGTGCAAATGCGTAGGAAATGTGCAAATGTGAGAATGTGCAAATGTGCAAATGAATGAATGCTTTAAAAGATCATTTACACATTAGCCAATCGCAGCAATAAAAGGCGTCCATTTGCACATTTGCACATTCTCACATTTGCACATTAACTCAGCATTTGCACATTTCCTACGCATTTGCACATTAAAAAAGCATTTGCACATTAAAAAAAACTTTCTCCTTTATGAAACTTCTATATCTTCTTATTCCCCTACTACTCTTCTCCGCCTGTTCTAACGAAATAGGTGACGACATAAAGCGCGGACGATCCACGGTGCGCATTGAGCTGCAACAAAGCGACCCGACGGCTGTGGCGCAAAACAAAACGCGGGCCTCGTTCGGTGGTAGCTATCACGACGCGGGCGATGACATTCACAATGCTTACGTCGTGATGTACAACATCAAGGCGGGAAAGGTGGAACGTATCATCAACGTACCTACCGACGCTGGCGAAACGGAATACAAGAGCAAGCAGGTAACGACGATCACGACAGAAAACGGTGAATACTTGTTCTATAACTTTGCCAACCGCACTGACTTCGATACTGATCCTGCCACCCCTGATGCTACTACGCACGAGGTGACATCACTCAGCCTTGACGGCCTTACCTTTACCGTTGGCTATCCGTTACCTGAAGGGTTAGATCCGTCACCTGAAAAGTTAGATCCGAAAGTGACCACTTGTAACTATAACAACTACAAAATACCCACAAAGGGCATTCCGATGAGCGATAAAAATCATTTCACCATTGACAAGGACCAAACTATTACGCTCATGCTCTATCGTATGTTGGCCAAGATGCAGTTTGCCTTTAACAATCGTTCGGCATCAGCCTTTCGCATTCGCGGCTTGAAAGTGGGTAGCATTACCAAGGACAATACTCAGATTTACTTGCTTCCCCCTAAGAACCAAAACAACTTGATCAAGACTAACTTCACGGGATTGCAACACGACACCACTCACGTTGACGTATTTACAGCCACAGCCGACAAACCTCCTGTAATCATCAACTCTGGCGAATCAGACAATACTTCCTTTAACAATCTCTATATCAACGAGAGCGAGGCCAGCACCAACGGACAGTCCTTTCCCCTCACCATTACCATGGACCGCTCTACCGACAAAGGCCAAACTTGGGAGGAAGACATACGCCATGCACTCATTCAACTCACGAGCATTCCACGTAACAACGTGGCCATTGTCAACATTAACCTAACGGACTTTGTCTTGAAGCTCGAAGCCAGTGCCTACGCGCCCATTGGCGGCTATCCCGCTTACGTGGTTGAACAGAATGACGACTTCTACGCTTACTTCTCAGGCAGTGGCGACTTTGAGCTCCGCCCCACGCTCTATGAGTATGTCGACCGCGGCCAACCTGAACGTTACATCAACCTCAACGACAAAAGTCGTGTGACGAATTATTCGCTCACAGTGCTCGACCCACAAGGTATCTTTAGCAGTCAGCCTGCTTTCGATACTACAACGGGTGAAATTCTCGGCACCCTTGCTGAAGGCAACAAAGGCACCGCTACCGTGCGCCTCAACCTTCAACTCGTCACCGGTAGCGTTACACAGAATTATACGCGTACGATTTATATTGTTAGTAATTAGTTTTTTAGTTGACAAGTTAACGAGTTGACTAGTTAACGAGCAGGTTACCTTTAAAAATACCTACTCACTAACTCATCAATTGAAACTAACTTACTTGTCAACTCGTTAACTTGTTAACTCGTAAACAAAAGAAACCCCGTTAACTAAGAAGCAAAAACCTTGTAGACATGAAACGTTTGTTTGCACTTCTTCTCTTGATTCTTTCATTGGGAATGCAGCCTATCTGGGCAGCAGACGACCCAACATACACATACATCCAATTCTCGGGCAACGGGCGCACCGTCTTGCTCGACACTGATGGGGCACTCTCGGTAGTAAACGCTACCGAGAATGCCCCTTCTGGCTCTGGCTATCAATGGACGCTTGAAGCTGCGCCCAACACCACAGCCTCAGAAGTTGTACTCAAAAACAAAGCGGGACACTATGTGGTGTACAACACGACGGATAATTCCTTCATGACGACTACCGATGCCACCGCAGCCACTGCTTTTACGAAAAGTAAAAACACGTATTACAGTGCTACGGCTGGCAGCGACCGTTACGACCTCAGCATTAGCAGTCTAACGGGGAAAAACGCTTTGGCCGTGAAGAATGGACAACTCACCCTCGCCGTGACTAATTCACGTTACAGCACGGTGCGTTTGGCCACGACTATTAGTGGCCCGAACGTTAACCCCATGGTTAGCACTGAGGGGAATGAACATTGGTATTACATGGAGCTGATTAGCAACGGCTCAGAATGCATAAAGGATGCCACCGATGGTAGCAAATTGCAAAAGACCAATACCCCTCAACTCAAATATCTGAGTGCTTACATGTGGAGCGTGTATGAGGCCAATGAGCAAGGCGATGTATACTTTAAGAGCAAGGCAGGACATTACATATATCAAGATGGTGATAAACAGTACGTAACCAGCGCAGAGAGCAACCGCAACAATCGTGGTTGTTACCAAATATGCGATGTGGCAGATCAAAACAACTATGCGGGCACTTACATTCTATATAACTCGACTACTGACAGATATGTTATGCCCTACCAAAGTGGCAACCCCGATGTGGGCATAGGTTCTAATGTGAGTACATACGAGCGCATGCGCTTTATCGAGACCGACACGCGCTTGCTCACTCAGCCCCACGTCATTCAATTCACCGCACAAGGAGCACAGGCGCTTTACGATAGCAATACGAAAAACAACGTAACCGTCAAGACACCTGCTGATGATGACAATGCTGACGGCTACACTTGGCAATTCGAAGCCATTGCGGGCCAAACCGATGCCTATGCTTTGAAGAGCAAATTGGGGCACTATCTAAAATATACTGACAACGCGTTCAGTACTACGAGCAATGCTGACGAGGCCGTTGCCCTCTTCCCCCTTGGCAACGACTACGATCCTTACCATACGCGCATTTCCCTCACCTTGGCCAACGATGCTACCAAGGCGATTGGCTATAAAGACAATGTCCTCTATCTGAGCGATGCTGCTGCCTCGCTCTATACCGTTACGCGCATGGTAGAAAGTACAGCGCAGGTCGTTGGTACGGCATTGCCCAAGTTTTCTACCATCAACGATACCTATTATTATAAACTCCAATTCAAGGCCAACCACGCTGGCGACGACCGCCTCACCCTCACCGCCAATGGCTATGACACACCGACAGTCAACACCGAGGCGAACCCTGCTAACATGAATCAGAACTGGATACTGAAAACCGCACTCAACCCTAAAGCCAAAGAGGGCGACTTCTACTTGCTCAACCAAATGGGCGAATACTTGTGTTACGATGGGTCGAAATTTGTCATTCGTCCACAATATGACGAAAATTCTACCACCGTCTACCGCTTTATGCAAAACGACACGCAACCCACGTATTGGATGATTGACATGCCGCTCAACACAAGCACCAACCACACCATGGGTTTGCGCAACACGGACGTTTATAAGCTCAAAGAGTGTGAAGCCGTTTCGGACTACAACTACCTTTCGTTCAAGCCCTCTACCTATGTAAGCGAATACAATTACTTAGAGTTTACGGGTAACGGACGCACCGCACTCTTCGAGAAGGACGGCGCGCTCATAGCCGTAGCTACCACCGAGACGCAGCCCACAGGCGATGGTTACCAGTGGACGTACGAGACTGCAGAACAAAATGGCATTGTCGGAGGCATAGTTATCAAGAGCAAAGCTGGCCACTACGTTAAGTACGATACGACGACCAAGACCTTCAGCAGCGTGGCCAACAAGGCCGAAGCCTCTATCTTTGTACGCAGCGAGAACACCTACTACACAGCCTCCGCTGGTGCTACGCGCTATAACTATACGCTCTATGGCAACACCGACCCATACAACACACTCGGTGTGAAGAATGGTCAGCTACTGTTGGTACGCCCCAACTCGCGCTATGCTGTGGTGCGCCGCACCACCTCATTGCGCGGTGCTTTGTTCTGCCCCATGGTGAGCACTGACGACAAGCCGTATTACTATCACATCGACCTCCGCACCAATGGCGACGAGCTGCTTCAAGATGCCAACGACGGTGAAGTGTTGCAAAAGACTACTGAGACCCTTCTGCCCTTGAAGGACCTGCGTTGGAGCATTTACGAAGCCAACGACTTGGGCGACGTTTACATCAAGAGTTTCAAGGGACACTATATCTACTGCGATGACACCGACCAACGCGTCACCGCCGACCCATCTGTGCGCGATGCTAAAGGCAGCTACAAGCTCTGCGATATTGCCGACAACACAGACTCTCGCAGTGACGGTCATTGGCTTATTTACAACTACGCAAGCAAAAAGACAATGGCAGCCTACGGTGTCGATGTAAACAAAGTGGGTTCAAGTGGTTACTACTTCCCCGCCAACCGCGTCCGTTTTACCAACCTTGGCGACACTATCTATCGCTACCTTTTATTCCCCGCTATGGGCATGAAGCCCCTAGTTATGGGATATAACAATAAGGGACTACAACTACACGCCCATACCATTAATAGCCAAGATGACCAACCCGGCCTCTATCAATGGCGCATTGACGGACTCAACATTGGCAATAAGGCGGGCTATTTCATCGCTTATAACGATAAAGACAAAACCTTCGGCGTAACGACCAACAAAGAAGAGGCTTATCAGTTTGAGTTTAGCCGCAACACTTACGAGAACAACAACCTCATGCGCGACAATCTGCTCAGCACCGATGAGCAGCATGCCCTTTGCATCGACGAGGACGGCACCCTCTATTGGGGACAACCCAACACGCGCTACAGTGTGGCCCACTTCCGTTCCTTTCCCCTCGCCCCGAAGTTGCCCGTTAGTTCGGCTAATGGCGTGCATTACCAACTCTACTACTTACAGACGCAAAGCGGCAGTCACTATAACTATACGCTCAATGCTGACAACACGCAGCTTTCGTTGCAACCTGCAGCCACCGACGACTTGCGCCAACTCTGGGTGTTTGTGAACGACGGCCTTGGCAAAGGCGACTACTATCTGCAGAGCGCCTATAACCGTGCTTTCTTAAAATACGATGCCACGGCCGAGGCTGGTCAGCAATTCGCTGCTACGACCAACATTGCCGAAGCTACTCATGTGCGCTTGGTCGAGAGCAACACACAACCCAACTATTGGCAATTGCAACTCGTAGGAACGGACGGGAATAGCAATATCATTACGCACAATTACACCAATACTACAGGGGCCTTTGCCCTCACCACACCTAACAACGACAATAACTTTGTCAACCTCATTGCGGCTGACATTACGCCCGAATTTTACGATGAAGAAGGAGGTACTTATCGCAACCTCCAGTTGAAAGAATTAGACACGCCCTTACAGCTTGTGGCGCAAGAGGACGGCAGCGTAACGACCGAAGCCGATAGCAGCACCAATACCGACCACAATAGTTGGAAGAACGTAGGCTCTCGCGAAGACTTTGTCCTACGCAATGCCAATGGCAAATACCTCACTACCGATAGTAAAGGCGCTGTCACCCTTACCGACAATGAGGCTGAGGCTACCCACTTCTTCCTTTGGCTCAACCACCCCACGGCCGATGGTTACATCACTTGGATGTTTGGTCAACTGCCTGCCGACGGACAAGTTCCAACCGTGCCCAACCTCTGCTTGGGCTACGATGAGGCTACCAAGAGCGTGAAGTTGCTGCCTTTCAGCACTTATATCACCGACAAGAAGCATACGCTCTGCTTTACTTTCTCTGCCCCCACAAGTCCAGCCTTAACTACCGATGGATTGACGGGCAAGAACTTCTACTACTTTGTTCACTTCGACAAGTTGGACGACAAGTCGCACAACTTTTACATGAGCGACGGCGACGGCACCAGTGTCGATGCTATTGTAGAAGACAAACGCAACGTCAACGACCAAATGTGGGCCTTCGTGGGCCCGAGCAAGGAGGACTTCGTGGTGATGAGTAAAGATAAGTATTACCTCTACTTCAATTCGACGAAAGGCACCTTCGACGTGACGCACGACCTTTCACTGGCGGCTCACTTCAGTGCCACTTATCGTGCCAACATTGATCGTTATACCTTCACACTCGTTGGCGGAACAGGCACAGAGGGCAAAACCGGTTGGCTACTCGCCAAGAACAGCAGCACCTCCGACCTTGCACTCGACACCGAAGCGAACATGACGAGCAATGCGGCCAACCGCTACTACTTGCGCTTTGAAGAGATTGCCCAACCGGAGGACTACTCTAACTACGAGATCCGTCCCAAGCGCTCTTGGTTTGTCAAGTTGGCACACGAGGCACAGACGTCCCCAATGACAGGTTTCATTCAGCGCGATGAAGAGGGCTGGACGGTCAATCCCTACACCAAGCGCCCGATGCAAAAGACGAGTACGTACACCATTACGCACTACCTCAAGTGTCAATCTACACACGACCTTTACGTACCGACGTGTATGATTAATTCGGCTGCAACGCGCTCACGTGCCTACCAGCGTTGGTATAATTATAAGACGGACGAGGCCGTAAGTGATTCTGTGCTCTACCTTGGCATCAATAGTAGCCGTAAGTATAGCAACGGACTCGTTGTGGGCGACCGCCTCAATTTCAATGGGGGCTACGGCAGCTTCGTTGGCCACTACGTGACGTTCCAAATGCCTGAGAACGTGCCCGATGATTGGGAATACATCTTGGGAGCTGACCTAACGACCTATACCGACTTTGTCGACTACTTTGGCGACAATGGCAATCCACTCTATACGGGCGAGGTGACCAACGACATAGTCGTGCCTACCGACCAAGACTTAATCGAACCGACCGTGACGGGCCGCAACATATTTGTCATTCGTAATGCACGCGCCATTGCCAACCAACTACTCAACTATCGCAAGGGGAGCAAACATTGGTTAGAAGAGAAGACAATTACGTTTCCACGCAAGAAGGTGACGCTCAACCTCTCTACCGTCAACCTCGATATGCAAAAGTCCGACTACTGGTTCTACAAGGCGGCTACAGCAGCTGAGGAAAACCTTCAAAATGCGGTGAGCGGTGGCGGAACGTTGGAAATTGTGATAGACGATTCGCTCGGCACGGGTATCACGAGTATGGGCTTCCAGGCCAATGGTTTGTCATCAGCTTCTGAGCGTGCCATTGGTTTCAAATACCCTGGCGACCCCGATGGCTTTGGCACAGGGGAAGCCAATGCTGACCAATGCACGCTCAAGGTATATGGCTGTACCAGCGACGGCATACGTTACCAGATAGCGAAGTTTACCCTCAAATTTGAGGACGATTTCGAACCCATTCTCTACACCGAGGTGATTGGTAAGAATGCTGACGGTTCGTTTAAGTCCGACCGTTCCCCCGAAGCACTACAAGCCTTGACGGGAAATCCTGTGGCCACCATTACCTTCGACCCCGACCTGTACGACACCTTCCTCACGCCACCTGTGGGCACCAACACGTCCCTTTCTGACCGGGGGCAAGGTGACGGAGCAAATACTACTTATGGCCGCTGCTACCGCTATCCCTTCAACTACGACAACACTTCATACTGCTTTGCCCCAATGAGTACTATCTCCGACCAATGTACGTGGGGTAACTACACCATTTCGAAGATATTCGACAGTGCCGACAACCGTGGTACCTTCTATCCTATTAAGAAGTTCTACAAAGACTTCTATATCCAAGGTGCCTACGATGACACTAACGCAGCCTTTCTCTACATCGATGCTTCCGACCTTCCTGGTCAGGTAGCTTCAATCGACTTTTCAGGTCAGGCCTGTACGGGTTCGCGCCTTTACGTGTCGGCTTGGATGAGTAGTCCTGACCGCGACAGGGAGTCGCCCGCCAACGTAGTGTTCCGCGTAGAAGGCATTACCGAGAGTGGCGATGTCAACACGCTCTATAGTTACTGCCCCGGTGCTATCTTAGGTCAAGCACGTGATCGCACATACAAAACGATTAATAACAACATCGATAACAATGGCATCGGTCTGTGGCAACAAGTGTTCTTCAGCTTTATCAACAAGAGTACTATCCCCTACACACGATATCGCTTGACGATTGACAATGCTTGTACCAACACGCGCGGTGGCGACATCTTGATTGACGATATTGAAGTATTCTCACTCAAGCCTTCTGTGCAGTTAGAGCGCAGCACGCCTGTTTGTAGTCAACAGATTACATTGGCTAAGATGACGGCCGACTTTGATGTGATTTTGCAACAATTGGACTTGACCGAGAATGAGGACTTAGACGAAGGCAACCCCAATATGTGGTACTGCCTACTCGACAAGGCCCTCTACGACAAAGAGTTGACGGCTAAAGCCACCGACCCCTCTAACTACACTCCTTCTACCACCGACGTAAGGCGCGCCTTTACAACGGCCTTAGTGGGCGACCCTGCGGTGACAACAGGTCCGGAACGTGCTTTCCGCTACATTGAGTTCACCACCCACTTTAATAACGATGCCTTACTGCCGCCCTACGACTATGCCAAGGCACTGCATGGCATGAATGCGCAACGCTTTAAGGAAACCTCTGGTGCGGGTGATCGACACTTTATCATTAGCGATAAGTTTAAGGGGGCAAATCTTCAGCCGAGACACGAATATTACATTCTGTTTAAGCCGCGCTTCTCGTCCGACCCTATTACGATTAACAATGCAGTCAATGCCTTCGAACTGGGTACGGACTGCTGCATTATGAGTACTTTCCGTACGGGGTCTGCCATTACCGTAGTGGAAGACGGTGATGACGACACGGCTATCGACAATGAAGTACAAACTTGTGCGGGCAAGAGTGTAGCACTCAGCGTGAAGCAAAATGGTACGGCCGACAACGGCACAGAGCCTGAACGCTTGACACAATACGACTGGTGGCGCGATTACGTGGCTGGAGCTTTCACACAGATATATGTCAATACGGCCAACCGTAAGTGGCGATCTATCGACAAGCACGAAGCCCCCATATCGACCGAAATCACGCTGCGCGAAGCGTTGATGACGTTCCGCCACTTCTACCCTACGGCTACGACTGTAGCGACAGCGAAACCTCAAAGTGACGAAGCGTTCGTCTTGACGCAACCGATCATTGACGTACTCCTGCAACTCACACAGAATACATCAAACAGTGTGGCACCTTTGCTCTTGCTCAACAATACGTGTAACGTATTCATACCTGTGGCTACGACTCAAGGAGAGATAGAGTACGTTACAGTCATTCCTATTGACCATACCAATGCCGACGGTAACGTGCAGTACTGCTACGACCCTGAACGAATTAGTATCTTGGTCAGTGGCAAAGCACCACAGCTCTTTGACGGACTGAATGGGGCGACTGACACTTACCCCGACCACTTAACGAACGTGCCTATACGCACCAGTCTGGCAGCCGTAAACGAGGTAAGAGAACAGAATGCAAAAACCGCCACCGCCCCCAACAACGTGCTGCGAATCCCCCTACGCAGGATGGTTACAATCACCAATGGAGCATTGGGTATGCAACACATTCTCCCCTCTGACAGCGACCTGGGAGATGTTTATATCACCGCTACCAACGACCCTAACATGGAGGTGTACAAGACCTTTGCTGGCAACAAGGTGGAAGGATTCCGCACTGTGGGACATGTGAAGGAGTTTGAAGCCCTCACGGCTAACCCAACGAAGGCGCATGCCGACATTTACTTCCTCAACAACTTCAATCCGCGCGAGGGTTATACTTATACGCTGCGCATTGACTTCCGCGAACGCTTTGCCGCTAAAGATGCTACAGTGTCAACGGCTTGCGACGGTACACTCATGTTCGACCTCATCATCGTACCGCAGTATGAAGTATGGACTGGTGCTGCAAGTAATACGGACTGGACGAACGATGCCAACTGGGCACGTGCCGATCGCACGGAACTGCTTCGCGATGCGACCGATGCCCCCGACTACGTGACAAATGCGACGAATGGTACGGCACAAGGCTTTGCCCCAATGTCGCACACAAACGTGATCGTTACGCCACAGGCGAATGGCCCCTTGCTCTACGCTACGGATTACAGCAGCGCGAAGGGCAATAATTTTGTTCACTTCATCGAACACGAAGGCGATCAGCGCACTGCTACGCCCGACATTGAGTACCACCTCTTGACGCAAAAGCAAGCTACGGAGGGCGGCTTCAACCCTTGCAGTCGCTACGGAACCTATCAGGCTAACAACCTTGTGTTGCAATCGGGCAGCGAACTCCTCCACCCCGAACGCTTGACTTATACGCAAGCGTGGGTAGAATACGCGCTCACTCCTGGCCGTTGGTACACCTTAGGTTCGCCCTTGCAGCATACCTACGCAGGCGATTGGTACGCGCCCACTGACAATGCGCAACAACTCACGCCTTACTTCGACAACGTAACGTTCAACACGACTGACTACAACCGCTTTGCGCCAGCCGTCTACCAACGCAGTTGGGACAAGGCCAACTCCTTGCTCTACTACCTCACACCTTACTCGGCCGACGCACCGCAACAGGCTACCGTTAAGAACAAGGACGTTTACCAAGCCATCGCATGGAGCAAAACCTTTAACGATGTACAAACGCCTTATGGCGTAGGTGGTTTCTCGGTGAAGGTGAATGCAAAGGGTGCTTCAAATACTTATACGCAGTCGCTCTTCCGCCTGCCGAAGGAGGACACCAAATTTGGTTACTACACTACGACGCAAGCTACTGATGGTAAGGAGTATACTGTCGACCGCACGAAGAGTCATCGCCTTATCGCTGACCAGCTGAACGAGGCGAGTCACACGATTACGCAGACGCTCACGAATCAGAACACGGCTAACGCTTACTTCTTAGTGAGCAACCCATTTACGTGCGGACTCGACATGAACCAGTTCTTCTCTACGAATGCCTCTGAGCTCGAAGGTGCAAAGTATTGGTTGCTCACGGCTGACGGACAGTTGGGCGTGATGCAGAATGCTGACGATAAGCAGTGGATAACTGTCAATGATGCCACGGCCACAACGGCTCAAGGCGTCCTCGCTCCAGGTCAAGGTTTCTTTGTGAAAGTTGCTCACCCCACGGGTAATCTCTCGCTCCGCTTTACGGCAGACATGATGACAAGTGCCAAGGCCGTAGGTAGCACCCTACGCGCTCCGGCTCGCCGCCAACCGTTAGGTGGTTCGCTACGCACCTTGCGCATTCGTGCCGCTCGAGGTGGACTGCGAAGTGAAGCTATTGTTGTGAAAGACACCGAGGCCAACAACGACTACCAACCGTCTGAAGACCTCGAAGCGCTCGTTGACAATGCTTTGGCCGATGTGCCGACGGTGTATACCTTGGCGGGCACGCAGGCCAGCACAATCAACCGTCGCCACACGATGTTCCGCGTTCCCTTAGGCATTCTGAGCAACAGTGATGCACCGACGCGCCTCACCTTCACGGGGCTGAATGAGTTCAACGAAACGCTCTCGCTACTCGACGAACAAACGGGACTCGTCACACCGCTCACGCTCAATACGGGAGCAAAGACGGATAGCGTATCGTTGGAGGTGTCAGGCAATGCAGTAGGTCGTTACTACATCTTGTCTTCGGCCGAACCTACGCCTGACGATTTGGCTTCGCTCACGCGTCCGCTAATTCAAGTTGACAATCAGCGCCTCGTCATCACCTCCTCACCCGTTCACCCTTTGACGCACGTCGAAGTGGTCGATGCCGCTGGCCGTGTGCTTTACCAGATGAAGCCTTTCACATCTTCGCTCCGTCTCAAACTACCACAAGGCATCTACGTAGTCGAAGCGCGCACCGACGAGGGCAAAACGGTGAACAAGGTGACGATGCCTTGTTAATGTGCAAATGTGAGAATGTGAGAATGTGCAAATGGTTGCCTTTACTTACTGAGTTTTTATGAACACTTACTTTGTCTTCAATCTATAACTCAGTAAATAAAGGTGACCATTTGCACATTTGCACATTCTCACATTTGCACATTCACAAGGCATTTGCACATTCACAAAGCATTTGCACATTAAATAAATATCGTACATTTGCAGCAAAACAATCTCATTATGAAGCATCAAGCTATAAAAGAACTGCCTTATGGTGTGTCGAACTTCGTCACAATCGTTGAGGAGAACATATATTACGTGGACAAGACCATGTACATTCCCATGCTCGAGAACGAGGCACGCAATCTTTTCTTCATACGTCCACGACGCTTTGGCAAGAGCCTCTTCTTAGGCATGCTCCACGCCTACTACGACTGCCGCACAAAGGATAAGTTTGAGCAGTGGTTTGGTAAGCTGTGGATTGGCCAACACCCCACGCCTAATCAAGGACGCTATCAAGTACTGCACCTTGACTTCTCACAAGTGGGAGGAAGAATTGAAAAGTTAGAAGAGAACTTCGATAGTTATTGTCGTGTTGTATTTGACAGTTTCGTCGACATTTATGAAGACTATTACACCGACGACTTTGTCAAAAAAGTAAGAAGTGCAGCAACAGCTGTTGACAAACTTACCCTCATCAATGATGAATCGAAAAAGTACGAGTACCCTCTCTACCTCATCATCGATGAGTACGACAACTTTACCAACACCGTGCTCAATGAGCAAGGTGAGGACGTATATTGGAGCATTACCCATGCCGAAGGCTTTTATCGCGACATTTTTAAGAAGTTCAAGGGGTCATTTGACCGTATCTTCATCACAGGCGTAAGTCCTGTTACGCTCGATGACGTGACCAGCGGCTTCAACATTGGTTGGCATATCTCTACGAAACCTGAGTTTAACCAAATGCTCGGTTTCTCAACTGAGGACGTGCATGCTCTCTTCAGTTATTACAAAGCGTCGGGTTCCATTCGCCCAGACTGCAACATTGAGGCTGTGATTGACGAGATGAAGCCTTGGTACGACAACTACTGCTTTGCCAAAGATGCACTCCACACGCAAAGCCGCGTGTTTAACTGCGATATGGTTCTCTACTACCTACGCAACTACATCAGCCGTGGCGAAGGCCCAGAAGAGATGATCGACCCGAACACCAAGACGGACTATAACAAGATGAAGCGCCTCATACAACTTGATAAGTTGGATGGCGATCGCAAAGGCGTCATTCGCACCATTGCCGAAACGGGAGAGATTACTTGCAACCTCTACGAGACTTTCCCCGCACACCAAATCACCAACCCTGACATTTTTCCAAGTCTCTTGTTCTACTACGGCATGCTCACCATTAAAGATACGTTGGGCAGTTTGCTGGTGCTCAGCATCCCCAATAACAACGTGCGCAAGCAGTACTATGGTTTTCTGTTAGAGGAATACCAAGAGGTCAACCACATCAATCTCAACGAGATCTCTGTACTCTTCACTTACATGGCACTCCAAGGCAAGTGGCAAGATGCACTCAACTACATGGCTGAAGCCTATGCCAAAGTATCGTCTGTGCGCGACGGCATTGAGGCGGAACGCAACCTACAAGGCTTCTTTATGGCTTACCTCAATCTCAACGCTTATTATTACACCGCGCCTGAGTTGGAATTGAATCACGGATTCTGCGACTTCTTCCTCCTACCCGACTTGACGCACTACGCTACAAAGCATAGCTACATTCTCGAACTCAAACTATTGCACAAAGGCGACACCGAAGCCACCGCACAAAAGCAATGGGACGAGGCCGTCACGCAAATCAACGCTTACGCCCAAGCACCTCGCGTCGAGGCCTTGCGCCAAGGCACACAGCTGCACAAAATCATCATGCAGTTTGACCGACACCAACTGCACAGAATGGAAGAAGTGCATAGTTAATGTGCAAATGTGAGAATAACGTAATGTTTTTTATAACTGCGCATACAAAGGCGACCATTTGCACATTAGCATATTAGCTCATTCCCAAAACTTTTGCATAACTTTGCACACCCGCTTTTTATAAATGACAACCGAATATTGATAACAATATATGGATATTGACTTTGTAATAACATGGGTCGACATGAACGACCCTACGTGGCAAGCCAAATTTTCAAAATATTCAGGCAACAAAAATAACACAAAGAATGGGGTCTGTGATGCTCGCTTCCGCGACTACGGCTTCTTAAAATATTGGTTTCGAGGGGTAGAACAATTCGCCCCCTGGGTGCGCAAAATACATTTTATAACCGACGGGCAAAAGCCTGAGTGGTTAGATGAGTCGAACCCTAAAATTCACCTTGTTAACCACAAAGACATTATTCCAGAAGAGTTTCTACCCGTTTACAACTCTGCCGTAATTGAACGTTACATTCATCGAATAGCGGGATTGGCCGACCATTTTGTTTACTTCAACGACGACTTCTATATTATCAACCACGTCAGCCCCGAACGTTTCTTCCAGAACGGACTGCCGTGCGACATCGCCGTCTTCTCCTACAACCCTTCATGGTCGCAATGGTACAAACGCATTAAGAACAATATTCGACTCATCAATCGCCACTTCGACAAGAAAAAGGTGCTATCACAACACCACGACAAGTGGTATGACAAGAGCTACGGTATGAAGGCGCGTTGGAACTATCTACTCCACTTCTACAGTAAGTTCATCACACTGCGCGTGCCTCACAATGCACAGCCTTACCTCAAGAGCACATTCGATGACGTATGGAAAGCCGCTGGTGAGGAATTGACCGAAACGTCACACAACCGTTTCCGTTCGTTAACGGACTTTACGCCCGAACTCTTCCGCACGTGGCAAATCTGTCAGGGCAACTTCACACCTTATAATACATATCGCGACACGAAGATGTTTCCCCTCATGATACGCTCTAAACAAGCTATCAAGGCCATTTACGAACAGAAGTACACACTCATCTGCTTGAACGACAACGTCCACATTCATCACTATGATCAAGTGATGCAACAACTCGATGAAGCTTTCAGACATATACTGCCCAAACAATCGTCGTTCGAGAAGGGATAGACTGGAATTTAGGAGGTTAGTATGAGGGGTTAGAAGGTTAAGGGTGGTTCTAAAAATTCTGTTTTTAGAGTTCTGCTATTCTGAAATGTGATTTGTACGCTCTCGAAAGTGTCTTTTTGAAAGTTTGTTCGGTCACATAGCCCGCTATGCTCCCTCACAAACTTTCAAAAATACACTTCCGATAGCGCACAAATCCCTATTTCAGAATTATTAGAACCACCCTTAAAAAGTTAGTTTAAAAGATGAGTTTCCAAAACTAACTTTTTAACCTTCTAACCCAATAACCCACTAACCTTTTAACCCACTAACCCTCTAACCACCTAACCCCCAAAAACTCTCCCCCCTTGAACAAAGTAGCAGCTGAAATCATTGCAGGACTCATACCTCACAAAATGACACGCAATCGCTGGCGAGGCATCTTAAGGTTTGGACTGATAAATGCTCTCAAACTCAAGCACGAATTGAAGCACAACACGCAGTCGCCTGAAGTACACCTTGCCGTATGTGCCATTGCCAAGAACGAAGGACCTTACTTTACTGAATGGATAGAGTGGCACCGCCGTCAAGGAGTAGAACGCTTCTACATCTACGACAATGAGAGCACCGACGGCACACAAGCATTACTAAAGCCTTACATAGAGCAGGGCATCGTCGTCTACCAACCTTGGCCTGGCTACCGCCGACAGTTGGCCGCCTACGACCATTGCTTGGCACACCACCGCTACGAAGCCCGTTGGATAGCCTTTATCGATCTGGACGAGTTTATCGTACCCGTCAAAGACGCTTCGATACCCGCTTTCCTCAACCGCTTTGAACAGTTTGCAGCCGTCGAAGTCAATTGGCTCATTTATGGCAGCAACGGCCACCGCACACACACCGAAGGGGGCGTAATGCAACGCTTCACACGTCACTCACTCCCTGAGCACCCCTTAAATCGCCACGTGAAGAGCATCGTCAATCCTCGCCGCGTATATGGCATGATAGGTTGTCACGAAGCCGCAAAGATTGACGGTTACGCAGCCGACTCTCATGGCCAACGCATTACACGTAATTTTCGCCAACGCGAGCCACAACAGGACATTATACGCATCAATCACTATGCCGTAAGGTCGTACGAAGAGTTCTGTGAGAAGCAAACACGCGGCCGCGCCAGTGGCACACAACGTGAAGTGAAAGACGACTACTTCACGCAGTATGACTTAAACGACGTAAGCGAGTAAAAGACTCATATCATTATGACAGATAACAAAACACAGGTGGTCGTATCGATGACATCATTCCCTGCTGCCATCGGTTATGCCGAACAGGCTGTACAATACTTATTAAATGGTTCTGTACTGCCCGACAAGTTGGTGCTTTACCTTACGCTTTCACAGTTCGAAGGACAAGAGCAACTACTCGACGGTGTAAGGCAGTTAGCAAACAAATCGCCCATTTTCGAGGTACGTGACTACCCCACCGACATTCGTTCGTATCGCAAACTCGTACCCGCTCTCCACGACTTTCCCGAAGCGATCATCGTGACCGTCGACGACGACATCGCTTACCACCGCCACCTCCTACGCGATCTCCTGCGTCTTCACGCACAATATCCTGATGCCGTACTCGCTCATCGCGCTAAACGCATTAAACTCGGAGCTCCGTACCGACAATGGAAGAAATACCGTTGGTACGACTTTGTGTTCAAACGCATTCACCGTGGTTTTCTTAATTTACAAACGGGCGTGGCAGGTGTGCTATATCCGCCCCACGCTCTAAAAGCCGATATGCTCGATGTCGAACTCTTTACGCGTCTGGCTCCTACAGTCGACGACATTTGGTTTTGGGCAGCCTGCGTAGCACAAGGCACACCCGTCATTCCCGTTCCGTTTGGACGCAACAAGCCGCGTGGCTTAGGAAAGCCCAAAGAGCTTTCGCTCAAAACGAGGAACTTTAAAGGCCAAACAGACCGCAACCTCGCAGCACTCAACACTATTTTAGAACATTTTCCCGAAATTAGAAAGAAGGTAGAGGAAGGTTAATATTATACGAGTAACCCATAAACTTATTAAACCCATAAACTGCAGTTTATCTGCCTAATTGGGGGGACGCGTCGCCCCCAGGTTAGGACGCGCCCCCCCAATTAGGTCGACAAATTGCAGTTTGAAAGCCTCTACAAAATGTTTCAGAACGCCCTAAATAGGCATTGGGCTTACGTATATTTACCTACGATGTTTTTTGCTTTCATGTTTCATTTTTATGTTTCAACTTATTGA
>ERZ1034973.902-NODE-902-length-19042-cov-5.024806_pt1 | contig 19042 bp, 14 predicted proteins | sample MGYA00520686_ERZ1034973 | MGnify/ENA primary metagenome ERZ1034973 (study PRJEB33766, sample SAMN09781775) | gut metagenome | biome: gut microbiome | host: Homo sapiens | place: Madagascar | study: EMG produced TPA metagenomics assembly of the PRJNA485056 data set... | reverse complement strand
AAATGCAAAAGTTTTCCAAGGTATGAACCAGACGATGTGGCTGATGGTTCTTTGCGGTATGGCGCTGGGTTTTTTACGAAAGAAAACCGAGAGGGGGGAACTGACGGCCTATCTTGCGTTAGTTTTCTTGGCGATATTCTTGATGATATTTGAGTGTCGTGCGAGGTATCTATTCCTGTACACGCCTTTCTTTGTGATGCTTGGCATTGCTGGATGGGTCGGATTGTATCGGCGAGTTGAAGCGGTGGTTTATGGCGGTGGTAGGCTTCATCGTCGAGGTTATCGGTCGGTTGCGAAGCATGCTGAAAAAAGTGAAAGCTAGATTTGTCGCGATATTAGGCATTAAAATGACGTTTTTTGCAATCCGCGGAGACAGATTAAAATCGTTTTTTATGGATATGGGATTTGCTGCAGGTGATAACTTAATGCAAGGCATGGGTTGGTAGAGTTAAAGAAGCATCCTTCTATAACTCTACGTAACACCTGTGCTGACAAACGACCAAAGCTCCAAGGCTATCGATGGGTTTGTTGGGACGAATGTTTCTTTATTGCTCGGTTTTTGATTGTCCCCGATTAATCGAAGATATTTGTCGTCGAACGGCGTTATCGAACAAGAATTATTGGAGCTAACCCTTTGAGTTTTCCTTTTTAGGAGGAGGGGCATTCCTATAGTTTCGCCAGCCCTTAATTCTTCGACAGGATGCTAAATTCGGCCAAGCCCCGCCCCGATCTGATGCGCTGCGACTTCACGAGCCCCGTTTCCACCTACAAGCTGGTCGGCGACTTAACATACCTTCGTACTGGGGAGGGCTGGCTCTTCCTAGTCGCCGTGGTCGACCTGTGCACGCGCATGGTGGTTGGCGGTTGCTCTCCGACCGCATGACCGCCGACATCGCGGTGGCGGCGCTGGAGTCGGCGAAGTCGCGCAGATACGTAGCTGGTAACGCCATATTCTGCAGCGATAGGAGCTCCCAATACACCACAGGACGCTCGCGAGTGGGTGCGCACCAACGACGTGCGCCTGTCGTGCAGCCGCACCGGCGACTGCACGACAACACCGTGGCCGAGTCGTTCTTCGCCACGGTGAAGAACGAGATGTGCTGCAGGGCAAGCTTCGCTACCAGGGCCGCCGCCAAGCATGCCGTCATCGAGCTCATCGAGGCCGACTGCGACCGGAGAAGGCCCTTCGACCATCGGTTACAAGGTGCCCGCGCATGTCATGGAGCCGTTCTTCGAGCACGCGAAGCCTGAATCGAAATTGCTTCCCATTGCCGCCTAGCTCCTCAATCCTTCCTGTTCGAAAACTTGACACAGATCACATCGGCATTTCTGGCACTGCCACTCTGTTGTCTATTAAAGATAGCTCCCTTACTTTAGCTCTCCATCGGCGCTTCGAAGTCTGTCGAACTCTTCTTCTGGAGAATTGCCAACCAAATGCTTTTTTGCGTATAGAGAGAAATAAGCAACGCCAAGGGCCAAAACAACAACAACTGCAAATGTGGCACTCGTATCTACGAAGAATGTCGAGGCAATCGCAACACAAGAGAGGGCGAGGCCAACACCCGTGGTGGCTTTACCGCCAGGGGTCCTATACGGACGTTCCATATTGGGACGTTGAAGCCGTAAAACAATATGGGACAGATTAATCATTGCATAGCTTATGCATGCACCAAGAACCGCCATGTTTAGCAGAAGATCACCGTTTTGGACAAGGATTACCAGCAAGAAGCCAACGACCCCCTGAAGCAAAAGCGCCATTCCTGGCGTTTTCCTTCCGCCAGTCAGAGAGAGAAATGTGGGTAGATACCCTGCACGAGATAGAGCAAATATTTCCCTTGACCCCGCATAAATCAGGGAAAAGAACGAAGCAACAAGGCCAAACAAGCCAGCTACGTTTACAAACAAAGCAAACGACCCGTTTCCAACCGAATTCAAAGCATCAACGAGAGGAGCCGAGGAACCGCCCATAAAGTTTGCGCCCGTTACACCAGCGGCGAATACAAGCACGAGCAAACCAGTGAATATCAGCACAAGCATTGCTCCAATGTTTGCGCGCGGAATATCTTTTGTCGGATCTTTAGCTTCTTCCGCAGCTAGAGGAACGCCTTCTATACCCAGAAAGAACCAAATGCCAAATGGAAGCGCAGCCATCAAGCCCGCAAGGCCGTGAGGGAGGAGGACCGTGCATCCAGCATCTGGAGAGATGTCGAAGAGATTCGAAGGATTGAACGAGGGAACAACACCGACCGCAAAAGCAAGGAGAGCAACAAACCCGACCAAAGTGACAACAAGCATGAGCTTGAGGGCCTCGCCAACGCCAAGAATATGAATCGCAATAAAGACAACGAACACAACGGCAACGACAGCTATTGTCGGAAAGTCCTCTGGAAGCAGGCCAAGCGCCAGAAAGTAATTTGCGATAAACGTCGAAATTGCAGCGGGCGCGCAAATATACTCAACCGAGATTGCGAGCCCTGTCACGAAACCGCCAAAACGCCCAAGGGCGCAACGAGAAAAAGCAAATCCAGCACCAGCCGTTGGGAGAACGGAAGATAGCTCCGCTTCCCCAAGAACCGTACAAACGTACATAAGCCCCATAAGGGCAAAGGCGATAGCAAGCCCGAGCCAGCCTCCGTATTCGATACCGTAATTCCATCCCGAGAAGTCTCCCGAGATCACATACGCGACACCCAGTCCAAGCAGCAAAGGCCAACCGACCGCACCCTTCTTGAGGGATCGTTTTTCGAAGTATTCTTCCGACTGTTTCTTTGCTTCCATTTCAACCCTTCTTCCACTCTCTGCGTTATTGGCCCTTTTTCTTTACGACATACGAAGGATCAATTCGCTGAAGATCTTCGAAATCGTCAATTTCGATGATGTCTTCTTCGCGGCATGGACGCACATGCACGCAATAATCCTCTCGTTTTCTAATCAAGGCAACATCGTCCCAAAAGATCTGTTTTCCGTCTTGTTGCCCGAAAATAGCAGGGATATCACTTGCAAGCTTTTCTCCGTCTTCTTTGGTCCAGTAAGAAACGCCGACCATTTGCCAACAGGAAGAAGATTTGCCCTTTGCGAGATTGGTAATCACCTTGTTCTCATCAGCGTCAAAAAACCAGTCATCCGTTTTATTGACGGCTATGCCAAGGTAATTAGAACGATACTGGTACTTCGTTATTAGCCGTGGATTCGTTAACAACAAATCGCTCTCAAACACATAGGCATTTTCAAACAAGTGGCAAGATGCCACAGCTGAACTGATATTGTTCGTTGAACCATACAAAGGATTCTCTATGAAGTGAATATTTGGATACTTCGCAAGCAACTGGTCGAATTCTTCTGCAAGGTAGCCTCGAACAACATATATTTCATCGATGCCAGCAGAAATAACGGCATCTATGAGCCTATCAATTATTCGAACGCCGTTTACACGCGCAAGAGGCTTTGGGGTGTTTACGGTAACCGGAAGTAATCGACTTCCAAAACCAGCGGCGAGCAGCACAGCGCGCTGAACTCGATATGGCTCAAGAGCTGCAATTCCGCGCGGTGTGATTCCCTCATTCGAAATCATTTTCTTGTCAGCCAAGGATAGCAAGGTTTCTTTGTTGACGCTCTCAACTTCGGAAACGCAGTTCGCATCGCCAAGGTTTCGCTCAAGCTGAACGAGTGCGTCGAATTCGTCTTCGCGAAGTTCAGGCAGGGACCCCACTGCATCGTCTAGAAGGCTCAAGGAATACGATGAGAATTCCTTTGCGGAACGATACCAGACGTAAAGCCACTCACCTGCTGGAGCGCCGCTGAGCTCCTTGAACATTGCCCAAACATACCAATACCAGCCAATCATCGCGGTGCAGGCAAGCAAATGAAAACGCTGTGCCTCGCTTGGCTCAAATCCAAAATAAAGGGGCATCAAATCTAGGGCTTCGCGAATCGAATAGTAATTGCTCTGGGCAACAAAATTGCCGAAGTCGTTACCGTAATCACCCATAGCAGCGTATTCCCAGTCGATAAGGGACATCTGGGCACTATTTACGAGGAAGTTTGGCGCATAAAAATCGTTGTGGCAAAGCACGGGATTCCCCGCCCCTGCCCTCATAGGGCCAACGAGACGATCCATTGCCGATGAAAGGTCTTTGAAGTCGGGAGGGAAGTTCCAGCCTTTCTCTTCGAGCAAACGCACAATCTTCTTAGATTCCAGGTACGCATCAAAAGAATACGGCGATACGGCTCCGCTTTGATGAAGCCGACGAGCCATTTGCAGGGCGTTTTTCACATGCTCGAGATTCCCGTAATCGAGCTCATGGCAGTTGGGCACATACCTAGAAATCTTCCATCCCTCTTCGGGATCGATATGCACGAATGTATTATCGAGACCGAGATCAAAAGCCTTCTTGAGGGCAAAGGCCTCGGCCTTTCTGTTGATTAGTTTGTTCGTTCCGGGTCCTGGGTGACGGTAAACATACCCTTCTCCATTAACGGAGAAGAAAAAAGAAAGGTTTGTTAAGCCCTGTTTGATTGGGTCGACTGATTCAATCTGATCCCTTTCGCAAGAAAGCGTAACGCAAATGTTGTCCAATGCATCCGAGCTAACATTGCAGATAAATTCAGGATCGAAATTGCGGATTTCGTCCAACGAATCGAATTCGAAGACGGAGCCTTTCGGAAGAAAGCGTGCGTACATGCAGAGCTCCTGAGCATGCGCAAAGAATACTTCATCCCACAGCTTTTCCTTTGTCTCTTGGCGAAAGTATTCATCTTGAAGAATCGCCAAAAAGCGAGAAGAAAAATCTGAGTCCCAATACGCGTGGCCAACCATGATCCAGCCGTTTGACCCGCCTAAAGAAGCAGATAGAATCCTGTTATTCTTTCCCTTTACGTCAAGAAGGTACTTGTCTGGCGTCTCATCCGACCATATAGCATCGTTATAGGAATCGTATTCATACCGACGGAACGGATTATCCGCAAAGTAGCAATCGGAAACGCAAACATACGAATTCCCCAAATACTCCCTTGCCGCCCAGATTGAAGAATGGTTGTTCCTCTCCATATACTCAGGGCTCGAGACGAGCGTTACGCCAAACTTGTCCTCAAGATAGAAGTACTCTTCCTTCTTGTACCCGACGACCATTACGATGTCGTTGATTCCGGCTTCTTTCAACTGCCTGATTTGGCGCTCGATTAGCACTTCCCCGCGGACGCGCAACGTCCCTTTCGGGCGATCGTAGGAAATAGGCGCAAGCCTGGTTGAGAGGCCGGCCGCAAGGATGATTGCATTATTTACTTTATATGGAGCAAGCGCTTCTTTGCCCAGATCGGTAACTGTGTAGTCTTTTACAAACCCCAGCTCGAGCAAGCTTTTGTACGTTTCGTTGACAAGCCCAAGAGAAAGCCCTGCAGCTTCGGCAATCTGCCGCTGGCTTGAACATTTTTTATCGATAAGGGAGAAAATAACCGAAAAAGCGTTTCGCGTAAGGGGCATTATGATTCCTTTCATTTCACAGTGGAATCATAATGCTCGCGTTCATTTTAGTAAAGCTATTCCAATTATTGAACACCAACTTATTATTGCGTTTTCTTTCTTCTCTCCAGAAGAATAAGTGTTTTACCGAATGACGACTCTAGCCCCTTTATTCACATTGCTATAAGTTCATTGGATATTTCCAGCAGGAAGACGAATGCGGACATAAGAGAGATTGTTCTCAAGCTCGCTTTCCGAGACAAGAATCGTATGGAAGAAGTGCCCACCCGAAATCTGAGTGTACCAACAGGCTCTGCTATTGGTACTTAAGTAGTGCTTCGTGAAGCTTGTTTTTTTGGATAAGATCCTTTGATTGTTGGCTTTGCTGACGACCCGAAAACGCATCGAGCTTCAATTGACGGTAATCATACACCCTGGTGATCTAAATATATCGCAATTCGATTCCCGACCGTATCGACCAAACCAGAATAGACGTCGAGTTCGAATAGCCTTGCGCGTAGTCCAGTGGAGTTGTCGGACTCTTGTCATAGACAGGGCCGACAGCCCAGCTGGAGTATTCCTGTGGTTTTGTCAACACGGTTATGACCGACCGAAATCGGTTTTGGCGTGTTGATGCGAGCCCGTCGTACTCTGCGGCGAACGGATCTGCGCTGCTGGGCGTCTACGTTGCGTATGGGGCCTTGTCCCTTATGAATCTGATTCAGATTAATGCAGTTCCGACAACGTGGCGGGTGAGGGGTTCTTCAACCATCTGGACTGGTTGCGGGGGCGGATCAAGGAGTCCTTGGGCTGGATGAGCCCGAGCGAGTACCGCAGGAGCCCAGGATGTGCTTTATGCTCGGGCTAGGAAATTGCCCGGGCGGTGTTTGTGCAATCTTTTGCTAATTTGCTAGTCGTGGAAAGGCTGAGGAATTGAAGCTTGCCGATGTCGATGCCGTATCTCTGAGGTAGATAGCTAAATATAAATCATTAAAATTGGATTAACGAATATTGGCGAAACATGCCTAAACTGGGTATCAGCCAAGGAGATGAAAATATGTCGATGTCGCAGCAGGCTGCCTTGAAAAAACTTCAGGCTACAGAACTGGAAATTCTTTTAGTATTTAAAAAATGGTGTAATGAAAATAATATAACCTGGTTTATCGATTCTGGGACATGTTTGGGAGCGATGAGGCATCAGGGCTTTATTCCTTGGGATGACGATATCGATGTTGGGCTTCCGCGAAAGGACTACGAGCGTCTTCTTGCTTTGTCTAAAGATGGCTTTCCGGAGGGTTATTCTATCCATACATCAGAAGATGATGGATACACGTCTTTATTCGCGAAAATGTACAAGGACGAGACGGTTTTTGCAACTCAGACAACCGAAGAAGCAGGAGGCTCGCAGGGCATATATATTGATATATTTCCTTATGATTATCTGCACAATGATCCAGAACGCCGCACCAAGCAGGAACGCAGATGTGCGAACCTTCAAAAACTAATGTATATGTACCATTTAAGCAATGTTGAAGTTCCCCATATAGGCTTAATAGGCAAGTTAGAGAAATTACTATGTCGCATTGGACATTTTTTGATAAAACCATTCATTACCCCTCGAAGGATTCAGAAGCGTTTCGATCTCGAGGCGCAGAGGGGGAGCGAGGGCTCGGGCGTGTTGGAGTGTCTTCCTTTTGCTGGATATGCCCCTCCAATAGGGGAAGAGGTTTTGTTTCCTGTTTGCGAGTTGGAATTTGAGGGTTTGAAGTTTCCTGCTCCCTGCAATGCAGAGAGATACCTTGAGTTAATGTATGGTGATTGGACTGCCCTACCTCCCATCGAGGAAAGGCATACTCATTTACCGAAAAAGATTGTCTTTCCCGATAAGTCTGAATGGACTTTTGGCTCATAGAGTTTGGATGGCGAGAAGTGAACATTCTGTATACCGTAAACAACGATTTCATGCCCCAGCTAGCTGCAGGAATTTGTTCAATATGCGAGAACAACAAAGACGCTAACCACGTTGATTTTTATGTATTTGGCGACGGCATCGCAAGCGATAACAAAGAGATCCTTTCACGGTTCGTTGCCGGATATGGGAGACATATCCACTTTATCGATATCGACGGCTCCATGGTTGCTGCCAGTTTTGGCGTTGATACAGGGGCATGGAATGGGATTGTTATGGCAAGGCTGCTTATTGCAAGGCTTTTGCCTCAGGATATCGACAAGGTACTGTATCTCGATGGCGATACAATCGTTAGAGGATCTCTGCTTGATCTATGGGATAACAATCCCGCCGAAGGTGTTCTTTCTATGGTTATGGAGCCGACTGCTTCAAGGCTGAGGAGAAAAGAACTTGGCATTGAACAATTTCCTTATTTTAATGCCGGAGTGCTTCTGGTGGATTTGAAGAAGTGGCGCGAAAACGATGCGGAGACAAGAATACTTGATTATTGTGCAAAGAACGGTAGTTACTTATTTGCAAACGATCAAGATGCTATTAATGTCGTTCTGTCTGAGGAGATTGATACGATCCCCCCCAAATATAATGCATCGAATGTCTTCTCTTATTATCCTTATTCGTTTTTGCATCGCTTGATGCCGCAGTTTTCAAGTGAAAAAGAATACATGGACGCAAGGGAAGATCCCGTAATCGTTCATTATTTGGGGGAGGAGCGGCCATGGCGCAAGGGGAACACGCATGTCTACAGACGGGAGTATTCGAAGTATCTATCGATGACCCCTTTTGCAGACACTGCCCTTGAAGCAGGTTGGGAGATGTATTTTGTCTTATGGAGACTCTTTAATGTAGCTACAAAGCATTTTCCTTCTTTAAGATATAAGGTCATCGATTGCCTTATACCATCGTTTTTAAAACTGAAGTCTAGGGCAAAATAAAACGATTTGTTCTTGCGGACTGCTATTGCTTTTTTGCTACTTTGTTTTGCAGTCGTGATGCTGGTTAGGATGAAGTGCTTTCCGAATGAAGGATCAAGAGCTCTCTCTTGCTCATGGTGTTGCGTGGAATGCCGTGGGGTCGCTTGTATACTCAGTTGCAAACTGGCTAACAACGGTATTGGTTGTTGTTCTAGGGGATAGTTTAGAGCTGTCTGGAAATCTAGCAATAGCGATGGCGATTGGCAATTTGACGGCAACAATAGCACTGTTTAATCTTCGGCCTATTCAGGTTTCGGATGTCGAGGGTTCCTTTTCTACTTCTCAATTCGTATCCTTTAGAATCGTTACCTCTTTTGTCGCTTGTTTGATTTCTGTTGGGTATGCTTTATTGACGGTTGCGCCATATTGTCTTGAGGTTGTTGTCGCCTATATCGCTTTTAAGATTGCCGATTCTTTCGTTGATGTACTTCATGGCGTAGACCAGTGTCACAACAGGCTTGACATTGTTGGGAAGTCCCAGATGATACGCGGCGTGCTAGTGGTTGTGATTTTCTCTATAGCTATTAAACTGACAAACGACCTTGCTCTGGCGATTTGGCTAATCAGCATTGCGACGGTTGTCGTGGTGGTTTTTTTTGATTATCAGAAATCGTCAAGCCTTGAAAACTTCGGACTTGATTTCGGAAAAAAGTCGATCAAGGCTCTATTTACTGTCTGCGTCCCCGGGCTTCTCAGTATGCTGCTTTGTACCTATGTTGTTACTTATGCGCGACAGTATTATGGAACAATCTACGGTAGCTATTACTTGGGGATCTATGCGGCAATAGCTACCCCATCTGTGGTTGTTCAACTTCTTGCCGGCTATCTTTATTACCCGCTCCTAGGGCCGATTGCCGAGTTCTGGAAGGAAAAAAAATACAAAAAAATTTCTTTGATCTCTATTCGCTTCTTCGCTTGTCTCTCGGTTCTTGTCGTTCTGTGCATTGCTTTTTTTGCATTGTTCGGTGAATTCTTCTTTGGCCTGATCTACGGAGTCGATATCGCTCAATATTATGAAGTGTCATTTCTTGTTGTCGTTTGCGTTGGAATGACAGCTGCTGCTATTTTTATGATTGATATGCTGGTTGTACTCAGGATGCAAAAGGGTGCAGTTGTTTCCTCATTTGTTTCAGTTGCTCTTTGCACTGCCATCTCTCCTATGTTGATGGAATTGTTCGGAATGAATGGCGTCAGCCTCTCGATATCTCTTTCCTACGTTATTTGCTGCCTGTGCTCTCTATGCATTTTTTTCTATGGAGTAAGGAAAAGAAAAGGACGGTTATGAGCCATTCATTTGTCGTGTGCGCATATGGGGAAAGTCCCTATTTGGAGGAATGCGTCAAGTCCCTCGTGAATCAAAGTGCTTCCTCTGAGATTATGATTGCAACTTCAACTCCAAATCTTCTAATTGAATCGGTTGCATGCAAATACCGAATTCCTCTGTATTCGCGGTGTGGAGAGCCGGGGATTGCCGCCGATTGGAATTTTGCTATCGGTTGTACTTCAACGAGATATGTAACCATCGCCCATCAGGATGATGTGTATCTGCCTGACTATTCCTCCAACGCAGTCTCAATGCTCAATAGAATGGAAAAACCCCTCCTTTATTTCTCTGATTACGGCGAGATTAGAGACGGTAAAAGCGTGGAGCGATCTCCTCTTTTAAATGCGAAAAAATGGATGATGCTTCCGTACCGTTTAAAGAGGCTGACGTTTACTGGGCTAGTTAAGCGTCTGCCTATTTCTTTCGGTAATCCGATTTGCTGCCCATCAGTCACGTACGATGTAAGCAACCTTCAGATGCCGTTGTTTGAAAGTGGACTCCGAAGTAATCTGGATTGGGACGCATGGGAGCGGTTTTCTCGGTTGGACGGTTCTTTTGTATACGATTCCCATGTTAGGATGTATCATCGTGTGCATGATGGGTCTGAAACTTCAGCATGCATCGCGGATAACGCGAGAACGCTTGAGGACCTTGAGATGCTTGAACGTTTTTGGCCAAGACCGATTGCGAAGATGATCAATAGAGTGTATTCGGGAGCGCAAAGGTTTAATTAGTTTGCGGGAAAGATAGATGTCGATTCAGATGAAAACACTGCTGATTGTCCCTGCTTTCAACGAAGAAGAATCGCTAAAAGCGACGATTGATTCGATTGAGGCAAAGGCTCCGGGGGTCGATTACCTAATCATTAATGACGGGTCGAAAGACGGAACGGTTCGCATTTGCCGTGAAAACAAATATCCATTTTTGGATTTGCCGACAAATTTAGGTCTAGCGGGTGCGTTTCAGGCGGGTATGAAATACGCGTATCGACATGGCTATGATTGCGCAATTCAATTTGACGCAGATGGCCAGCATCTACCTGAATATATACCTGTGCTTGAAAATGCTATTCGCGATTTCGACATTGCGATAGGCTCTCGCTTCGTAAATGAATCTAAGCCCCGGTCGATGAGAATGCTTGGTAGCAATTTAATACAAGGAGCAATCAGGCTTACGACGGGCAAAACGATTAAAGACCCAACTTCCGGCATGAGAGCGTTCAATGCGCGAATGATCGAACTGATGGCTTGTGGGTTAAATTGTGGGCCCGAACCCGATACGGTTTCATATTTGATAAAAAGAGCAGATGCTAGGGTAGTGGAGGTTCCGGTAAAAATGGCTGAACGGTTTGCCGGCGAAAGCTACTTGAACGCATGGACGTCGGCTAAATATATGCTCAGGATGGCCATCTCGATTCTGTTTATGCAACTTATTCGTAAGCGCATAGGTGGTGTTGCAAAATGACAGCGGCGTTACGTATCACGCTTATCCTTGCTTCGCTATTGCTTCTTGGGTTTATTGCGAAGAAGGTTCGAACTTCCAAGGTAAAGCTTGAGGATTCTATTTTTTGGTTCTGTTTTGCGGTTCTTCTTCTGGTCGTCAGCATTTTTCCTCAAATTTTTTATTTGCTGTCTGATCTTGTTGGGACGATGGCGCCAGTTAATTTCGTATTCCTATTCTTTATTTTCGTGCTTTTGGTGCAAAGCTTCAGCCTCACTATGCGTATTTCCCAGGCGGATACAAAGATACGTGAGCTTACTCAGCAGTTAGCGATCGAAAAATTTGAGCGCTACAGCAATGATAAACAAAAGGAAGAATAGTCACTTCAGGTAATATGGCGGGAGTTGTATGAAAGGCATTATTCTAGCTGGCGGTTCGGGCACGCGTCTGTATCCACTCACTTCGGTTACCAGTAAGCAGCTGCTGCCGGTGTACGACAAGCCAATGATCTACTATCCGCTGTCTGTGCTGATGATGGCGGGCATCAAAGACATTCTGATTATTTCCACGCCTACCGACCTGCCCAACTTTCAGCGTCTGCTGGGCGATGGCTCCCAGTTTGGTGTGTCGCTTTCCTACGCGGAGCAGCCTTCGCCTGATGGTTTGGCGCAGGCGTTCATTATTGGCGAGGAATTTATTGCCGGCGAACCTTGCGCACTGGTTTTGGGCGATAACATCTTCTACGGCAACGGCCTTAGTCGCCACTTGCGCAAGGCGGTTCAAGATGCCGAGACAAATGGCGGCGCTACTGTGTTCGGCTACCACGTAGACGACCCCGAACGCTTCGGCGTAGTGGAATTTGATGCGGACTACAATGCTGTTTCCATCGAGGAAAAGCCTGAGCAGCCCAAGTCAAACTACGCAGTTACTGGCCTGTACTTCTACGACTCCCGTGTGTGCGAGCTTGCCAAGCAGGTTAAGCCCTCCGCCCGTGGCGAGCTGGAAATTACGACGCTGAACCAGATGTACCTAGAGGACGGCACCCTTTCCGTTGTCACTCTGGGCCGCGGCTATGCATGGCTCGACACCGGCACCATGGAAAGCCTCTATGAAGCGGGCGAATTTGTGCGCGCTGTTGAGCGCAGCCAGGATTTGCCCGTGTGCGTTCCCGAGGAAATTGCTTTCGAGAATGGCTGGATTGGCCGTGAAGAGCTTGTGGCTGCCGCCGGCCGCTATGGCAAGAGCGTTTACGGGCAGCATCTGAAGCGCGTGGCCGAGGGCAAGATTGCCACGAAGGAGGACTAGGGGATGGCTGACTTCCAACCCAAGAACATCATCGTTACGGGGGGCTGCGGATTCATTGGCAGCAACTTCGTGCACTACGTGGTAAAAAACCACCCGAATGTGCACGTTACCGTGCTGGACAAGCTCACCTATGCCGGCAACTGTGAAAACATTGCCGGTCTGCCTGCCGACAGGGTAGAGCTGGTAGTGGGCGACATCTGCGACGCGGATCTGCTGGAGCGCATCGTGCCTGGCTGCGATGCCATCGTGCATTATGCCGCCGAAAGCCACAACGACAATTCCATCGCCGACCCCGAGCCATTCCTGCGCACTAACGTCGAGGGCACCTATCGCCTTCTTGAGGCATGCCGCAAGCACGACGTGCGCTACCACCACGTAAGCACCGACGAAGTGTACGGCGACCTTGCATTGGACGATCCTGCTCGCTTTACCGAGGAAACGCCCTACAAGCCCAGCTCTCCGTATAGCTCCACTAAAGCTGCTAGCGACATGTTGGTGCGTGCGTGGACGCGAACCTACGGTCTGCGCACCACCATATCCAACTGCTCAAACAACTACGGTCCCTTCCAGCATGTGGAGAAGTTCATTCCCCGCCAGATCACCAACATTCTGTGCGACATCAAGCCAAAGCTGTATGGCGATGGCCTGAATGTGCGCGACTGGATCCACACCGAGGATCACTCTTCTGCCGTATGGACTATTTTGACGAAGGGAAGCTACGGCGAGACGTACCTTATTGGCGCCGACGGCGAAAAGAACAATATCGAGGTTTTGCATGCCATTCTCGAGGGTATGGGTAAGGCCGCCGATGATTTCGATTGGGTGCGCGACCGTCCCGGCCACGACCGCCGTTATGCCATTGACTCCTCGAAGCTGCGTCGTGAGCTGGGCTGGGAGCCTAAGCATACCGACTTCGCCCAAGGGCTTGCCGCAACCATTGAGTGGTATCGCGAAAATGAGCAGTGGTGGCGTCCCGCCAAGGAGGCTACCGAGGCAAAGTACAAGGCGCAGGGCCAGTAGAGGGGGTTGGAAATGTCTTTTGAGTTCGAGAAGCTGTTGAGGGCAGAACGCACGAATATCCCCGGCATGCTGGTATTCGATCTGGCAGTACACGGCGATTCCCGCGGATGGTTCAAAGAAAACTGGCAGCGAGCGAAGCAGGTTGACCTTGGTCTGCCCGATTTGGGGCCTGTGCAGAATAACATCTCCTTCAATGCTGAACGTGGCGTAACGCGTGGCATCCATGCTGAACCTTGGGACAAGTACATTTCCGTGGCAACCGGTAGCGTGTTTGGCGCTTGGGTGGATTTGCGTCCCGGGAAGAGCTTCGGCCAGGTGTTTACCTGTGTTATCGATCCCTCGAAAGCCATCTATGTGCCTCGTGGTGTGGGTAACTCCTTCCAGGCGTTGGAGGATGGTACGGCATACACCTATCTGGTGAATGCCCATTGGTCAGCCGACCTAAAGAAGACCTACACGTTTGTGAACTTGGCAGATCCCGACCTGAACATTGAGTGGCCTATCCCGCTTGAACAGTGCGAACTTTCCGAAGCTGATAAGGCCCACCCTATGTTGAAGGACGCACTGCCAATGGCGCCCAAGCGCACGTTGGTTACCGGCTGCAATGGCCAGTTGGGCCGCGCGGTGCACGCGTTGGCCGAAGAGCGAGGCTTGGCCGAATGGTTCGACCATTGCGACATCGATACGTTCGACTTTTCCGACCCTGCGGCTTACCAGAGCATCGACTGGAGTCTATATGGGACGGTTGTCAACTGCGGGGCGTATACCGCTGTCGACAAAGCGGAAACGCCCGAAGGCCGCGTAACTTGCTGGAAGGCCAACGCGACCGGCCCTGCGCTTATGGCGCGCGTTTGCGCAGAGCATGGCATCACACTGGTCCACGTGTCGTCCGATTACGTGTTCGACGGCACTCGCGAGCTCCATCCGGAAGACGAGCCCTTTGCCCCGATGGGCGTGTACGGCCAGTCGAAGGCGGCGGGCGATCTTGCCGTCGGCGGCTGCCCCAGGCACTACATCGCGCGTTCCAGCTGGGTAATCGGCGATGGCCATAACTTCGTGAAGACGATGATGAGCCTTTCGGACCGCGTTGCTGCCGGCGAGATTCCTCAGGTGACGGTAGTGGACGACCAGGTGGGCCGCCTTTCCTTCACGCGCGATATGGCCGAGGGCATCTTCTGGCTGCTCGGCTACCGCGAAGGCGACGTCGAACCCAGCAGCCCAGCACCGTACGGCATCTACAACCTCACCGGCTCGGGCGAGCCCAAGAGCTGGGCGCAGGTTGCGAAGCGCGTGTTTGAGCTGACCAACGGGAACGCCGACAAGGTTGTGCCAGTTACTACGGCTGATTACTATGCCAGTGTTGTGGGCCCTGTGTCTCCTCGCCCTGAGCATTCGGCGATGGACCTCTCCAAGATCCGAGCAGTTGGTTTCAATCCGCCTGATTGGGAGCGGAGGCTAGTAGAGTATGTGGGTAGAGAAAATATGGCGTAAATTTTTTTTCCAGGTGTTGCAGCTGGGCGTTTTGGCTAAGAAGTATTCCTTGTGGTTCGTTTGAACGCTGGACCGGTTTGCCGTCTCTGCTCTTTGTTGTTTTAATTGCTGTTTTGTTTAGGGGATATTGTGTGGACTGAGTTCTTCTCTTCTGCGGCGGTGCTAATTGTTTATTTGTTTTTGCCAGGGGCTTTGGTTGTCTATTCAGTCAAACGGTCCTTTATTGCAAGCGTTGGGTTTGCTCCTATAATTGGTGTTTTCTTTTATTCGGTCGCTGCAGTTATATACTCAATCTTCAATATTTCCTGTTCATGGCTCTCTTTGTTTCTTCCCTATTTAGCCATCTCTATTATTGCTAGTATCCTCGCAAGACGCTTCGGGGGAAACAGTGTTGGGGCAACTCCTTCCAAAGATGAGCTCCTGCTGATTGCCGCCTATGCTGTTGTCGGAATTGTTGTGGTGGGGTTCTTCTTCGTAAGGAATCTTGATGGTGCTGCCTCCTTCTTCCAGGCATCCGATAATGGATTCCATTTATCGGTAGTTCGTACGTTTGTCGATAGCGGGACTTATTCTTCTTTTCGGGTGGGATATGGAGAGGGAATAGCGTCTCCCTTTGCTTCGGATTCGTCTTTTTATCCAGCAGCTTGGCATTGTTTGGTTGCGATGGCTGTAACTGCTACAGCGGCGCCTATTACTGTCGCCGTTAACGCTCTGAATTTTGTTTCTTCGGCTTTGATCTTTCCTTTGGCTGTGTGTTTTGCGATGCATTGCATGTTTGGAAAAGAGAAGAAGCTTCTTTATGCCGGCACACTATTAGTCCTATCGGTAGCACCTTTTCCTTGGGGGTTCTTGACGTTTGGGCCGTTGTATCCGAATTTGTTGTCAATGTCTATGCTCCCTGCGGCACTCATAGCATCGCTTCGGTTTGTTTCATTAGGAATCGAGGTAAAAGAACGCTTGCTCCGTTTTGGCGGGGTTTTGCTGTGCACCGTTGCCCTTCTTTTTTCTCAGCCAAATAGCATTTTTGCCGAACTTATTTTTGTAATTCCATATTTTGTTTGTGAGTGTTTTTTCGCAGCTCGTTCAAAAGAGGGCCATGCAGGATGGAAGTCTCTTTCCGTCCTTTTGTTGCTGGCGTTTATTGTGGTTGTCATTTGGTTTGGGCTATATAGCCTCCCTGTTTCAATGATTAGAAACACAGTTGAGTTTAACTGGCCCGCGACGGTCGGAAAATGGCAGGCGATAGTCGACTGTGCTCTGCTTTCGTTTAACGCTGGCGCTGCCCAACCTTGGCTTGCGGTGCTGGTTTTCATCGGTGCTTTAAGGGCTTTGTCATCTCAAAGGACTGCTTGGCTGGGTTTTTCATATATTGTTTCGTGCCTTATCTATATCTCTTCTGTATCGACTGAGGGACTGATAAAGCATGTTCTTTCGGGGTTTTGGTACACTGATCCTTATAGGCTTGCAGCTATTGCCTCAGTTGCATCTATTCCCCTGGCGTTACTCGGCCTTAAATGGGCTTTTGCTGTCCTGGATTCGATTGCCGAAAAATACAAAGGCAATCGCCAAATTGCAATTGGAAGTAAGCTAAGCAGTGGTACTCTTATTGTACTTTTCGTACTGTGTCTATATGGGCCGAATTTTGTATTTGAAGGTTGCGGAAATGTTGTGACCGCATTTGGCAACATCTCCCAAAAAATTGAGCGTCAAAACAATGCCTATATTGACAATGTTTTGACGCATGATGAAAAAGAATTCGCCAAGAAGGCTTTGCAAAAGGTGCCTAAAGATGAGTTGATCTTGAATGAGCCAAATGACGGGAGCGAATTCCTGTATGCCTTGTACGATGCAAAGAACCTTTTTTATAGGCAGTTCGCACTCCCATCGACGGGAGAATCGACCGATAGCGTGCTAGTTCGTCAGTCCCTTGATGAGGTTGCGTCTAATCCTGAAGTCGCTAAAGCTGTAAGGCAAATCGGCGCAAAATATGTTCTTCTCCTTGACCAAGGAGGGGATCCCTCAAAGCGCATTTCCTTCTGGTCGTATTATCCCGATCAATGGCAGGGCTTTAATCGCATAACCGATGAGACGCCTGGTTTTGAAACAGTGATGGCTGATGGGGATATGAGACTTTACAAGATAATTCAATAGTGCATGTTTTATCGATCGAAAAAATCTATTTTGCTATTGCGTTAAATCAGAGAAGGATACGAATGTCTCAAGAGGAATACAGAGAGTGCGATCTTCCGATAGTTTCAGTAATTGTGCCCGTATACAATGTTGCTCCATATCTGGAAGAGTGTCTTTCGTCGCTTGCTCGTCAATCGCTGCATCGAATTGAGATAATATGTATCGATGACGGATCTACTGATGATTCTCCGGCTATTTTGTCGAGCTATTCCGAATCAGACGATCGTTTTAGAATCATTCGCCAGGTGAACTCTGGTGTTTCTGCCGCAAGGAACAAAGGATTGTCTATTGCGGTAGGAGATTATGTCCTATTTGTCGATTTAGATGATTACATTCGTGAAGACGCTTGCGAGAAACTTCTTGCATTTTCTCAGGAGAATGGTCTTGATATCGTCGTGTTTGGTGGTAAGACCTTTCCTACTGTTCAATGGGCCGATGACAGCTTTGCCCAAAATGATGTGATATATGCTGAGAATGCGATTCGCGCGTTGTTTGATGAGCCTGGTTCGCGGCCTTTGATGTGCAATAAGATGTTCCGCAGGGGCTTTCTTGAAGCCAATCATTGCATGCTTGATTCGACTCTTAAATTGGGAGAGGACCATGCGTTTCAGTTTGATGTATTTCCGTACGCGAAAAAAATCGGCTACTTGAAAGACAAGCTTTATTTTTACAGGACAAGGGATGCTTCGGCTGTAAATGCATCTATAGAAGACTATTTCGGTCGAATAATGAAGCATGTGCTTGTTGTTGAATCGGTCTTTTCTTCTTGGAAGGAAAAAGGACTTTTCTCCAAGCATGAAAGCGATTTGTGCATTTGGTCTACGAACTTTCTTTATCAAGATGCGCAATATCTCTACCCAGGTGAACTTGGTCGGTTTTCTCAAAAGTATTATGAGTTAATTAGCTCTTATCATCTTGAGGGGACGATAGCGCGAATTCCCGATTATGTTAGAGAAAAGGCAACATGGATGCTCGGGTCCGACCGCGGGAAAACCGTAGAAGGCGTCGAAGATGTTCTTGATCTAATAGTTCTGGTGAATAGTGATCCTTCTGATCTACGGGGGCTTGTTGATTCTTTGATGCATTCTCCTGACAGGGGGTTTTCATTAAAGCTGGTTTGCCAGGAGGGCAACAGCATCGGAAGCATTCTTCCTGTTCCTATTGATGGGGAGCAAGTCTGCTTGTATCCATCGGTGGAAGCTGCTCTCGAGTCCTGCAGGTCGCTTTATGTTAGTTTCGTTTCTCCGGCTTGCCGATATACGAAAGGCTTTCTCGGTAAGATCATCGATTCAATAAATGTTTATTCTAAGCCTGGTCCTTCTGCTTCATTGGGTCTTCCAGATGTGATTTCGTTTGCAGATGAGGACGGACTGCTGGGCGTTTCAGACTTACTGTCTGTCTCTAAGCCATCGACTGAATGCGCATTGGCTGATAGATACCGTATTGAACCGGCATCGCTTCAGGGAGGCTGGTATTTGGCGGCTTCTCCTGTTCCTTGGAATAAGCTGTATTTGAGGGATAAATTCGTTTCCTTCTACCAGGCAAGTAGAGAGGGGAAACGGAACCTTCCGCTTCTGGCGTATATATTTGGATTTCAGGTGCAATGCAACTCGATTCTTCATCTTTTTGACTTTGACGCACTAGCGGTTGACAGTTTTTCCTTCAGGACAGATATTTCAAAGGTTGATTTTGTGGGAAGAGGCCTTGGTCTTGGCGATTGGATGGGTATTTGCGAAAAAGATGCGTTGCAGATGGCTTTATCCTTTTGTGCGATCAATTTGGATCTAAGCTTGTCTTGCGCTAACTTCCGCGAACTGTTCAATGCAATTTCGGATTTACTTAAAGAGTTTGAAGAGCAGAGACCCCAGGCTATT
>ERZ1034973.896-NODE-896-length-19154-cov-7.622546_pt1 | contig 19154 bp, 15 predicted proteins | sample MGYA00520686_ERZ1034973 | MGnify/ENA primary metagenome ERZ1034973 (study PRJEB33766, sample SAMN09781775) | gut metagenome | biome: gut microbiome | host: Homo sapiens | place: Madagascar | study: EMG produced TPA metagenomics assembly of the PRJNA485056 data set... | reverse complement strand
ACCCCAGCCCTCTCCCGCAAGCGGGAGAGGGGGCAGAGAAGTGAAAAACGCTTCCAAGAAAATAGCTTACAGCGCTTGCTACATCTGCGTTTAAGCCATATGTCATTCAGAAGTCTTGCGACTGGTGCGCCCCCATTCCCTTCTACCTGCGCCGAGGCGCGCAGCCTGTGGGGTGGCGTGTGCGCTGCAAGACGCACACGCTTCGTCAACTGACTCGCCGCAGCTGTTTGAGCGGAACGACGAAGGAGTGCAGCGAGTTTTGCGGCGCACCCCACAGACGAGCATCGCAGGTTGCCCGAAGCGCAGCGCAGGGACGCAGGTAGCAGGGTCGCCTTTGCTTTGCTTACTTTCCTTTGGCGAGACAAAGGAAAGTAAGTCGGCTGTCGGGCCGAGACCCGACTTCCTCCCTCACTACAAGCACACCGCACAAATCAGAAAAAGAAAAGCCCCTCTCCCAACCTCTCCCCAAAGGGGCGAGGAGCAAATACAAAGCACACAAAAAAAATAGCTGCCAACGCCCGTCCCACAAGCGCTAGCAGCCATTTTGACCAATAACTTTTGAAAAGTTATTTACAGCACCCGGGCCCGCACACTCTTGCCTTTCACCCGCCCGTTATTGAGCTTGGCGCAGGCCTGCGCTGCAATGCGGCGATCCACCGCCACATAGGTGGAAAAGTCATTCACGCTGATCTTGCCAATCTGGTCCTTGGCATAGCCAAAGTCGGCGCACATGGCGCCCATCACGTCACCAGCACGGATTTTTTCCTTGCGGCCGCCAATGATCTGGATGGTCATCATGGGGGGCAGCAGTGCACCGCCGGGGGCAGGTGTCAGTTCGCTCACCTCAAACCATTCGGAGGGGCGCTCCTGCAACTGCTCGATCTTGGCGACATGGGGCATTTCGTCCATGGCAACCAGGTTCAGCGCCAGGCCTTCAGCATCACCTCGGCCGGTGCGGCCAATGCGGTGGATGTGCACTTCCGAGTCAGGCGTCACATCCACATTGATGACGCAGGCCAGATTGGCAATATCCAGACCGCGCGCGGCGACGTCGGTGGCGACCAGTACGGAACAGCTGCCGTTGGCAAACTGCACCAGCACTTCGTCGCGTTCGCGCTGTTCCAGCTCGCCAAACAGCGCCAGCGCGCTGATGCCTTGCGCCTGCAAGGCAGCGACCACCTCACGGCATTGCTGCTTGGTATTGCAAAAGGCAATGGCGGAGGTCGGGCGAAAGTGCGCCAGCATCTGGGCGACCACATCGAGCTTTTGCTTGGCAGGCACTTCGTACCAGCGCTGTGCAATCTTGGCCGTGCTGTGCTGGGCTGCGACCTTGACCATCTCGGGCTCGCGCATGAAGCGCTGGGCCAGGGCAGCAATGTCATCCGGGTAGGTGGCCGAGAACAGCAGGGTCTGGCGCTGGGCGGGGCAACGCTCGATCACGGTGGCAATGTCAGCGTAAAAGCCCATGTCCAGCATGCGATCGGCTTCGTCCAGCACCAGGGTCTGGATGTTGGAGATATCGAGCGCGCCACGGTCCATCAGGTCCATCACGCGGCCGGGGGTACCGACCACGATGTGTGCCCCGTTTTCCAGGCTGGCAATCTGGTTGCGCGTGGGCACACCACCGTACACCGTCACCACCTTGATGTTCTCCTGCGCACGGGCCAGACGGCGAATTTCGGTAGCCACCTGGTCCGCCAGTTCACGTGTGGGGCACAACACCAGACCCTGCACGGCAAACCAGCGCTGGTTCAGGCGCTCCAGCAGGGGCAGGCCAAAGGCCGCCGTCTTGCCGCTGCCGGTGCTGGCCTGGGCAATCAGGTCTTTGCCTGCCAGCGTCAGAGGCAGGCTGGCAACCTGAATGGGCGTCATCTGCTCGTAGCCCAGCGCCTGGAGGTTGTTCAGGGTCGCAGGGTGGAGCGTGAGCGAGGAAAACGCCGTATCAGCGGCTGCGCCTGTGGCGCTGGAAGAGGTAGTCATAGCTGCGCATTATCCGGGGCAGCGTTCAGCCTTGTAGCTGCTCGGCTATCCCGGCGCTGCTGCTCACGCCACTGGCCTGGTGCCTCGCCCTGCCACTGACTAAAGGCACGGATAAAGCTTTTTTCATTGCGAAAGCCGCAGGCCAGCGCCACGCGCTTGAGGGGCATGTCTGTGCGCTGCAGCAGATGCAGGGCGCGGTGGCGGCGCACATCGTCCTTGAGCTGCTGCAGACTGCTGCCCTGCTGCTGCAGCTGCCGGTGTAGGCTGCGCGGCGCAATGTGCAGCAGCTGCGCCAGACTGGCCGCCGTGTGCGCGCACTGTGGGTGGGCCGCCAGCGCCTGGCGCACACGCTGCACCAGCGGCTGGGCCGGCCGGTAGGGCTTGACCTGTATGGGCAGCGCACGCTGCAGCATGGTGTTGAGTGCGGCTTCATCCCGCAGCACGGGTAGCTGCAGCCAGTGCGCGTCCAGCTCCAGCGTGGCGGTGGCTGCCTCAAAGCGCACTGGGGCATCAAACAGCAAGTCGTACACCTCGCGGTGCGCAGGGACAAGAAACGGGAAGCTGGCCTGCAGCAAAGGGATGCGTGTGTCGATCAACCAACTCGCAAAGCCATGCAGATTGCGCAGCACAGAGACCATGCAGAACTCCTGCAGCTCGCCCAGATCGCGCTGGTGCTGCAGACGGATGGTGGCCAGTGGCCCATCCACCTGCAGAGATAGGGTGATGTCTTCCGTCAGCAGCCCATGGTGGCGACACCAGCGCGCCATGGCCAGCCCGAGAGACGGGCTGCTGATGCTGGCACGTGCCAGCATGCCGTAGCTGCCCCAGGGCAGACGGCGGCTGAACCAGCCCAGGCCTTCATCGTCCAGCTCGCGCATGGCATGGTCGCACAGCAGCTCCATCTGCAAGGCGGTGATACGTGCCTGAGGGTCTTGAAGCTGGGCTGGCGCAATTTGTGCCACCTGCAAGGCAGGCTCTGCCGCCAATCCGCGCTGTGCATAGGCCTGCACCACGGCTTGCACAAATGCCATGGGTGTATGTGCGGGGTGGCTTGCAGCGGCAGACAGAACCAGCTGGGGCGTAGACATATGGCAATTATTGCAACCTGTGTGACTGCTTCTGTATCAGGCTGCGCCCTAGGATGCAGAAACAAAAAAGCGGTGCCTTCCTGTGAAGCACCGCTCTTACTCATAGCCTTCAGACCTTTACACCATGCCTGAACGCCTTGCTTGCTGCACCATGCGCTCAGCTGTTTTTGGCAGCGCGATAAGACGCGGCCGCACGCTTGGAGACATTCAGGCGCTTGGTCAGCGAAACTTCTGCCAGATCCAGCTCGCTCACCGTGGCACGCAGTACCTCGTCGTTGATGCGGTGGGCATGGCGCTCCGCGTACAGCGTGTCACGCTCCACCTTCAGGCACTTCAGGCGCAATTCCATTTCACGGATATAGCGCTGGCGGCGTTCTTCCACCACTTCTTCGGTTTCTTCCGTACCCGTCTTGTTCAGGTTTTCTTCCAGCAGCTCAATGCGGCTGCGGTATTCCTGAATGATGCGCCCCACCACTTCCTGGTACTGCGCCACCCATTGCTCGTCGTGCGACTGCTTGTCTTCTTCGCTCAGCGTCAGGCTGGTAATCGCTGCCTTGCAGGCGGCCAGACGGGCAGCGCGCTCTTCCTGCTGCTGCTCCGTGTCTTCATGCTTGGGCATGAAACGCAGAATCAGTGGCAAGGAAATGGCACCCAGGATCAGGGTCAGCAAGATCACGCCAGTTGCCAGAAAGATCAGCATATGACGCGCGGGGAAGGCATCGCCAGAGGGCAGCACCATGGGAATGGACAGGGCACCGGCCAGCGTCACAGCCCCACGGATACCTGCCATGGTGGTGGCCAGATTCAGCAGGTGGGAGGGCTTGTCCGTCACCCTGCCCTCGTTATGCGCCTTGCGCAGCGAGCGCACCACAGCCACCGTCACCCAGGCCCAGCGCACCGCCAGCAGCGCCACGGTAATGACCAGCACGTAGAGCAGCAGCTTCCACCAGTCGGGGCCAGCGTCCATGAGGCTGTGGCCAATGATGGAAGGCAGCTGCAGCCCCAGCAGCAGGAAGATAGCGCCGTTGAACGCGGCTTCCATGATGCTCCAGATGCCTTCGGTCTGCATGCGCTCCGAGATGAAGTTGCCACGCCCCAGATCCGCGAAGTTGGTCGTGATACCCGCAGCAACAGCAGCCAAAATGCCGGAAACACCGATCTTTTCACCCACAATGTAGGACGCAAAGGGCAGCAGCAGCAAGAGCAGCACCATCTGGGTCGCTGCCACATCGCCCACACGGCGGGTGACGATGTCACGCGCATGGCTGAAGCCCCAGCCCATGAGCGCACCCAGGCCCAGACCGCCTACAGCCATCCAGGTGAAGTCCTTGGCGACATCACTCCAGGAGAACAGACCGGTGAGGGTAGCGGCCACGGCGAACTTCAGCGCCACCAGACCCGACGCATCGTTGAGCAGCGACTCGCCTTCGAGCATGTGCATGGTCTTGTGCGGCATGCCCAGATTGCGCGTGATGGCCGACACAGCCACAGCGTCGGTGGGCGAAACCACGGCAGCCAGGGCAAAAGCCACCGTCAACGGCATGCTGGGAATCATCCAGTGGATGAGATAGCCCAGACCCAGCACCGTAATAAACACCAGACCAAAGGCCAGCAGCAAAATGGGCTTGGCCATGGCGAAGAATTCGCGTTTGGGTATCCGCCAGCCGTCGGCAAACAGCAGTGGTGGAATGAACAGCAGCAGGAACAGCTCGGGGTCAAACGCGATATGCAGACCCTTTTGCGGCCAGGCGATCAAGGCACCGATGCCGATCTGAATCAGGGGAAGAGGAATCCCGCGCACGTAACGCGCGGCAATGCCGGTCACAGCCCCAAGCATCAGGACCAGCAAAACGATTTCAACGGTGTGCATGCTGCATTCTTCAGTAGCTTCTCGCGCGCGAGTTTCAGCCGTATACAAAAACCACGGACCAATCTCGGGATAAGTCCCGAACGGCAGGCATCATGCACCAAAAAACCACCGAAAAACCGGGGCCTGCCGACTATTCACAAGGAGACAATATGAGCGTATTGCGCAGTCAACTCAACCCTCGTTCCGAGGAATTCCAGGCCAATAGCCGTGCAATGCAGGCACTGGTGGAGGATTTGCGTGCACGTTGTGCGCACATCGCCCTGGGTGGGGGCGAAGCCGCCCGCGCCAAGCATGTAGCGCGCGGCAAACTGCTACCACGAGATCGCGTGCAGCAGCTGCTGGACCCCGGCACGCCCTTCCTGGAAATTGCGCCGCTGGCCGCGCTGAACATGTACGACAACGCAGCGCCCGGTGCTGGACTGATTGCCGGTATTGGCCGCGTGGCAGGCGTGGACTGCATGGTGGTGTGCAATGACGCCACCGTCAAAGGCGGCACCTACTACCCCATGACGGTCAAAAAGCACCTGCGTGCCCAGGAAATTGCGCAGCAAAACCGCCTGCCCTGCATTTACCTGGTGGACTCCGGCGGCGCCAATCTGCCCAACCAGGACGACGTTTTCCCGGACCGCGATCACTTTGGCCGCATCTTCTACAACCAGGCCAATATGAGTGCCCAGGGCATTGCCCAGATTGCCGTGGTCATGGGCAGCTGTACCGCCGGTGGCGCCTATGTGCCCGCCATGAGTGATGAATCCATCATCGTGAAGCACCAGGGCACCATCTTTCTGGGCGGCCCGCCGCTGGTGAAGGCAGCTACGGGCGAGGTGGTCAGCGCTGAAGACCTGGGCGGCGGCGATGTGCACACCCGCCTGTCTGGCGTGGCCGACCATCTGGCCGAGAACGACCTGCACGCCCTGGCACTGGCGCGCACCGCCGTGAAAAATTTGAATAAAAACAAACCTGCAGCGCCCGCAGATACTGCGCCAGCAGCTCCACTTTTTGATGCGCAGGAGCTGTACGGCGTCATCCCCACCGACACCCGCAAGCCTTTTGATGTGCGCGAGATCATTGCCCGTATCGTCGACGGCAGCGAGTTCGATGAATTCAAGGCCCGCTTTGGCAGCACCCTGGTCTGCGGCTTTGCACGCATTGAGGGCATGCAGGTCGGCATCATTGCCAACAACGGCATTCTGTTTTCCGAATCAGCCGTCAAGGGCGCACACTTCATTGAGCTGTGCTGCCAGCGCAAGGTGCCGCTGGTCTTCCTGCAGAACATCACCGGCTTCATGGTGGGCCGCAAGTATGAAAACGAAGGCATTGCACGCCACGGTGCCAAGCTGGTCACCGCCGTGGCCACAGCCAGTGTTCCGAAGTTCACCGTGGTGATTGGCGGCAGCTTTGGCGCAGGCAACTACGGCATGTGCGGCCGCGCCTTCAGCCCACGCTTTCTGTGGATGTGGCCCAACGCACGCATCAGCGTGATGGGGGGCGAGCAGGCCGCCAGCGTGCTGGCCACCGTCAAGCGCGATGGCATAGAAGCCAAGGGCGGTCAGTGGAGTGCTGAAGAAGAGGAAAGCTTCAAGGCCCCCATCCGCCAGCAGTACGAAGTGCAGGGCCACCCCTACTACGCCAGCGCCCGCCTGTGGGATGACGGCGTGATCGATCCTGCCGACACCCGCCGCGTGCTGGCGCTAGGCCTGGCCGCCAGCCGCAATGCGCCAATCGAGGACACACGCTTTGGCGTGTTCCGCATGTAATGCAAGGAGGTTGTTGCATGTCCCGCCCTGTCACCCTGACCATGAATGCCGGCGTTGCCACCGTGACGCTGACGCAACCCGAAATCCGCAACGCCTTCAGCGACGAGGTGATTGCCGAAATCACCGCCGCCTTTGAAACCGTGGCTCAGGTCGCCGATGTACGCGCCGTGGTGCTGGCTGCCGAAGGGCCCGCCTTTTGTGCGGGAGCCAATCTGAACTGGATGCGCCGCATGGCGGATTACAGCCGCGAAGAAAACCTGGCCGATGCCGGCAAGCTCGCGCACATGCTGCACACCATTTACACCTGCCCACTGCCCACCATTGCCCGCGTGCAAGGCGATGTCTATGCCGGTGGCATGGGGCTGGTGGCAGCCTGCGATATGGCTGTGGCTGTGAACACGGCCCACTTCTGCCTGAGCGAGGTCAAGATCGGACTGGTGCCCGCCACCATCGCCCCCTATGTGCTGCGCGCCATGGGGCCGCGCGCCGGGCACCGTTACTTTCTGACCGGTGAGCGCTTTGATGCCTCGGAAGCCCTGCGCATGGGCTTTGTTCACCAGGTCGTCACCACCGATGCGCTGGACGATGCTGTGGATCAGCTGCTCAAGCACCTGCTGCAGGCGGGCCCGCAGGCTGTGCAGGCCTGCAAGAAGCTGGTGCTGGACGTGGCCGAGCGGGACGTCAACGCCACACTGATCCGCGACACCGTGGAACGCATTGCCGACATCCGTGCCAGCAGCGAAGGCAAGGAGGGGGTGCAGGCATTCCTCGGCAAACGCAAGCCCAACTGGTTATCGTGAGCGGGTGTTGAACTGCCAAGCCCTTTCCGACCATGAACAGCATCTGGAACGCCATCATTGACTGGCTGCACCGCATAGGCCTGCACCCTGACCCTGACACGGTCGAGCGAGCAGGCAGCGCTGTGGTGGACAGCGCCACCCATGCAGCGCAAGCCGTTGGGCAGGCCGCCAGCGGCATGGACATGGCCAGCCTGCTGGCCCTGGCTGCAGCACTGGGCTGGGCCAGCGGCTTTCGGCTGTACCTGGTGGTGTTTGTGGTCGGGGCGCTCGGCGCTCTGGGCTGGATAGACCTGCCCGGCGGCCTGCATGTGCTGGAACACCCCATGCTACTGATGGCCAGCGGTGGCCTGCTGTTCACGGAGTTCTTTGCCGACAAGATTGCCGGTGTGGACTCGCTGTGGGACATGTTCCAGAGCGTGCTGCGCATTCCTGCTGGTGCTGCGCTGGCAGCCGGTGTCTTTGGGGCAGACAACGCCACCATGGCAACGGTGGCCGCCCTCATGGGTGGCACGCTGGCCGCCACCAGTCAGGCCGCCAAGACCACGACACGCGCCTTGATCAACACCAGCCCGGAACCCTTCAGCAACGTAGGGGCCAGCCTGGCTGAAGACACCGCCGCCGTCGGTGCTGTCTGGCTGGCACTGGCCAACCCCGCAGTGTTTGCCGTGGTGCTGGTGCTGGCCGTGATTGCGATGTGGATCGTGACCTGGATGCTGTGGCGCTTTCTCAAAGCGGCGATACGCAAGCTCAGAGGCTGGATGAGTGCCACGACTCCCCCAGACATTGAATTACCAAAAACATAGCTGCTAGCGCTTTCTGGATAAGCGCTAGAGGCAAAAAACACTACAAATGGAGACAGGGTATGTTTAAAAAGATTCTGATTGCCAACCGCGGCGAAATCGCCTGCCGTGTGGCAGCGACTGCCAAGCGCCTCGGCATCCAAACCGTCGCGGTCTACTCCGATGCCGACGCACAGGCCAAGCATGTCGCAGCCTGCGATGAAGCCGTGCACATTGGCGGCAACGCCCCCAAAGACAGTTACTTGCGCTGGGAACGTATCCTTGACGCCGCCCAGCAAACTGGCGCGCAAGCCATTCACCCCGGCTATGGTTTTTTGAGCGAAAACGAAGACTTTGCCAATGCCTGCGCGCAGGCAGGGCTGGTCTTTATTGGGCCACCCGCCAGCGCCATCCGCGCCATGGGGCTGAAGGCCGAATCCAAGCAGCTCATGGAAAAAGCCGGCGTGCCGCTGGTGCCCGGCTACCACGGCACGGACCAGAACCCCGAGCTGCTGCAAAGCGAGGCTGATCGCATTGGCTACCCCGTGCTGATCAAAGCCAGCGCTGGTGGCGGCGGCAAGGGCATGCGCCTGGTCGAAAAGCGCGAAGACTTTGCCGCAGCGCTTGCCAGCTGCCAGCGCGAGGCCATCAACAGCTTTGGCAACGATGCCGTGCTGATCGAGAAATACGTGCAGCGCCCGCGCCATATTGAGATTCAGGTCTTTGGCGACACACAGGGCAACGTGGTCTACCTGTTTGAGCGCGACTGCTCCGTGCAGCGCCGCCACCAAAAGGTGCTGGAAGAAGCACCCGCCCCCGGCATGACGCCTGCGCTGCGCCAGAAGATGGGCGAAGCCGCCGTGGCCGCCGCCAGGGCCGTGGGCTATGTGGGCGCGGGCACGGTGGAATTCATCGTCGAGCAGCCCGGCGGCTATGACCAGCCAGAGGCCATGCAGTTCTACTTCATGGAGATGAACACGCGGCTGCAGGTCGAGCACCCCGTGACCGAAGCCATCACCGGCCAGGACCTGGTGGAGTGGCAGCTGCGCGTGGCGGCTGGCCAGCCCCTGCCCAAGCGCCAGGATGAGCTGCAGATCATCGGCCACGCCATCGAAGCACGCATTTGTGCAGAGAACCCCGACAACGGCTTTTTGCCCGCGACTGGCACGCTGCACGTCTACCGCAAACCAGCATGCTCCAGCTTTGCCATCAGCGATGTGCGTGTGGACGATGGTGTGCGCGAAGGCGACGCCATCAGCCCGTTTTACGACAGCATGATTGCCAAACTCATCGTGCATGGCGACACGCGCGAGCAAGCCCTGGCTCGGCTGGATGCGGCACTGGCGCAGACGCAGATCGTGGGTCTGTCCAGCAATGTGCAGTTTCTGCGCCATGTGGTGAAAAGCGAGGCCTTTGCACAGGCCAAGCTGGATACGGCATTGATCGAACGTGAAAAGGCGGTGCTGTTTCAGCAGACCGCCGTTCCCACGCCGCTGGCCGTCGCCATTGCCGTGGCCCAGCAGCTGCAGGCCGAGCAGGCACTGGAAACGGCTGATCCATTCAGCCGCCGCGACGGCTGGCACAGCCATGGCACGGTGCGCCGCAGCTTTACCTTTGTGCAGGACAGCGCCACCATCCAGGCTGTGCTGACCTATGGCCACCATGGCACACCGCAACTGCAGGTCGGTGACGTAGAGGCCCCTCTGCACTGGCAGCCCCAAGGCGATGGCCTGCTGGTGGAGTTTGCCGGAGCGCGCAGCACTGCCCAGGTGCATGTGACTGGCGAAGCGCGCCATATCTTTACCCCGCGCGGGGCCGCCGTGCTGCAACTGCAGGACCCGCTGGCCCATGCAGGCGAAGGCCACAGCGAAGGCGGACGCCTCACGGCCCCTATGCCCGGCAAACTGGTGTCGTTTGCAGTCAAGGCAGGGGACACCGTCACCAAGGGGCAGGCCCTGGCCGTGATGGAGGCCATGAAGATGGAACACACCATCGCAGCCCCCGCCGATGGTGTGGTGCAGGAGCTGCTCTACGCGCCGGGCGACCAGGTGGCCGAAGGGGCAGAGCTGATTCGCATGGAGGCTGCCGAAGCCTAAAAAAGAGAGCTGCTTGCGCACGATGGATGGGTACTTCAGATGGAAATACACCTCAATTCCTTACTACACAAGCACAAGCAGCTCTTTTTATTGAAGCACGCCATCTGCGCGACTGACTGCGCCACCCACTGCCTGTAATCTGCACCCCATGAAAGTGACTTTTTGCTGCACGGGCACCAAGCCCGAACCCTGGTTGGACGGACTGCGCGCGGCCTTGCCCGGCGCTGAAGTCAGTGTGTGGAAACCCGGCGCGCCCCAGGCCGACTATGCCGTGGTCTGGGCGCCGCCCCAGCAGTTCATGGATGAGCAGCCGCAACTCAAGGCGCTGTTCAACATCGGCGCCGGTGTCGATGCCCTGCTCAAGCTCCAGCTGCCACCCCATGCCAAGGTCGTGCGCCTGGACGATGCCGGTATGTCCGTGCAGATGGCCGAATATGTGACGCAGGCCGTCATCCGCCACTTCCGTGAACTCGATGGCTACGAAGCCGATATGCGCAACGGTCAGTGGAAGTTCCGCAAGCCCCAGCTGCGCGCAGACTTTCCCGTCGGCGTGATGGGCCTGGGCGTGCTGGGCGAGCGTGTGGCCAAGGCACTTTCCGTATTCGAATTTTCGGTGCGCGGCTGGAGCCGCACACCCAGGCAGATCGAGGGTGTGCAAACCTTCAGCGGCAGCACAGGCTTTGCCGAGTTTCTGCAGGGCACACGCGTGCTGGTCAATCTGCTGCCCCTGACGCCCGAGACCGAAAACCTCATCAACCGCCGCCTCATGCAGCAACTGCTGCCTGGCGCCTACATCATCAACGTCGCCCGCGGCGCGCATCTGGTCGATGAGGATCTGATCGCCATGATGGCCGAAGGCCATGTGGCCGGTGCCACGCTCGATGTCTTCCGCGAGGAGCCGCTGCCCGCCGACCACCCATTCTGGAAGATCCCGCAAATCACCCTGACGCCCCACACTTCAGCCCGCACCCTGCGCGACGAAAGCATTGCGCAAATCGCAGGCAAAGTTGCCGCCATGAGCCGTGGCGAAGCCGTCAAAGGCATGGTCGATCCACAGCGCGGGTATTGAAGATGCGAACGCGCACTGCGCCGACCCAATCCCGCAGAATGCGCGTTTTGCCCTTTCGCCTGTTTGTCCGATGAATGTCCTGCTGCAGGAGCGTGCCAAAGCGCCTCCACCCACCACCGAAAAACTGAAGACCGCACTGGCCTGGTGCTGGCTGTTCATGCCGCTGCTGTGGATGTGGCCCAATACCCGCAGCGCGTCAGAAGTCGTGGTGTCAGCCCTGCTGCTGATGTGCGCATTGCTGTCGCGCATCACCACACGCCTGGTGACGGTGCTCCTGCTGGTGGTGGGACTGTGCTTTCTGGGCTATTTTTTTGCGGTACACAGCCTGCCAGACGAGTTTTTCTGGCAGTCCATTTTGGGCTCTAACGCCGGTGAGGCCGTGGAATATGTCCAGTCTTACCGCGCAACTGACGCTGCACTGTTGCTGGCCTGGGCGCTGCCAGCGCTGCTGGCAATTCGCCATTTGTGGCGCCTGCCCCGCCCCTTGCAAAGCAAGAAAATTCGTGTGCTGGCCTGGGTGACACTGGGAATTTGGGCCATCTGGATCTGCGTCAGCTTTTTCAAAGGCTATGACGTCTACAAGTTCTTCAGCCGTGCAGGCCGTATCTACCCGTTCATGATGGTGGAGTCCTGGGAGCGCTATGAAAAAAATGCGCAGCTGGCCACGCTGACTACTCCAGCCACCCCACCAGAAGCACCACCCATGGTTGATATGCTGGTTGTCGTCATCGGCGAAAGCGCCAGTGCCCACCGCTGGTCGTTGCTGGGCTATGAAGGCAACCCGACCAACGCTGCACTCGCGCCCTGGCAATCTGCGCTGGTGACTTTTCCGCTGACCACCAACGGCAACAACACCGGCAAGACCTTACCTGTCATCGTTGCAGGGCGCTCCCTCCATCCATTGCCTGAGCAAGGCGTCGCTTCCTATATCGATCTGGCAAAGGCCGCCGGCTTCCAGACCAAAGTGTTTGCCAACCAGCAAGCCCCAGGTTTTGCAAATGTGGCACTGCGTCTGCGCTCTGACCTCTACCGCCACCTCCAGGATGGAAAGTTCGATGGAGCCCTGACACCTTGGCTGCAGGAGTCCTTGCAGCAATACGCCAGCAATGCACAGCCACAGATCGTCACACTGCACACCTATGGCAGTCACCCACGCGTAGCCAGACGGTATCCGGAAAGCGCGGCGCTCTGGTCCGATCCGTATGACAACAGCATGCACTACACCAGCCAGCTGCTGGCTGAGTGGATACAGGCGCTGGATCAGCTCCAAGACCGCCGCGTTGCCTTGCTGTATGTCTCTGACCACGGGCAGGACTTCCCGGTCTGTGGGGGCAGCTACGTGCACGGTATTACACGCAGTACCTACGAAGTGCCCTTTCTGCTGTGGGCCAATCAAACCATGCGCCAGCAGTACCCGGCATGGTGGCAGCAATGGCAGCAGCTTGGCCAGCATGCCCTTGATGCACAAGGCGTTCCCCGCTTCAATACCTTGCTGCCTGCACAGCTGATGGCGCAGCTGACAGGCCACCCCTACACACTGCCATCCAGCCAGGGGCTGAGCACCAATGGCGCTTATCCTCCCGCAGAAACAAGCGCTCTTTGCAGCAACTGGTTCCCGCACGTCCAACAGTTGCACCCTGCCGCTGTCCAATGAAGATTGCTTAGAAAAAAGGAGCTCACCATGTCCTACCCCACACGCGTCAAACTGGTGGAAGTTGGCCCCCGCGATGGCCTGCAGAACGAAAAGCAGCCCGTGCCTGCTGCCACCAAGATTGAACTCGTGCACCGCCTGCAGGAAGCAGGCAGCAAAGAGATTGAAGTCACCAGCTTTGTCTCGCCCAAATGGGTGCCGCAGATGGCTGACAACGCCGAAGTCATGAACGGCATCACCCGCCTGCCCGGCGTGCGCTATTCGGTGCTGGTACCCAATATGAAGGGCTATGAAGCAGCGGTGCTGACCCGACCCGATGAAATCGTGGTCTTTGGCGCAGCCAGCGAAGCCTTCAGCCAGAAGAACATCAACTGCTCCATCGCAGAGAGCATCGAGCGTTTTGCCCCCGTGGTGGAAGCTGCGCGCGCTGCAGGCATCTATGTGCGCGGTGCCATGAGCTGCACCGTAGGCTGCCCGTATGAAGGCGATGTTTCCCCAGAACGCGTGGAGTACCTGGCCCGACTGATGAAAGACATTGGCGTACAGCACATCGGCGTAGCAGACACCATTGGTGTGGGTACGCCCATCAAGGTGCGCAAGGCCATGGAGGCCACGCTCAAGCACTTTGACATCAATGATGTCTCCGGCCACTTCCATGACACCTATGGTCAGGCCCTGGCCAACACCCTGGCGGCCGTCTCCATGGGCGTGTGGCAGTTTGATACCTCCGTAGCAGGTCTTGGCGGCTGCCCCTATGCCAAGGGAGCCACCGGCAATGTGGCGACCGAAGACGTGGTCTACATGCTGCACGGCATGGGCATAGACACCGGTCTGGATCTGGACAAGCTCATTGATGCAGGCGTGTTCATCAGCGATGCGCTGGGCCGCCCCACCCAGTCGCGCGTAGCCAAGGCCATACTGGCCAAACGTGCCAGTGCAGCCCCTTGCGAGGCCGTGTAAATGTGCGGGGCAGAAGTCTTTGCCCTGCCTGAAGGCGTGCAGCGCGTGGCGCGCTATCTGCAGGATGCCAATCACCCGCATACACCGCAAATGCTGGATGGTGCTGCACGCACCTCACAGGAAGCGGCAGAGCAGCTGGGCATTGCAGTCGGACAGGTCGCCAAAAGCGTGGTGTTCAGGCACAAGCCCAGCGGCGGCCATGTACTGGTGATCGCTGCCGGTGACCGCCGCGTGGACGAAAAAAAGGTGGCGGCGCTGGTCGGCAAGACAGGCCGCGCCGATGCAGAGTTTGTCAAAGCACAGACCGGCTTTTCGATTGGCGGCGTCAGCCCTGTGGCACACCTGCATGCCCCCATCACGCTGATTGACGCCAGCCTGTCGCGCTTTGAGTTGCTGTGGGCGGCCGCCGGCCACCCGCATGCGGTGTTCCCACTGACACTGCAGCAGCTGCAAGCCCTTACCGGAGCACCCGTTGTCGATATTGCCCAGGAGCCTGTCGACACGGCTGCGGGACAATCGCAGGCATGATTCCTCCCGCCACCCCTGCCCTGCAGCACAAGCTGCGCACTGTTGCCCCCCTGCTGTGCGCTGAGACTATCCAGCCCATGCCTTCGCCCTGCGTCTCTGTCTGCCGCATGGACGATGCGCAGCAATACTGCCTCGGCTGCCTGCGTACCCTCGATGAACTGCGCGCCTGGGGCAGTGCAGATGACGCCACCAAACGCCAGATCTGGCTGCACATCCGTGAGCGCTGCCAGCCAACGACTTGACGAGATCACAAGGAGACAAGCCATGCACCACATCACCATGTATCTGGATTTTGTGTCGCCCTATGCATGGCTGGCATTTCAGCAGCTGCCGACTACGCTGCAGGGGCTGAGCTGCCATGTCGAATACCGCCCGGTCCTGCTGGGTGCGCTGCTGCAGCAAAACAGCAACCCCGGCCCCGCAGGCATCCCGGCCAAACGCATATGGACTTACCGCCATGTGCAGTGGCTGGGTCAGCACCTTGGCGTGCCACTGCAGATGCCTGCCCAGCACCCCTTCAACCCTTTGCCACTGCTGCGCCTGGCGCTACAAACTTCGCAGGACGGCAGCATCAACCGCTTTGTGGCAGAAACCATCTTTCGCCATGTCTGGGAAGGTGGAGCAGATGCGCTCGATCCCGAACGCCTGAAGCAGTTACAGCAACGCCTGCAAGCCCTGTTGCGCACCGATGCTGAGGCAAGCGCAGATGCCAAGCGACAACTGCGCAGCAATACCGAGCAGGCCAGCGCACAAGGCGTTTTTGGTGCCCCCGCATTTGCGGTGAATGGCGAAGTCTTCTGGGGCCTGGACAGCCTGCCCATGCTGCGCGACTTGCTCGATGGACATGCATGGTTCCATACAGAAGCCTGGGAAAACGCCAAGTCCATTTCCTCGGGTTTGACCTGATTTCAGCCATCGCCTTTCGTTCTAGGCATTTTTGGCTGTTTCACATCACAAAATCAACAGCAAGGGTTCGACCTGAATTCGTCAGAGATGCGTCAGTTTGACGCAAGTTCACGTTGGATTAGCGTCAGAAGCTGGTCAGTAGCGACTCCAAGAATGTGTAGGCCGCACATGCGTGCACATAAAACATATTCAGGAGACAAGACATGGCCATTCATGCTGCAAACGGCGCAGGTGCGAAGGGTGCAGCCCCTCGCCCCATGACGTCTGAAGAGCGCAAAGTGATCTTTGCCTCATCCCTTGGTACCGTGTTCGAGTGGTACGACTTTTATCTCTACGGCTCACTCGCAGCCATCATTGCCAAACAATTCTTCAGTGGTCTTGATGCAGGCTCTGCCTTCATCTTTGCGCTGCTGGCATTTGCAGCAGGCTTCATCGTTCGCCCCTTCGGCGCACTGGTGTTTGGGCGCCTTGGAGACATGATCGGTCGCAAATACACCTTCCTGGTGACGATTCTGATCATGGGTATCTCCACCTTCATCGTCGGTATCCTGCCCAACTACGCCACCATCGGTGTCGCAGCCCCCATCATCCTGATGATTCTGCGCATGCTGCAAGGTCTGGCGCTGGGCGGTGAATACGGCGGTGCGGCCACCTATGTGGCAGAGCACGCACCTCACGGCAAACGCGGTGCCTACACCTCCTGGATTCAGACCACAGCCACACTGGGTCTGTTCCTGTCATTGCTGGTGATTCTGGGCACCCGCACCGCGATGGGAGAAGAAAAATTCCAGGACTGGGGCTGGCGTATTCCCTTCCTGGTGTCCATCCTGCTGCTGGCCATCTCGGTCTGGATTCGCATGACGCTGTCTGAGTCGCCTGCCTTCCAGAAGATGAAGGCAGAAGGCAAGACCTCCAAAGCACCGCTGTCCGAATCCTTCGGCCAATGGAAGAACCTCAAGATCGTGCTGCTGGCACTGTTCGGCCTGACTGCTGGCCAGGCCGTGGTCTGGTACACCGGCCAGTTCTACGCACTATTTTTCCTGACCCAGCAGCTGAAGGTCGATGCGGTCACCGCCAACCTGATGATTGCCGCTGCTCTGCTGATCGCCACCCCCTTCTTTGTGATCTGGGGCACGCTGTCTGACAAGATTGGCCGCAAACCCATCATCATGGCTGGCTGCCTGCTGGCCGTGTTCACCTACTTCCCTGTATTCAAGGCACTGACCAACGCGGCCAACCCTGATCTGGCCCAGGCACAGGCGAATGCACAGGTGATCATCGTTGCAGACCCTGCCGAGTGCACTTTCCAGTTCAACCCCACAGGTACTGCCAAGTTCACCAGCTCCTGTGACGTGGCCAAGCAGGCCCTGGCCAACCGTTCTGTGAGCTATGACTCCGAAGACGCGCCTGCCGGTACACCTGCTGTGGTCAAGATTGGCGACACCGTCATCCCCAGCTTCAGCCACGACGGCCTGAGTGCAGATGAAATCAAAGCCAAGAGCGCTGAATTCGGCAAAGCGCTGAGCGACACCCTCAAGCAGGATGGCTATCCCGACAAGGCTGACCCCGCCAAGATGAACAAGCCCATGATGCTGCTCATCCTGTTCTATCTGGTGCTGCTGGTCACCATGGTCTATGGCCCTATTGCTGCCATGCTGGTGGAGCTCTTCCCCACACGCATCCGCTACACCTCCATGAGCCTGCCCTACCACATCGGCAACGGCTGGTTCGGTGGTCTGCTGCCCACCATGTCCTTTGCTATCGTGGCCCAGACCGGCAATATGTACAGCGGCCTGTGGTACCCCATCGTTATCGCTGGCATCACTGCTGTCATCGGCACTTTGTTCCTGCGTGACACCAAGGATGTAGACATCTACGCAGATGACTAAACAGCCATCCAGAGCTGTTCAATCTGGTGCATCCCCGCCTCAAGGCGGGGATTTTTTCCCTCAATCTGCTTAGGACTGGTGCAATGCACAAATATCTGTTGCCGTAAGGCATCACTTCTACGCAAACACCAGCCAGCTCTGCATTTTTCATAAAAATGAAAACTAGAATTTGTCCAGCCCTTTGGATGTGACACACAGCAAAGAAACCGGCTACTTTCAACCCCCAAGAGGAATCAACATGACGAAGACAACACGTGTAATGCTGGCTGTACTGGCCGTCTGCGGCACATCTGCTGCCCTGGCCCAAAGCAGCGTGACTCTCTATGGTCGCGTGAACACATCTATTGAACATCAGAAGCTGGGCAATGCCAGCGCAACCGGCCTAGTTTCTAACTCTTCTTTCATCGGCTTCCGTGGCACTGAAGATCTGGGCAATGGCCTGAAGGCTGGCTTTATTCTGGAGTCTCAGTTCAATTCGGATAACGGAACAGGTACTGCTGATAATGGCGGTGTCAATTTCACACGCCAAAGCGAACTGAATCTGAGCGGCGACTTCGGTATGCTGCGCTTGGGTACTTTTGACCCTTATTCGTACAGCGTGACTGCTGATGCGATCAGCATGCACAACCACGATACTGGCCCTAGCGCAGACATGCTGTACAGCGGTGTGCTCTGGGGTGGTAACAAGATTGCCTACCGCACGCCAACATTTGCCGGTTTTGATGCCGAAGTTCAGTATCAATTCGGTGAAAAAGCCACGTTGGATGACAAGGACCCCAACGGCAATATCACTACTCCTGGCGCATGGGAGAACAAAGGTGGTTGGGATCTGGGCGTGAACTACGCTAACGGCCCTCTGGGCTTGGGCTTTGGCTATTCTGAGTACAAGAAGAATGCCACTGCTGCAGGTTTGGCCGCAAATCTTTCCAACGAGAAAGATAGCCAGTTTGCCCTGCGTGCCAGCTATGAATTGGGCGATTTGACACTGGGTGCGTACTACCAGCAACAAAAGTTCAAAGAAGCAGGCAGCTCCGAAAAGCGTAATGTCTACCGCTTGGCTGCAAAGTACGTAATCGGCGCATCTGAACTGCACGCCAACATTGGCCGTGCCGATAAGTGGAAGGTAAATGGTGCCAAAGAGGGTAAGGCTCCTACCCAATGGACACTCGCTTACAACTACAACTTGAGCAAACGTACCAAGGTGTATGCGTTGTACAGCAGCATCAACAATGCTCAAGAATCTGAAATTGGCAGCGGTAGCTTCAACCTGTCTACACAAGAAGACAGCTACAAGTTCCGCACCTTTGGCGTTGGCATCCGCCACTTCTTCTAATCGAGCGTAAGCTCGCTGCAATACCTGCTTGCTTTAATCGCAAGCAGGGCTTGCTCCAAGGTTTAGCCCCAATTCACAAGAGTTGGGGTTTTTTTATGGGCGGCAAGCCTCTGACACAACCAACATCAAGGAGCTATCCATGTGGAAGATTGCCGTCGCTTTTGCTGTATTCGCAGCCATCTCGCTGTTTATGATTTTTCAATTTGGCGATCAGGTAGATATGAGTGGAGAAAAACATGGCGCCGAAGCCATCCACACCCCAGAAGACAACAAATAAAAAGAGAGCAGCTATCGCTTACAGCCACAGAGATTGCAATACTTTTAACTTGCAAAACCAATAAGAGCACGCGCAGCGTGCTCTTATTTTTAAAGCAATGAAATTTGAAGCATAAAAAAACAAAACCCCTGCCTCTTTCGGAGGTCAGGGGTTTGTCATTGTAAGAGCCTG
>ERZ1034973.889-NODE-889-length-19248-cov-25.478247_pt1 | contig 19248 bp, 10 predicted proteins | sample MGYA00520686_ERZ1034973 | MGnify/ENA primary metagenome ERZ1034973 (study PRJEB33766, sample SAMN09781775) | gut metagenome | biome: gut microbiome | host: Homo sapiens | place: Madagascar | study: EMG produced TPA metagenomics assembly of the PRJNA485056 data... | reverse complement strand
CTTTTCAGGATACTTGTGGTGTAAGGCTTTAGGAATTACCTGCAATTAAATCTATTTTCAGTCGCAAATTACTCTACGACTAGGGCAACATTACCCATAACTCCAAAATATTCAGAACTTTCATTAGCAAAATCCATTAATGCTGTTTGAAGAGTTTTGATATTTCCATCGATATCTGTAAAGACTCCAGTATCTAAGGCTTGTTTAACCATCTCAGCTATTTTGCTTTCAGACCATGTTTTTTCCAAATTCTTAACTTCTTCATCAGAATCTTCTTCTATTTTATCTATTTGGTCATCAAACATATTATTTACATCTGAATCTATTTTATCTTGAACTAAATCTTCAAGATTTTTTTGTTCTTCTTTTAACTCATCCATCAAATCAGCTAAACGTTTTTGTCCAGTTAAGCTATCATCGCGTTTTGCTATTTCTATTTTCTTTTGTAAATCTTCAACAGTTTTTAATTGTTTATTATAATCATCTTTATAGTCGACATCATCTCTCCATCTCTCATAGGACTGCTTAGCCTTATTTAATGCTTTAGTTTGTGCTTCTGCTTCTTCTTGTATCTTTTTAGTTCTTTTATCTATTTCATCATTATATATTTCAGTAATTTTTTCTTCAATAGTTTTAGTCTTTTCTAGTTTAGTATTTTGTATATCTTTTAAATCTTTTTGATATTTTATTAATTCTCTTTCTAATTCAGGAATTGTATCTAAAGCAGTATCAAAATAATCTTCTAATGTATCACTTACTATACCAAATTCAGTTTCAGATAATGTATTTTTAAGTTGTTCTAATTTATTAGCAGTTCCATCTATTGTACCATCATCATTAATAGTAAATCCATAATCAATTAATGTTTTTTGCATAGTGATTTTTCTATGTTTTTGATAAGCTAAACTATCCTCAGTCGCTTTAGTTAAATTCTTATATTCTTCAATTTTTTGATTTAGTAAACCAAATTGATTTTCATCTTCCAAATCTAATAAAGAATCTATTGTATCAATACGATTTTGAATAACTTTTAGACCATTTTCATAAGTTTTAACCCATGCATCATCTCTAAGTTTTCTCATTTCTTCTCTGATTTCCATCATTGAATCTTTTAATTCAAGTTGTTTATTAGTTTCTTCTTCAATTGATTTACTAGCATCATCTATCGAATCTTTATAATCATTATATTCATCAGCTAAATCTTTTAAATCTTCCATATCTTGTAGATTATCTAATTTTTTCAATGCTTTTGATAAATTATCTATATTGCCATCTGCATCAAATGTAATACCATATTTAACTAATTGTTTCTTACTATTATTCAACAATTCAGTATTTTGATTAATAATTTCTTGATTCTTACTCTTCATGTTAGATAATATATCAAGTTGTTGTTTCATATAATCTATTTTATTAGCTCCATAAGCACGTTCCATCTTAAGGTCTAATATATCTAAAGAATTTGAAAGTACATCAAATTGTCTAGTTAATTTATCTACTTTAGCTGAATCAACTAAATCATTCATAGCCTTAGTGGTTTCTTTTATTTGTCTTTCATTTTCTTTTATTTCTTGTTCTAGTTTCCACCATTCATTTTCAGCTTTAGGAATATTTTCATATACATCTTCAATGTATTGGTCAAATGATTCCTTTATTGCTTCATATTCTTGAGTAGATTTAGATTTCTTAATTTTTTGTAGATTTTTTTCTGAATTTGTTACATATCCATCTTTATTGAATTTAAATCCTTGTTTCTTTAAGAATTCCTTATTATCATTAGCTCTTGATTGAGCAGTTTCTACTTTTTGTTGTTGATATTCTTGATTTTTTGCTAATAATTTATTTGCTTCTTTAATATATCCTATTGCCTGAGACCATTTGCTTAAATCAGCTTTTAACATAAATGTATCAGCAAAAGTTTCATTTCTACCAATTACTGCATCTTTCATTTCCATTCTAATTGTTTCAAAGAATGTTTTAGCTTCTAATTCACATCTAATTATTTCTGCTTTAGCTTCAGCTATTGCATTAGCATATTCTTCCCATTGTTGTTGTGCTTCAGGAATTTCACTAAATTGTAAATTATAATATTCATTTAATTTGCTTTGAGTTTCTGATAATTCTTTTTGTGCTTTTTCTAATTGTTTACTTACTGCATCCTTTTTCTTTTCTAATCCGCTCTTTTTCTTTTCTAATGCCTTAGTTGCTTTTGATTTCTTGCTTGAAGATGTACTCTTCTTCTTAGTGGTTGATTTCTTCTTAGAAGTAGTCTTCTTCTTAGTGCTCTTTTTAGTAGTCTTCTTCTTAGTTGATGTACTCTTTTTCTTACTAGTTGATTTTTTCTTCTTAGTAGTCTTCTTTTTACTAGCTTTACTTGATGTAGTCTTTTTATTACTTTTACTAGCACTCTTCTTCTTACTAGTTGATTTTTTCTTAGTAGTACTCTTTTTCTTAGAAGTTGATTTCTTCTTGCTTGAAGTTTTCTTCTTTTTGCTTGTAGTCTTTTTCTTACTAGTTGATTTCTTCTTACTTGAAGATTTCTTTTCAGATTTTGAAATTTGTTTTTCAGTTTTACTTATTTGGTCTTCTAGTGCTTTTTCAGCTTTCTCTAAACTTTCAACATTTTTTTGCATTTTTATAAGCTTACTATTATAATTACTTATAGTTCCATCATCTTTAAACTTAAATCCTTGTTTTTGTAAACTACCTTTAAGTTTTTTAGCCATACCTTCCATGTTTTTAATATTTACTTTAGTTAAATCTTGTTGTTTAGTTAGTAAAGAAATTTGATTTCTAAGTAACTTAGCACTTGCAGTACCCCAAGTTCTTTCTTGTTTAGCCTTTAATATGTCAACTTGAGTTCCTAATTTTTTAATCAAGTTAGTCATGTTAGTTAATAAATCAATATTATATTTAACTGCACTTACTGTTAAACCAGTATCAATATTAGCTTTATATGTCTTCTTAGCCATTACGCTAACTTCATTGTTATTGTCAGTTTGTTGTTGTACACTATCGCTTAATACTTGAACTTGTTCACCTAATGATTGCACTTGAGGATTAGAAGCTTGAGCACTACTAAATGGTTGAGGTTGTAAATCAACAACTGTTGGTTCACCAACAGATGAACTCTTACCTGTGCTTACATGATTAGTAGTAATTGTTACTGATTTACTACGAATATTGCTTATTTTACTTATAATACTGCTTAATTTACCACTAGCGTTATCAGTACAACTTATAGTAAATGATTTATTTGGTATTTTTTTACTAATAACTTTATTTACTTTAGCAGTTGCATTATCTGTACAATCTATCTTAAATCTCTTATCAGATACTTTTAAACCATTAACTCTACTTACTACACTACTAGCACTATCTGTACAATTTATAGTAAATTTTTTACTAGGTATTACTTTACTAGCTAATTGAGAAAGAGTATTAAGAACTGCTCCACCATTTGAACAAGTCACTACAACATTTATTGATTTAGAAGAAGGTGCACTTGTAACTCTATTTATTTTAGGAGTAGCATTATCTGTACAGTTTATTGTAACTGTTACAGATTTATTTCCTAACTTAGCCACACTATTTATTTTAGGAGTAGCATTATCTGTACAGTTTATTGTAACTGTTACAGTTTTATTTCCTATTTTAGTTATATTATTTATTTTAGAAGTTGCATTATCTTGACAATCTACTTTTATTTGTATAGTTTTATCTTGTCTTGCCATTATTTTTTCTAATACTGGAGTTGCATTATCATTACATGTTACATTAATTTCAACATTTTCTGTTTTCTTATTTAATCCAAATCTTGATAATATTTCACCAACAGTTTCTTTTAATGAAACATCAATATTAATACTAACATTTTTATTTCCTTCTTTAGTTAAATCATCAACATCTTTTTTTGCATCAGAAACTTTTTCTTTACCTGTTACATCAAGATTAGTTATAGCTTGACCATTTACTTCTAATTGACCTTTTTCATTTCTAGCCAAAGTTATTTGGTCTTTACCATTAACATCTATATTAGTTATAGCTTGACCGTTTACTTCTAATTGACCTTTTTCATTAATAGCTATTGGTAATTGGTCTTTACCATTAACAGAAATAGTTGTAATCGCTTTACCATCTACTTCCAATTGACCTTTATTAACTTTAGCTTCAGCTATTTTCTCTTGACCATTTACTAATAAAGTAACCGTACCATTTTTATTAACAGCTAAATTATCTACTTCTTTCTTTACTTTCTCAGCACCTGAAGTATCACCGTCAACCTTTACCTTAGCAGTCCCTTCTTTGCCGTCTACTTCATCTACTCCTTTTTTTACCTTCTCAGCACCTTTAGTATCTCCTTCTACTTTTGCTTTAGCAGTACCTTCTTTACCATCTACATTATCTACTTCTTTTTCTACTTTCTCAGCACCAGAAGTATCTCCATCTACTTTTGCTTTAGCAGTACCTTCTTCACCATCTACTTCTTTAACTTTTTTCTCTACCTTTTCAGCACCCTCAGTATCTCCTTCTACTTTTACTTTAGGATTACTTTCTTGCTCATCTGTTTCTTTTAATTTCTTTAATATTTCATCAATTGTTTTAATTATGTCGTCTTTACCTTCTATTTCTACTCCAGGTGTACATATATAATCTCCAATTATTTTTAATTGTTCTTCAAATGTAGTAGCATTTTTAAGAGAATCTTGTATGCCTTCTATTTGTAATATTGCTGTTGCAGTTTTTCCACCAAAAGCATCTACTATGTTTTCTAGCATTTCAACATTTTCCACACCATATGTTTGAGCATATATCATAGTTCTAATATCTTTTGGTAAGGCATTAACTCTTTCTTGAATTCCTTCTAGTCTTTCATCGCCTTCAACACCAATATTATATTTAAGTTTTATTTCATCAGGCATAGCATTTATTGCTGATTCAACACTATCATTTTCCATAAAGTATTGAGAAGCATCAGCTATAAAATCAATTTTAGCTTGTTTTCCATCTATTTGGTCAAGAGCCGTCATTATATTGTTAACTTGGTCTGAACTTTCAAATCCTTCTGCATCTATTGCTACTTTTATATCTCTATCTGTAATTGAATCTATTGTTTCCTTTAATGCTTGAGCTTTTTGATTTTCTCCTTCTAGTCCTGTATCGCCAATATTTAAGCCTTCTAAGGATATACCTAATTGGTCGGCTAATGACATTAATTCTTTTATTTCAGATGATGTAAATTCCATACCACCTATTTCAATAGTCTTATTTACATCCCAAGTTCCGTCCATAACTTGATTTATTGCATCTATTGTACTTTGTTCTAATTTACCTTTATCTTTTATTTCTGTTTCACAGGCTAATACTAATTTTTCTTCTACTTCTGTTACTTTATTATCTTTTGTTACAGCATCTATTATAGTTCTTAATTGCTTAGGTAAATCTTTATTATCTTTTTGTTCTATTAACCAATCTACCCTAACTTTACCTTCCATCTCATATTGACCTTCAAATTCAGTTTCAAAATTTTGAAGTTCTTTAAATTGAGATTCTAATTTTTTAGCAAATGAATCACCTTGTTGTAATTTTGCAGTAGAAGAACCATAGGCACTCATAAAACCATTTAAACCTTCTGTTGCTGATTTAAAAGCTTCTTCTAAATCTGCTCCACCTTTTAAAGCTGGTAAGAATACATCTGAATCTATACCAGTTAAATCTTCCATAGCATCAGCCATAATTCCTAATGAATGTGTATATTGTTCATTAGTGCTTACTCCTTGTTCAAAACGAGTTTGAACTTCTGATAAGTAATTACTCCAATTTGAAAAATCAAATTTTCCTGTTTCATTGGCTATATTTCTTAAATTTTTTCCCCATTCATTTATAGCATTTGTCTTTTTGAACTCTGCATTTACTTTAGAAATTTCTTCTGAAACTTTTTTTGACATACTGCCTGATAATCCTTTTGTCATCTCTTGAGTTGTAAACGCAGTCTTTTCGGATAATTTTTGTAAACCTTTAGCCATTCTATTGGCTTCTGCTTCACCATAAGTACCCCAATTTAGCCCCTTCATAAAATTAGCAAATTTATTTTGTTCTTTTTCAGCTAATTTAGTTTTCTTATTAAATTCGTTAACATAATTATCTTCAATTGTAGCATCTCTATTATTAACTTCTGTTTGTGCATTTCTGATTCTTTCTAATCTTTCATTAATTTTTTCTTCTTGGTCTACTCTATATTTGTTTCTGGCATCAATAATATTTTTTAATTTACCAGTGTAATGTTGTTCTTCTCTAGTTTTTCTATCGTTTGCATTTTGAAGATGATTTAATTCAGTTTCATAAGAATTTCTATCTGGGTCTTGAGCACCATTTTTAGTGTCATTTTTCTTCATGTATTCTCGTGCTTGTTTTTTAGTTTCATAATTATATAATTCTTGTTGTTTAGCAATTGCTTTATCTAATTCAGCTATATAACCTTGCATACTAGTAGTAAGGTTTAATATTGGATTATTTGCTGAATCATATCCTTTAACAAGGTCAGGAGCTATTTGTCCTATTTGTTGTTTTAATTCATTTAATCTAGTTAAGTCTTCAGCAGTTTTATCAGATTTATTATTTAAATTATCATATTCTTTAGCTATTTCTTGTAGACTTGATTTTTTAGTACTTAATGTTTGTGCTTCATCTCTATATCCATCTTGTCTTTCCTTAGAAGCCTTTACTGCATTTTCTGTTGCATGAGTATAATTATTCCATGCTTTTACCACAGCATTTATTCCTGCAACCACACCTGCAAATGCAATACCCATTAATACACCTTTAAATAATCCTAATGCTACTTTAGATAGAGTTACACCAGCACCCAATTCTTTAAAGCTACTAGTTAATGTACTAATTGTACCAGAAATACCAGATGCACCTTGTAATCCACCTAAAACACTATCGAATTTAGTGAATACACTTCCCATTGTACTAAGTTTATCTAAATTTGATAAACTTTTTATAAAAGATGCGATACCAACTAAAGCACCAGCTGAACCAATTTTTCCTAAACTTGAACTTATTTTTGTTACTGCTTCTACTACTTTATTAGCACCATCTAATAATCCTTTAAACATATCTGTTGTAACATTGCTAGTTAATAATCCTTTAAGATTTTCTTTTAAAGTATTAAATTTACCAGCAATGGAATCCATATAGATTTCATTCCTTTTATTCAATTAAGTTCGCTACACTTAATCCGTTTTCTTTATATGAAAACTGCTTATAGTTTCCTATAAGAGTAGACTATTTCTTCACCTTAATATTAAGGGTAGACTTTTTCCATTTAAGGGATTTTCACCCACTCCAATCGCTTGAGCCGTACTCCTATTGATAAGGATTTCACTTATCTTTCCAAGATAGTCGTTGAAGTTTATTCATGTTAAATTATTTTAAATTAAGTTCTTTAATTAATATTTCTTCTATTTTATTATAATCCCAATACGGTATTCTAATAAGTTTAATATTATTATTTTTACAATATTGCGTTTTAATATTATCTCTTCTTTTTAAGTTCATTAAATCTAATAATGTCATATTAAAACAATCTAATTTATAATGTTGCTTTCCATCATATTCTATAGCGACATTTAATGAGGTTATATAGAAATCAAATGGCAGTAATCTATTATATTTACAATTTTCAAATCTATATTGAAATTCATATTCTATATTAGAATTTAATAATATTGATTCTATTTTTGTTTCGCCTTTTGACATATTGCAGTATGGACATCTTATTCCACTTATAAAATTATGTATTGTTGTAATATATTTATGCTTATGTGGACATTCTATAACTATTTCGGTATTTCCATTTTCATATTCTTCTTTAGAAGTTATAATTGAATATCCTTCTTTTTTTATTTGATTTTTCCTTACTTCATAAGGTATTATTGAACTTTTACCTCTTTTTTCTTCAAAGCATATTGGACATCTTGTATTGTTATGTTTAAAATTCATAATATTAGAATAGTGAACGTGTCCTTTATTGCAAGATACTAATATAGTATTTTTATTTTTTCTATAATATTCATCCTTTGAAATTAAAACAGTATAGTTTTCATTCTTATACATATTCATTATATTTTCATATGACATCATTTGATTTTTACCCATTTCTATATGATGACATTTTTTACAACCTTTATTTTTATCTAAAACATCTTTTAACCAAGAATATGTTATATGATTTTCTTTTTTACATTTAAAATAATATTTATATTCTTTTCCTTTATATTCTTTTTCGTCTACAAGAATTTCCATATCAATATTATTTAACATCTTTTTTACTTCATTAAAAGGTATAAATTTTTCCTTATTTTGTTTTTCTTTTATACAATCATTACATATAAACAATCCATTTCTATTCATAGCTTTATATGTTTTATTAAATGGCTTACCACATTTACAAATCATATTTAATTTAGTTGTGCTATTTTTATATTCTTCGTCTAACAATATAGAACCTTGACTTTCAATTTTATTCTTAATATCCTCATAATTATTTTTTATCACTATAATCACCTCCATTTATTTTATATTTATATTATACACATATTTTTATTTTTTGTCAATAGTAATTTAAAATAATTTAATTTAGAATCTTACCTGCATGAACATCCATTGTTTAAGGATACTTAGGATTTAACCTTATATCCATCCTTACGTTTTTTCTACTTTCGTACCTTCAGCATCTCTTTTCAGGATACTTGTGGTGTAAGGCTTTAGGAATTACCTGCAATTAAATCTATGTCCTATGCACATTTCTGTACATACGGAGAATGTTGTTTCTCTCTTTGGGCTGAACCTATCATCCAACCTTCATTGTATTCTTTTTGATATTGACGAACTCTTTCCCAACCTGTCATTAATGCTTGGAATACACCGGCTTGGGTTTTCGATTTGTTATCGTGGAGCTTTTTATCTATTAATAGTGTGTCGATTCACACATCCACTTCTTATGATTTCTCATAAGTCCAGCATATATTTTCACTCTCGTTTAACGTTAGAACTTATAGTAGCAACATCTATAAGTGATTATTCTTCTATATATAATCGTGGAGGAAGCTCGTGGGGAGATTATTGCTTTCATAATATCGCTCACTCCCTATGCGTTACAGATGATATTAGATATTATCACCCTCGGTATTACCATATCTTTCGACTTAGGCTTCACCGATACATCCCTCTAATTATCTTTAATATTTCTATCAAAGACGGCAGTTTTAAGATTTTTATATTTTTCATATTTTCTATCTAAATAAATATTAGCATCTTTATAAATATATTCAAGAAAGTTTTTAATATCTTTTTTTGAACTAAGAACTAAACGACTTGTTTTTTTATTTTTATTTAAATCATATATTCTTTTTTTATCAATATCAATTATATCACATATACATTCAAGAAATTCATAAGTACTTATTATACTTACTTCTAATGTTTTTTCAGTATAACATAAACAGCCATCGCCATCAAAATAACCCCTTATAAAAGCCGGAATGAAACTTTCTTCTATAGATTTTGGAAATTTTAATATTAATGATTTATTTGGAACACATCCATATTTTATTAAATCATTCTTAATTTTATCATTTCTAAAATTTAATCTACATCTAGTTTCTTCTACTTTTATATTACCTTTCCATTTTAAAAATGTTTTTAATTTATTTAGATGATTTAAATCACTCGGTTTTAAATCAACACCTACTGTATTTCTATTTGAACTTACATATCCATCTGCAAACCAAAATCCTAACCAATAAGCTTTTTCTTCTGTATCTATTACATTAAAAACATCTTCATCTATAGGAAATTTATGATATTGTTGACTATCTATTCCATACTCCCTTAAATATCTTGAAAATCTACTTCTTGATATATTTAATTCTTTTGCTATATTCATTATTGTTTTTCCTTGTAAAAACATTTCTTTACCTAATTCATATTTATATTTTGAACTTTTCCCCATGAAAGTTCCCTCCTTATTAATTTATTACTTATATTATACTACTATTTTTGTATAATGTCTATTCAATAAATTAATAAGACAAAATCTTACATACTACCTGCAATAGCTTCTGACAATCCTTTTTGTTCAACATCAGTTAAAGAAGCCCATTTATCTTTTACTTCATCTAATATACTTACAATATCTTTAACTTGTGTTTTAGATTTATCAGTAAATATATCTATTTTTGCAGTTTTTTCCAATGCTTTTGCAGTTTTATTTAATTCAAGGCTACCTGATTGTGCATTTGTTTTAATACCTGAAAGATTAATTGCTATAGATTTTCAATTTTGTTATCGTGGAGCTTTTTATCTATTAATAGTGTGTCAATTCACACATCCACTTCTAGGAGTTTCCTCCATTATGAGATGTTAATTCATCTCTAGTTCAGCATATATTTTCATCCTCGTCTTTACGTTAGGATGGAGGACACTCTTGGTAGAGTTATATTCTCATACTAAAAAGAACTACCTTTCAGTAGCCCTAATGAGTTTCATCTACTATGCGTTACAATACTAAATATTTTTAGTTATTTAGTTATCTCGGTATTATCTTATTTTAATTCTTGACAAATTATATCTTTTATATTATTATAATCCCAATATGGTATTCTTATCAATTTGATATTATTATCCTTACAATATTGTGTTTTAATATTATCTCTTCTTTTTAGGTTCATCAAATCTAACAATGTCATATTAAAACAGCCTACTTTATAATGTTGTTTGCCATCATATTCTATGGCGGTATTCAATGAATATATATAAAAATCAAATGGTAACGATTTTATATTTTTACAATCTTCAAATCTATATCCTCTTTCATAATTAATATTTAATTCGTCTAAGGTAGATTTAACCTTCTCTTCTCCTTTTGATATAGATATACAATCATTACAGTAATATTGTTCAGAATCCTTAAAGTTACCAAATCTTCTATAAAAAATATTTCCACATTTACATTGAATTTTTAATAACTCACTGTTGTTATTATAGACTTCTGATAATAATTTACAACCTTTATTTTCAATAAAAGATTTAACTTCTTCTAAAGTATATTTATGATGATTACTACAAAATGTGCATCTATAATCTGTTTCCGATTGTAAATCAGCTAATCTTCTTGTAAAATGATTTCCACATGAACATTCAAATTCCATATTTGTTTCATTATTTTTATAAAGTTTATATGGTGTTATTAATTTTGCTCCAAATTTATTACATCTAGCAAACACTTCATCTTGCGATAATCTTCTATTCTCTCTTAGTTTCTTATTTGTACATTCTCTACAAGAAAAAGCATTTTGGTCTCTATATGATTTAAATGTTCTCGTTATTTTTTCTCCACATATGTTACAAGTAAAATCCATATTAGTTCTTGTGTTTTTATACTCTTCTTTTATTGTTAAAACTGTTCCACCTTTACTTTCAACATATTTAACAACATCTTCATATTTCCATCTTCTTGGCATATTAACACCTCCTTATATTTATAATATACACATATCTTTATTATTTGTCAATATAAAACTTAGATTTTCTTACCATATATCTCACGATATATATGACCGATTTTGCCCTCTTTGCCTTAACTATCTCTAGTTAAGCGACCAAAATTTTTAGCCCATTACCTATACGAGCGGGGTCTTGTAATGCAATATCTTCACATAAGTTCGTTATTCTTATGCAGTTCTCTTATGAACTTCTTTAGCTTTCACTAAACGTTGAGACTATATCTTCCTCCTTCAATAGGAGGTTTCCCACTACCTAGACTACTAGGATACTTAGTCGTTGAACTTTATTCATATTACTTACGTAACTTAGAATCTTAGATGCAGATTTCCCAATCTTTACCTCTTTTACTATATCATTGTGATTAGCAATGCCCTTATGTATATTTCTATCATAAGTTAGTGTGTAAAGCTCTAAGGGAGTCCCTGTCAATTCAAGAAAATTTAATTATATATTACTATATAAAAGAGCCATATTTAACTCATTTGCCCCAGTTATCATTGCGATGGAATCTTTTAAATCTACTCCATAGTTAGATAATACAGAACCACCACGTTGTAATGCTTCTGTTACACCATCAGATGAAATTGCGAAGTTATTCCTTAGTATTCATATGTATTCGCTATATACATACCGTCCAAAAAAGGACTGCTCGTAGATTTCCTACGAGAGTAGACTATATCTTGAACTTTTATAAGTCCTCTTCCACTTCCATTTAAGGGATTCTCACCCACTCCAATCACTTGAGCCGTACTCCTATTGATTTACTAAATTAGTAAATCCAAGGGATAGTCGTTGAAGTTTATTCATATGATAAATCATCACTTAGAATCTTACCTGCTGATTAAACAATCCTATTGATTTTTTAAACATTCACGCTTGATGTTTCCATCTACGTTGTAGTTCAATAGGCTCTAAGTCCTTTCCAGCAATTCAAAAGAGATTTGTACTATATGTCTCCATATAGCCTGGCTAATTCTAACCAGCGTAATTTCTATTGTTATTATCCATAAGCTTTTTATCTTATGCTCTGGAGGTTTCCCTCATTTTCATCAATTGGTCAATTCCAATTCAGTATGGCATATATTTTCACCCTCGTCTTTACGTTAGGATGGAGGACACTCTTGGGAATATTATATTTATTCAATTCCTATGCTCTACAATACTTATTAGCCTTTCGTAATCTAATAAGTTATCTCGGTATTAACTTGTATTTTATTCAATTTACTTTTAATTCTTTTTTAAATATTTTTTCTATATTATTAAAATCCCAATATGGTATTCTTATAAGTTTTATATTATTATCATTGCAATATTGTGTTTTTTTATTATCATTATATTTCAAATTCATTAAATCTAATAAATTCATATTAAAACAATCTAATTTATAATGTTGTCTTCCATCGTATTCTATTGCAATATTATACTGTGGTAAATAAAAATCAAATGGAAGTGGTCTTGTATTCCTACAATCATTAAATAAATATTGTTGATTAAATTTTATATTATATTTTATTAGAATTTCTTTTATTTTTTCTTCACCTTTTGAATTTGTATTACATTCTGGACATCTACTATTGCAATCTTTAAAATTATTAAATTTAACCTTATAAGGTTTGTGATTGGGATTTCCACACCAAACCAATAAATAGGTTGCATTATTTTTATATTCTTTTGATAATAATTTATAACCACATGATTCAATATAATTTTTAACATATTCATATGTCAAAACTAATGGTTTACTCTTACATTCACATCTATGTTTGCCATCTTTAAAATTGTTAAATCTCATATGAAATATATTCCCACAATCATTACATTGTATTTCTAATTCAGTTTTATTGTTTTTATATTCTTTTGATAATAATTTATAACCAAAATTTTCTATATACTCTTTTACATACTCATAACTCAATCTTTTCATTATATCCCCTCCTATTTATATTATTATACCATATTTTTTATTAAAAGTAAATAAGTTAAAATATTTAGTCTTCACCGATTTTGCCCTCTAATAATTTATATTATTTCTAATATAAACGGCAAATCAATTACCAAATCCATCGCTTCGGTTAGATTGTTGTACCCTTTTACGGATTTACCTACACCATGGTCAACTTGATTTAATGCTGAATCCATATCATAATATTGGTTAACCATTGAAGAAATAGCTTTTGAAGCACTTTTTGCATCCATATCTGTAACATTTTGGAATATAGCAGAACTTTTAGCTATTTCGGAAGCTGTTTTTATATCATTTGCACCAGCTTGTAATGCAGTACTCATTCCAGTAATAACATCTTCTACTGATTGCCCAACACTAATACCTATTTCTCTTGCTTCATTAGCAACACTTTGTAAATTAGATGTATTTAAACTAAAGTTATCAGGAGCAACTCTTTTAAATTCGGACATTGCTTCATCTAAACCTGATATAGTATCTTTTATTTCATAAACAGCTTGATTTATACCATCGGCCATTAATTGACCAATAGTAAAATTACTAAATGAATCTTTAATAGAACTAAAGAAACCTTGTATTTTAGAACCAAAAGAACCTATTTTACCAGTAGATGATTCAAAAGAACTAAAAGTTCTTTGTGCTTCAGAACTTAAAGATTTCATTTTAGAAATTGCATCATCTATTCCAGCAGTACCCTCTTTTATACCTGAGCCAAGTGAAATAAATTCATCTCTCAATCTGTCTATTTGTGATGTATCTCCACCTATATCTCTTAGTTTACTACTAAGTTTTTCTAATTCAGATATACTTTCGGCACATTTTAATACTATAGATTTTTGTTTTAATGAATCTGCTTCTTGTTCAACTTGCTTTAATTCATCTTTTATTCTATTTATTTCGCTTGTATCAAAAGTACCAGAAGATAAAGCACTCTTTAGTTTATCTCTTAATTGTTCAGCTTTCGCCATTATTTGGTCAAATTGTTCAGATAAACCTCTTCCTACATCACTTTGAAAACTTTTGAAGTTTACAGCTTTATCTAAGTTTTGCATTGATGATTTAAATTTATTTATGCTTCTTTCAACTTTATTTATTTCAGCTTCATATTTAGAAGAAAAACCACTAAACGAACTATTGTTAAAAGCATTAGCAGATTCCCTTTGTGATTCTTTAAAACTTGAAGTTAAACGTTGCATAGCATTTCTTATTCTATCAGCTTGTTGTTCAAATCCTTTAGCTGTATCAGAACCACTAGATTTCAATGCTCCACTCATAGCTTGTTGTAATTCTTTAGCATATTGTTTATATTGAGATATAGTACCACTTATATTACCTAAACCTTGACTGCTACCCATTTGTTTTAATTTATTAATAAAGTCATCAATCATTTTTATGGCACTACTTAAATTTCCATTAGCTGAATTTTTTATACTTTCAAATTCACTCTTTAAAGCATTTATTCCACTAGTTGATTTACCTAATTTTACTAAAGCTGATTCAAAACCTGCTAAATATTGTTCTGCTTCATTTGATTTAACATTAAATGAAACTTCTAATTTCATATCACTAATTGTCTTTTTAGTATTTTCTATTAATCCTTTTAATTTTTCTATGTCTTGTGCTGTTTTATTTATTGAATTAACATTAACGTTTCCTTCTCCAATAGATGCTAAATTTTTCTTTACATCATTAACAACTTCATTCATTTCTCTTAATTGACTTATATCAACTTTATTTAATGCTTCGTTGTTTAGTTTATTTACTTCACCTTCTAAATCAGAAAATGATTTCTTTAATTTATCTGCAGTATCTTCCAATTGTTTTAAGTTATTGTTATTAGCATCACTAATTAAACTTGCACCAAGTCCACCACTAGTTTGACCTTTAAGTTTTTCTATTATGTTTTCAGTTTTTTCTAATTGATTATTAAGGTCTTTTATTTTTGATGAATCTGTTTCAACTGCTATTTTATTTTTTAATTCATTTCTATATTGTAATATAACTTTTAATGCAGATTCTATATCTTTAATACCACTAGCACCTAAACGTAAATTAATTTCTTTACCAAGTGCGTTTTGTATTTCCTTAAATTCTTGACCTATTTTATCTATGCTTAAGCTTGATAATTTTTTAGTTCTTTCTATTAAGGCATCTATACCACTAGTGTCCATATTTTTAATTGACATTAAGTCTTTAACTGCTTCTAGTTGTTTATTTAAATTAGGTATTTTAATGTTATCAAAAGATTCTCTAATAACATTATCCATTGCAGAATTTTTTAAATTATTAACTTCACTTGCAAATTCACTTATTTCTTTTTTAATTTTACTTAAAGCAGAAATATCCACATTGTCTGATGCTAATATTTTACTTAATTTATCCTTTAATTCCTCACCTTTGTTAGCTAAGGTATTAAATTGGTCGTTTAATCCTTTACCTAATTCGGATGTCATATTTTCAAAATGTACATCTTTATTTAATGTATTAAGTTTTTCTTTTAAATTGTCAACTGTATTAATTGTTTTATTAATTTCAGAAGACATTTTTTCATTAGCATTAGAAAATGCATCTGTTTTTAATCCTTGAGCAATAGATTTTTGAGCTTGCGTAAATTCACTTTCTAGTTGAGCTAATACACCTTTTATCCCTTCTGCTTCTTGTTGGTATTTTGTAGCTAAATTAACATCATTTGTCTTACCTGCTTGACTAGATAATCTTTTATATTCCTCTAAATATCTACTATATTGAGTTAATTCACTACTCATTTTTTCTACACAGTTGCCTAATTCATTCACTTCTGCTTCAACTTTTTTAACATCTATTAAAGATATATCTTTTTTATTTAAACCTTCTATATGAGATTGTATTCGTGCAACTTGACTATCTAAAGATTGAAAAGCACCTTGGTCTATATTACCTATATTTTTAACCTTTAGTTCTCCGACAATTTTAGCTAAGTTATTAAATTTTTTAGTTGTTTTGTCTAAAGAACTATTTAGTTTTTCCAAGTTATTATTTTTTCCAATAGCTTTTATTCCATCAGCTAATTCCTTATAACCTGCTGTACCACCATTGAAATTAGCTTTAAGTTGTTTTAATGCATTAATAACTCTTTCTATTTGGCTAGTATCTTGTCCTAATGATTCTAAGTCTTTTTTGATTTTATTAAGTCCTGATATAGTTTCATCGGTTTTAATTTTTATACTAGTATCTTTAAATTTAGAAAGTCCAGAAAAAATACTTTCAAGTTCTGCTTTTAACTTAGATAATTCAGTAGTATTTACATTACCAGATGACAACATATTATTAAGTCTTTTTTCTAATTGATTAGTTTTGTTAATCATTCCGTCGAATTCTTCTTTGACTTTTTGACCTAATTTAGAAGTAAGACCATCAAAATTTATATCTTTATTAAGAGCTTGTAACTCTTTCTTCTGTTCTTGAACCTTCTTAATAGATTTTTCAACTTGGTTAGTAAACTCTTGAGTATTCTTATTAATTGACTCTAATCTTAAAGATTTAGCCATAGATTTTTGAGTTTGATTAAATCCACTTTCTAATTGGTCTAATGCCTTTTCTATTTGTGTAACTTCTGATTTGTAAGCTTTTGCAAAACCAATATCTGTAGTACCACTAGCTTTTTTAACCAATGTTTCATAATCTTTTAAATATTGTTTATATTGGTCTAAACCACCAGTTATTTTACCTAAACCTTTATTACTTGCTTCTTTATTTACTTTTTCTATAAAACCACTTATTTTATCTAATGCCACACCTGGATTAGTTTTAGATAAATCAAATAATCCTTCTAATTCATCTTTATATTTTTTAACCATTACAGTGGATTTATTAGATTTTATTAAAGCAGAATACATACCATTTAATTGGTCTTGAGCAGTCTTCATATCTACTTTAACTGTTGCTTCTATATCTAATTTTTTAGCTGAATTACCAGTCAACTCTATTGTTTTTCTTAAATTGTCTATATCTCCAGTAACTTTATTTATTTTATCTGTATTTAAATTTCCAACATTTAAACTATCAAGAGTTTTCTTTATAGCTAATGATTGTTTTTCTATGTTGTTTAAATCTTCTGTTCCAATGTATCTGCTATCTTTACTTAATCTTTGTCTTTCTTTTTCTAAACTAGCATAATCATTTTTACATTTTTTTAACTTAGCACTTAATGTATCTAATTCTCTTGTATTAGATTGTTCCATTAAATTTAATGCTGTACTTCTACCTACTAAGTTTAAATCTCCTCTAAGTTGTTGAACAACTTCATCACATCTTACTATTTTATCTTTTAAAATATCTATTTGTTCTGGATTTGTTTCAACTGAAACTTTGGCAGTTAATTTGTTTTTATACTCTAAAACATTTTTAATTGCAGTTTCAGCATTCATTATGCCATTTAAACCTAATGGTATCTTTAATTCCTTACTAAATACTTGTCTTAATTCTTTGTATTGTTGTAACATTTGGTCAACACTCAAAGAAGTAAGTTGTTTAGCTTTAGAAATTAAAGCATCAACACCACTTAAATCCATGTTTTTAGCCGACATAGCTTCTCTAACAACATTTAAGTCTTTTAATAATCCTGATACTTCAACATTATTAAATGCTTCTTTAGTTGCATTTGACATTAATTGCTTATAGTCATTTGCTACTTCACCTAATTTTTTTTCTACATCACCAACATTGTCTATTCTAAGATTAGCTTTCATATCTTTTAATTTAGCTAATCCTTCATCTAAACCTTTTTGGTCTATTAACTCAACCTTCTTAGCTCGTTCAAGAGTACCAATCATCTTGTCAACATTTCTTTGGGTATTTTTCATTTCTGTAGTAATACCTTTAAGACTATTTTCAATACCCTTTTGAGCATCTTTTGTTAAATCTCTTTGTGCACCACTAGTTATTTTAGCAATAGATTTGGCTTGTTTGTCTATGCTATTTTCTAATGATTTAGTAGCTTCATTGGTTGCTTTACCTATGTTACTACCTACGTCAATCTTTGTATTTCCTAATGTCTTAGCTATTTTTTGCATTTCTTTCATAGCTTTAGTTGTATTTTTTACATTATTAGCACCTTTTGATTGACCTATGTCTATGTTTATTTTTTCTTTATTGTCATATTTTTTGACAAATTCCATTAATTCTTGTAACGCTTTACTAGTATCTAGTTGCGTACCAATTCTTATATCAAACTCTGACACTAATTACCACCACTCTTTCTTATTAATAGATTGATTAAACTATTGGTATCCCAAATGCCACTAAACATTTTCTATAATAATCTGGTATTTCAGAAAGACATCTAGTGTAAGCAAATGGGTAAGCATTCGTTGCTTCTCTTCCCCAAGAATGACCACCTTCTAATCCTTCTAAAGCAAAGAAATGTTGCCCTTTTGTTGCACCCACTAAACTAAACCAACCACCATTATCTACAAATTCAGTATGCATTCCAGTTGAATTAGCAGAAATTACTTGAGGTGTATTCATCAAATCACCTGTTCTTACATATATGTTAGGTGAATAATTATTATAAATTCTATTTTCTAATTCATCTGTCATTATATCTAACATTTTTACTGCACTCAATTTAGCACAATCATCCATTGCCTTTAATACATATGCTTCTAGTTGCTCCATTGAATCAAAAACCAATTCAATCACATCCTATTTTTTATATTTTTTATTTCCTTTTCTTT
>ERZ1034973.888-NODE-888-length-19252-cov-35.426890_pt1 | contig 19252 bp, 19 predicted proteins | sample MGYA00520686_ERZ1034973 | MGnify/ENA primary metagenome ERZ1034973 (study PRJEB33766, sample SAMN09781775) | gut metagenome | biome: gut microbiome | host: Homo sapiens | place: Madagascar | study: EMG produced TPA metagenomics assembly of the PRJNA485056 data... | reverse complement strand
GATACACTCTATGATTTCATCAAGCACGGTGTAACATATGTTTGACAAACCAACAAAAAAGATGTCTCGCTTTTGCCCGACCGGAGGATACGAAGCAGATCCCGCTCTCCTCCAGTACCGGATCCTTCAAAACTATTTTTCTACAAATACTCTCGGGATGCGCTTCAGGTCGCACATGATTTCATGCGGGATGGTCTCAGCCGTAGCAGACACTTCATCGACAGTGATTTCTTCCTCTCCCTGCTTGCCCATGAGGATGACTTCATCGCCGGGACGGACTTCGTCATCACAAGCGACCATGAACTGATCCATGCAGATGCGGCCGACGATCGGGCAACGCTTGCCATTGATGAGGACGACGCCCTTATTGGAAAGGCTTCTGTGCCATCCGTCTGCATAACCGATCGGGACAGTCGCAGTCTTCATATCCTCTTTGGCGACATAGGTACCGCCGTAGCCGATGGCTTCGCCCTTGTGCAGAATCTGGACATGGGTGACATGGCTCACGACGCTCATCGCATACTGGAGGTCGAGCTTGTTCGTCATGACGTCCGATGGCTGCGGCCCATAGATGATAATGCCCGGACGGGCAAGGTTATGCCAGCTTCTCGGGATATCAATGACACCGGCACTGTTGGCGGAGGAGATCACGAAGTTTTCATCGACCGGCATGTAGGAGATCGCTTCATCGAAACGGTCGAGCTGCTTCAGTGCGGCATCCTTCTCCTTGTGGTCTGCCGTCGCCATATGGGTGAAGGTGCCATGTGCGTGGATGTGCGGATAGGCTTCGAGCTTTTTGAGGAGCGCAGGTACGTCCTCCGGATGAGTTCCGATGCGGTTCATGCCCGTATCGATCGGCAGCATGACTTCGATCGTTTTCTTCGAAACAGCGGCGATGGCTTCCAGGGCGTCAAGATCGACAGTATCATCGATCGGCATGATGAGGTCTTTATTCACACCGATAGGCATATCCTCCGGCAGCGGCAGTCCCAGTACATAGATCGGGCAAGTGAATCCGGCGTCGCGCAGCTCCGCTCCTTCTTCCACACGGGCAACAGCAGCAGCGACGTAGCCTTCCTCGAGGGCAATGCGCAGCGTTTCCTTCGCACCATGTCCATAGGCATTCGCCTTCACGACAGCGAGCACATTCACTTCCTTCGGCAGATGCGCACGAATAACCTTGAGATTGTGACGAAGCGCATTCAGATTGATTTCCATGTAAGAAACCGGCATTTGTATTCCTCCCATTCTTTTCTGCCGTCGGCAGAAATGAAAAGCACCGCGCCAAAAGCATCAGGGCGATGCCTGATACTTTGAAGCCTCGGTGCTTCCTTTTATTTTTATGCATCTATCATACCGCGATTGGAAGGAAATGGCAATGGGACCCTTAAGAAAACAAGCTTCCCACAAGCGGGATCCATGCCCATGTCAGGAAGCCATAGAAAAGCAGCCCAGCGGCCAATCCCACGATAGCCCCATTGATACGAATGCCTTCTAATTCACGGTATACCTTCGACTCGATGAATTCATTCAGTTCCTCTTCCCGAAAGCTTTCCAGGACTTCTATCATAGACCATGATAAGAAACCATGCTCATAGGTGATGATCTCTGCGATCAAATCTCTTCCGATAGTGTCCAGCTTCTGTCTAAATTCTGAGTCTTCTGTAAAAGAAATACTTTGCTCTATAGCTGGTTTCAATTTTTCTGCCAAAGCTGGCACACCCCAATGGTGCTGAAAATCAGAAATCCCCTCGTCGATCCGTTTTTCCAAAGGGAAGGAAGCGAAGAGACCCCGACCAAATTCCTGCAGCGCCTCCAACGTAGCCGGTTCTTGCAGGAAACGAGCGATCAGAAGATCCCACTGTGACAAAAGCTCCTGATGAAACGGATTGTCCTCCCTTTTCCATGCTTCCATTTCTTCGGCTAAAGCATCCAATGCCGCCTCAGCCAACTGATCATAATCGATCACGCCAAACCATTTCCCGAGCGTATAACCGATAGATCCCAAGAAGCCTTTCTCTTCCCGGTCGCCTGCCTTTCTCAGCTGCTCTGCCAGTTTGTGTCGAAGGGATGGATCCTCGATTTTCCGTTTTCCCTCCTCCAAAAGACGAAGAAGCCATTCTTCCCGATTCATCTCCTGATGTAACCGCCCTTGCGCGAAAGGAATAAAAACAGGCAGCCATTTCTGCGATTCACTCCGTCCCCAAGTGGCTATTTCTTCTCTATGGCTAGACAGAAATTCCACTGCATAGGTGGCTCCCTTCGCTGCCAATGTTTGAGAAATAGATTCTCTGTGACTGGTAAGCCATGGAAGACATAAATCCATCAAGGAAAGACGGGATATCTTTGCCAGCAAATTCTTCGGGCTCAAAAGGCTCTGATTCATTTCTACCACTTTTTGAATAATCCGATCCCGGTTGGCTGGAACGAGCGGCTTGATAGGGAGAAAATGTTTCCGAAAGAGTGCCTCTACGGCAATGAAATCTGCTGCGCATCCGATACAGCAGGACTGGGCCATGAAATAAACCAAGTCGGTCTCATACGTGCCCTGCCAGGGACTTCCCTCTTTGAGCCAAAGAGAAAATAGCAGAAAAAGCAGTGAAAAGAAACAAATCCCATTGGCCGTTTTATATCGTTTCATTTCTACGTCTCCTTATATTACGGTTGATGATTGATGGTTGTCAGTATGCATAAAAATCCAAGAGTAAAATCTGCCAACTATTGCATCAGTGTTTCCCATAGGAGTGATACAGCAAAAAAGGCCGCTCCCAAGAAAGCTCCCCACAGAGAGCCATTGATACGAATGGCCGCCACATCTTCAGATACAGATTTTTCTGCCAAGGACGCCATCATCCGGCCATCATAACCAGCCAAAGCCTTCTCCACCACCGACGCCGCCATGCGATGCATCCATCCCACATGCGGCCGCACCAGACGTAAGAAGAAGGCATCGAAATCCCGCCGCTTCTCCTGAGCAGAAAGCTGTCCGTCTATCAAAGAAAGTAAAGCCTCTGCCAACCGATGCGCCAGTGGCTCTTTCTTTTCCTGCCACAAGGAAATGAACCAATTCCGCCCTTTACCAGACAATAAGCGACTAATCAACTTCTTCGCAGCACCATTGACCTGCCGCTTCCAAACCTCATCGGTCTCTAGCTGGACGATCATTGCATCATAGGCCTCTCCCATCTTTTGGCGAAGCTCACTTTCCGGATCCGTCAAAGCTTCTGACAAGGACAACATCTTTTCCTGCACCTTTTTTACCATCTCTGCATCCCGATCCTCTACCGCATCCCGGAAGAGGGAATGAAGCCAGCCCTTATCATTATATTTCCGCCAAGCCAAAAGATAGACTCGCTGGATTTCTTCCTGCGTCACCTCAGCCTGCAGAAAGCCCTTCACCTCGGCCGCCAAAGCCTCCGTCAAAAGCTCCTTCTTCGGATAATCGCGGAATGCCGCCATCACCTTGGCCATATGCCCCGCCCAGTCTATATCTGCCGCTTTTCTCTCGATCGACTCACTGGACATCGTCCATAACGATTCCGCAGGAAATACAGTCAGCACCATGTGAATCACATCTGCTGCCAGCTTCTCCGTCAGATCCCTATGGACTGTCAGCCAGTGAGCCACCACATCAGAAGGCACATGCTGGCGCAGGATCTCCGACAGCCGTCCCCTGGTCAGAAGCTCATTCACCACCATATCCTTCGCAATGGATACGATCATTTCCCGATTCTTCGCGATCAAATCCGTTCGCCAGGAAATGCCAAGGGGCCTGCGAAATAAAGAAGTCACGCCGAACCAATCGGCAAAACCTCCCACCGCCGCCGCAAAAGACATATGAAACAACCCTGCGAGCCACGGGCTCTCCCCCTGAAACGGAGCCGCCCCCAAAGTAAGAATCACAGAACTGACCAGTATGCCATTGGCAAGCCATCGTTTTTTCAAAGAAATCACCACCTCCGATTAGATATCACTAGCATTCAGTATACACTGATGCGTAGATTGTTGTTGGTTGTTATTAAATACAGATGATAGGTCCGTAGGACAGTGCTCCCTTTGGGGGAAAGGTGGTGCCGAAGGCACCAAAAGGGGTGTATTTCCTGCGGCCGTAAGGCCGGTTGTATGGTTTTAATACTAAACGGGATAAAAACAATTTGACACATATCAAATATGGGAGTATATCGCCTTGTATTTATAAAAACCATACAACCAGCCGTTGGCTGAGAAAATGCCCCCCTCTTTTTATTCTCCCCCGAGGAGGCAATGTCCTAAGTCTGACAGCCAACAACCTACCCATTCCTGTTAATTTTTCAAAAAGAAATCCTCAAACGATTCCCCCTGGTCTTGCAGAATCACTCTCACTTCATCACGAGACAAAGATGGATTCTCTGCTGCATTCAGCAACTGGCATTTCTCATGGATTTTCTGATAGAAAAATTGATTAATTTTCTGGAACCCCTCTTTTAATTCCATGTTCTTACCCATAAGAGTCACCAATGCATCATTAGGAACAACAAGAATCGCATCTGCATACCGTTGAAGTTGTTCGAGCCCATGGTCCGCCTTTTGTCCCCGTATTTTCCCTTCAAAAGAAAACGGTCTCGTCACCAAAGCCACGGTCATAATGCCCAACTCTTTAGCCCGCTGTGCCACAAAGGGAGCCATCGTCGTGCCTTCAAATCCACCCATACCAGCAACAATAAACAATACATCCAAATCCGTCAGCGCTTTATCTAGCTCCACCACCAATGCCTTCCTTTCCACTGCATTCCAATTTCCATCTTTATACAAACCGTGCACGCCGTCCCTATGAATTTCTATGGTACTTTCTGCGCCAAAATTAAGCAGCAGCATAGCCATATAGCCCACATTTTCTATGGATTGATTCATCACATATTTAAGTATATTGTTCCCACAACAACCAATCCCCATAATTTTGATATTCGGTACGTTCTTCATGATATATACTCCTTAATGATACAAGGTGTAATTTAGCAAATAAAGCTATGCATCTTATTGACCTAAATTCATATAATATCCTTCGATAAATACTGGCCACATGCATTAACAAGCAACCTCTACATTAGCAGATGGGAAATTTGAATAACACCCTGCTATTACTGTCCATTTTTCAAAAAGAAATCCTCAAAGGATTCCTCCTGGTTCTGTAAAATCATTCTCATCTCATCACTAGATACAAATTGATTCCCTACTGCATTAAATTTTCATCGGCCTTCTTTGCCAACTCAAATCCATTCAGAAGAAACGTCAGATCTGAAATATCTTCATCAAAATCAACCATTCCATCCACCTGCCTCAAATCCTTCCCAGCCATGACGTCTCGCTTCCGTGCCATTAAAGCAGCTACTCCACCAAATGGTTTTGTATTTCCCTCCATAGGAATCATACTACATGCCCCAAATGCCATTTTCTCTCTAACCGTGGCCTCTTCCTTTTCTCTTTTCCTCCAATCTGCCGATAAACGACTCATGTACTTGACTTCCTTGCAAATTTCTTCTAGGGTTCATCTGCTAATAGATCGCTAGCTCTGCCATCTGCCTTTAACATCTTTGCCAAATGCACAAAAGAAGTCATATCTTTCACTAAAACACAGACCTTGGCCTGTCCTACCCCCACCAAACTATCACATGCCCTCGTTTTCGCCTTTTGCAATCGATTTCTGGCTACGCAGTAGTTATGCCGTGCTTCATTCACCATCTCCTTGGCCTCTTGATTGGTATCCTCCGCCTTAGTTCCCTTCAGATAACTGGTCATGCCAGCCGCAATCATCATCGCACCTACAATAAATGGTAGTGCCATATGGTTCTCCTTCCCATAAAATAACTACCTCGATAATTCAATTTTCAATAGCAAAAATCTGGATTACCGATTGTTGTTGGTTGTTAGTTGTTAGACCAAACAACCGACAACTAATAACCAATTACCACTTGTCAATCCATCTTTCCAATTCATCCAAAGAATCAATGATAGAATCACAAGCCTTTTCCGTCACCGTATAGGCTTTATCCAGCGCATCCGCCGTTGCCATCAATTTCATCTCAGCCGCTTCCTGCTCCTCTGCTGGCAATTCCTCTATTTTCTGATCCACCCAATTTCCCGCTTTCTCCAATAATTGATCCATCATCGATGGCTCTTCCTCTGCCTGTTTTTCCTCCACCATCTTGGCATAAAACTGCTCTGCCCACTGCTGCAACTCATGCTCATTGTTTTCACTCATGATCGATTCCTCCTTCAGAAATATACTGTATCCGCCTGTGTATCAGCTTTTCTTTAGTATATCCAGGAGGTTGGACAAGGAATGGGTATGAAAATATTTTCTGAGAATTTTAAGGTAGCAAAATAAAAATGTTGCTGCGTATCTGGCATTATCCAAATATACAACAACATTTTTATTGCGACATTGGTAGGCTAAACTTTCTATCTCACATATTATGCAACCCTACTATAAAACACCTCTTTTGCGTTTTTCCCGATCGCCTTAGTCGTATAAAAATCAAATCCGCCACCAATCGCACCACCAATGACGGGAACCAGCTTCCCTAGATTAATAATTCCTTTAGAACCAAACTTTGTAATCAGCCGAAATCCCACGGCCCTATTGATAGCTTTAATTACAGTCCCCGGAATCCGATTGATTTGTGCCGCCAGAATCTTCTTACCAACTGCGACGCCTGCATTTTTTAGCACGCCTTCCATAGCGTTACCACAAAGGCAAAGATAAGCAAGCGTTTGTACCTTATCACTATGAATATCTTCATGACACATGTAGGCAATCGCTGCAACCATTCGTAGCTGCATATACAATACACTAGAAATATTTGCCGGAATAGCTACTGGCAAAGTCACAAGCCCACCAAGACCGGTTATAAATCCAGATACACCACACTTTTTGCACTGCCATGTGACCAACTCGTCAATGGCACTCTCTACACTACCATTTTCAGATAAATAGGATTCGGCTAATTCTTCTGCGGTTCCTATACCAGGAACCCCATTTAGAGATTTATCCCATGCCCAAGACAATGCCTTTTGCATCCCCTCTTGAGAAATTACACTTGTACTCATAAATGACTCTTCCTTTCGGAAATATATTTTACTTTTGGCTCTTATGGTAGGCGTTTTACAGCACTTTACTTACTGCCTTTCATATCAATAGCCAATTTATCATAGTCATCTGAAATTTTTGCTAAATGGCTAATTACACCTAAAGCATTTGTTTGATCGTTCATAAGTGTCTTCATTTTACCACTCAGATTATCTTCATAAGTTCCAATATGACTGCGAATCACCTGATTAGTCCAAAGAATTAAGTTTTCCTTAATGTCATCAACCATATACAGACACTTTTGTTGCAATGCCTGTCTAGCCTGTTCTTCTGCCTGAGCTTTTGCTTCTGCCATAGCATTTTCTCTTTCTGTCTGAGCTCTAGCCCGTTCATAGGCCCCATCATCGCCTAAGAAATGCTTCAATGCCTTATATCCCAAAAGAACAATTTGCAACGGTGGTACAGGAACCTTGGCTATGAATGGAACACTTTTAAGAAAAACTCCCAAACCAGTCTTTTTCAGAAAGTATTTACCAATTCCGCCTTTCCCTATTTTAAAGCCTACACCTTTCATCACATCCTCAAAAAGTTGAGCACCTTCACTTGCTATTGTACGAGCTGTTTCAGCATCCATTTTGCTTTCTGCCCAAGCACCCATACTTTCTTTTATAAAGTCTGTATTTTCTTCCGGTATTTCCGTAGATTGAGCTGCCTCCACTTGCGGTTCATCGACTCGGATACGCTGGGCTTCCAGTTTCTGCATTTCTACCACAAAATTTGTCCAATCCATAGACAAATCATCTACAACGGTTTGCAATTGATCTTCCAAATGCGCTTTGACCTTTTCTGAAAGATTTTGCTGTGCCTGTTGTACAGTCTGGTCTATCTTTGCTTGATCTTCTTTGACTGCCCAAATCGCATCAGGCAATGTAACCCCTAACTTATTAGTTTGAGAAGAAATGAAATCGCTCATATTCTTTCTAACTTGAATTTTAGCGTTGTGCAAACCATTCAACACCTTTTGGATAGCCATATATTCTGGATTTGTATCTACTTGAGAAAGCTGTTCTCTAATGGCTTCTACATCCTTGTTGATTTCATCAATCGCATGTCGAATCACGGCAAAGTCATCGGAATTCTTCATTTCAGATAAGATATAAGATTCCAATTCTGCGATTTGGCTTTTCTCCCAGAGAAGATGTTTATTGGCTGTACGACCTTTATGAGCCAACTTGGCATTGACAAAAAGAATTGTAAACCTTTCTTTGACGTTATCAATATCTAAAGCCATCATATTATCATAAATTTTCTGCTGAACCTGCATCATTTCTTCATAGCATTCTTGTGGCAAGAAGTTAGATTTGTCATTGATAACAATAATGATTTTTTTCCCAGCATCTATAATGTCTTTCATCCGGACATAATTTTCTTTCTTCTCAAAAGATCCTGCATTAGTCATTACAAAAAGTACCACGTCCGCTTTGCGAATGGCCTCGTTAGTGACTTCTTCATGTTCAATCGGTGCTCCTACCCCTGGTGTATCGGCGATAGTATACCCTCGCCAATTATAATAATCCACATGATCAGTAGTCGGAACATCTGCCACTTTAGCTACATCATCCCGAAGCAACTCATTCAAAAGGCTACTTTTCCCTGCATTATAAAGTCCGAAAAACATGATTTGTGGCTTTGTATTTTCAATTTTCTCTTTATAAAGTTTTTCAATATCTGCCATCTTAGCAGCTACTATAGGCATCTTTTCCATATAGGGAGCAGTGTCTTCCTTAAGACGTGTCAAAATGTCATTCAACTGTTTTTTGAAATCAATTAATTTACTTTCCATTATAGTTTCTCCTTTCTAACTCATTTCAATACAAGGAAAACAATACCAAGTGATTCTTCTCCAACCGCTGTAGAGCCCTCACGACTTGTTCTGTTCCTTCTTCGATTTGCTCTGGTTCCTTAATGACCCGGTGTATGATTTCTCTGACAGACAACTTGCCTACAGAATAGAGCAATACCTGCTGTTCCAATTCTGACAAATGCAAATTCATCAAATCAAAATGATTATCATCAGAATAGCTAATATGATAATTCAAACTCAATACACGCATAGGATGGGCGTCATAAAGTGCTTCCTTTGATATATCTTTCGATTCGCATACTTCCCCTGTATGAAGCATTTCATAATACCCATACTCTGCTGGCATTTCTGATAAAAGAGCATACCAACTACTTACCACCTTGTAATGACCAGCTAAATCGAACCAGGACAAAATGCGTGAAGTAGGAATTTTTCTCCTTCGTATCATATCTTTCATATAGTCATTCAAATCAAGCCGAAGTTGCTGTATCAGTTGAGAAATTTGAACTCTGTTAAATACTCGAGTCCGAACCTGGGGAAAATCATCTGCAGCCTGTTCAAACCGTGCATCTTCAATTTGAATACCAAAGTCATTGGGATGAGTCGTCATCGGTGTTTCCGCCAAAGGCCAATAAGAAACCACACCAAACTCCATTTGCCCGGCACCTAACCGAATCAATTTTTCTGCAAAAGCCTTATCTTTTTCATAGGTTTCTTTTGTAGCAAATGCACTACCAAGAATGATATTCCCAAAAATCTGCTCAATTCCTGCATCCAAGGCATGCTGCACCACGGCTTCAATTTCTTCCAGTGTACACCCCTTGTTATATGCATCCAGTACAAACTGATTGCCTGATTCTATGCCTAGCTGGATACGCAAGCATCCCGCTTCTGCCATATCATCAATCATTTGTGGATTTTTATACAACATATGTACATGACCTTCACAGTACCAAGTGAAATCATAAGTCTTTTTGAGTTCCTTTAATCCTTTGCAAATAGCATGTACACGCTTGGAGATCAACGTAAAGGTATCATCGGTAAACAGAATATACACATGGCGATGCTTTGCTTTGAGTTCCAAAAAATGTCGAATTTCATTCAAAACATTTTCTACTGACCGAAATCGCACTTTTCTAGAATGATGCCCCTCGTGACAGAAAGCACAATGAAACGGACAACCTCGACCAGTCATGAGATCCAATTCATCATGCCGTGCTTGTGGATAGATATAGCACAAATCATCTACTACAGGCAGTGCATCCAAATTTTCAATTACTGGACGTTCCGGATGAATATGGCAGGTCCCATTCTCATAGGTCATAATGCCAAGCATCGTATCCAAAGTGCCACTTCCATCAATGAAATATTGTGCTAGCTCGAGAGTTGTCATTTCCCCTTCGTAGCGAACCACCGCATCACATTGGGATTTCAACATGAACTCTTCTCGAAGGGACGTAGCTTGCGGCCCGCCTACAATGACAGGCACCCCATAGGTTTCCTTGATATAGCGGCTTAGGAAAATATTTTCCGTTACATTAGCATAGTCACAATAGAGTCCTACTAAAGAGACCATTCCCCCTTGGCAAACTTTATCCAGTATCCGTTTTCCTTCCATGAGCGAACCAGAAAAGCCTTGTGCTTCATATCCGTTTTCTCGTAAAAAGGCAGCCAACTGATAAATGCCAAGAAAACCGCCATAACTAGGTTGTACATTGGTATACCGCCTATGGAGATTCAGAAAGATCACTTCATCCATTTTCTAAATCCTTCAGCATCTTTTTTCTAGACTTGATAATCACTCGATACTTTTCTCGATTGGCAATCAGTCGCTTTTTCAAAAGCTCCAGGCCCTTGGTTTTCAAGTATTGAATCAACCTACGACGTCCCTCGCAATTGGGATAGCGTGTTTCCAATGTGCCAAAAGCATTGAGTGCTTCAAAAGAACATCCACCACGGCACAGATTCCATTCCGGGCATCGACCGCAACCATGCGCTTGTAAGAAATCCTGACGGCCTCTGATGATCTTAGCATGATCAGATTCATACATTTCTTGCAAAGAAACATTTTGAATATTGCCAAATCCGAGATTTTCTTTTTCCTGTTCTGCACGACCACAGAACCCCATTTCTCCATTAGCAAAGATACACAAAATATTTTTCCCGCAGCTGCCATTATAGGAGCATTCCCCCAAATGACTATCCGACAAAATCGCCCGCATCATTTCTTCCAAAGGTTCAATAGTTCCCTCAAAATCCAAGTCAGACATCGCTGTTTCATAGAGTCTTTCCATGATATCCACATACCGATCATAAATTTCTCTTGCATGTGGATGTCCAGCTGCCCGACCACAAGGAATAACCGGATGAATTTTCATATGCAAATCATGGCTTTTGATAAAAGTATACAACTTATCTATGTCAATATCTTTTTCTGTATTCAGCACCATGAGTGTGCCAAAATGAATCCCTGCTTCCTGCAGCCTATCCATGTTCTTTGTAACGATAGCAAAGGTGGGATTTCCTTCTTTAGACAAACGATTGGCATCATGCAATTCCTGATAACCATCTATGGATACCCCCACACCAATTTGATAAGTTTTGATTAAGTCAATCCATGCTTTATCTAGCAAAGTCAAATTTGTTTGCATCTGAAAAGACAATTCATAGCCCTGCAGTTTTTCCTTCGCATAATCCATAACCTGTTGTAAGTAGGCCGTCCCTACCGTCATCGGCTCCCCGCCATGCCAGAGCAATGTGATTTTTTTATCATGATGAGCATCCAAAAAAGCCGGTAACTCATCAATCAACTTGTACAAATATTCCTTTTTCAATGTCATTAGGGGCTTATCCCCTTCGCTGCAGTACACGCAGCGAAGGTTACACCCCGTAGTCAGTTTGACAACGATTTCCAAAATAGCCCCTCTTAATTTTCTCTAAATTTGACATTCTCCAATCTTTTCTGCAGTTGATCTATAGCAGTTTCCATTTTATTAGCATACTGTTCCTGTGGTTCGAAATAGGCTTTTTCAATCTGTAATAATGCATCAGACACAAATTCAGTAACCGCTTTGGTCACCACTGGTTCCAGTCGTTCCATATAATCTTCCATATTGGTTCCCACATCGATATGAATTTGTTTCTTTACAGTTTCATAGGTCACCTCATAATATTTTTTACCAAACCAAGAACGGACAGTTTCCCAAACACCATCTGCATCTCTTTCTTTAACCACTTGTTTCTTATGCTCTTGTTCAAGAGTTTTCGTCTTTTTTTCAATACCACCTACATTAAGATTGGCTTGAAAATGTCCCAATTGCGTACCACTGAAATGGTCGATGATTTCTCCCACTTCTTGATTGATTCCCTCTGAAACATGTTTCTCAATAATGGAAGAAACGACACGTTCTGCTTCCTTTGCCTGGATGGCTTTTCCCTGGTTTGCTTCTGTATCCCATACTTCTGCCTGGGCCCGAATTTCATGCTTTATCTTAGATAAAATACGGGCACATACTCTCTGTTTTCGTGCTTCCAAGGTATGTACATAGGCATCGCGTTCTTTACGGATAGCATCTAAACTCATCTGCACTTGAGCCAAACCAGCATCCTTTTCTTCTCCAGAAAGCAATTGATCCACAAATACATTGACTGTTTTCTGTACCCGTTCCTGTTTTAGCTGCCCAGCCTGATTGGCAAAGGTATCTCCTAATCGATTCATCAAAAGGTCCAAATGGCTAGCCTTAAATTTTTCATCGTTGTCTTCCTTGACTGCTTCTTCTGCCAATGCCGTAGAAACGCTGAAAATATCATAAAAATGCTGATCTACATTCGGATAGGTTTCCTTGAATCGTTGTAGTACACTCGCTTCCTGCAACTTCCTTCTTTCTGGTGCTTTAGGAATCGTTGTTTGTACCAATTTACCATCTTCCGTCTCATCCCAATCCGTTTCATCTGATTTGGTAATAAGAATCAATGCTTCCTGACCTACACGAGTCAATTTTTGGATATACTTCATATCTGACTGTAACCCAGGTTCGGAAGAATTTTGCAAGAATAAGCAGAAATCCGTATAGGGAATATATTCCTCCACCAATTTTTCCATGTTCAACTGATCTCCTTCTTTGGAGATAGCTCCTGTTCCTGGTGAATCCATCCACCGAAGACCAGACATGGTAAAGTATTGGATAGCCCCTGTCGTATCAGTAAATCCTACTTTAAAAAACTGCCGTCCTTTTTCATCCTTTTCAATACCGCCTTCTGCTCGCCCCGATTCTTCACTTTCCATAGGCACGACTGGATGATGCTTAAACGCATTATCAAAAGGTGCATCTAAGAAACTTTTTCCTGCCATGAAATTTCCTAAAGAACTTTTTCCTGCTTTGACCGCACCAAAAACCATAACCACTAGGTATTTCTGATGTTTGCTCATAAACTCAGTACCTTTTGCATTCTGTAGTTTTTGTTGATTCCAGGCTTCAATTTCTTTATCAATCATTTGAATGGCCTGATTGGTTGCCTCTTCTACATGATTGCACTGTTTACCTTTCACCAAATACTGCTGTTTAAGAACTCCAGTTTCCTTTTTGAAATCATCCAATGCAGAAATAATCTGTGCCTGTTTTCCTTTCACATCATCGGAAAACTGATGTAACGTGTGCCCCATACCATCCAACTGTGTAAAGAAGTGATCTACCGTTTCTACCATATATTGATGCGCCATATTTTCCCCTCACCTTAACTATCCAACCACTTGCTAAATCTCATCATTTCTTAAGCTGCATACTATTGATCTTCTGAATAGCAGCATTGATATCATCCACTTTTTGCTGTGCCTCTCGTACTTCTCCTTCCATCTGGAATTTCATATGTTGTAAAAGTTGATTTTTATCCCTTAAAAATTCTTGTGCATTCTGGGAACTGGTAGAAAAATCACCATATTTTTCTCTTAACTGATTCAAACCGTTTTGATACTCTGCTCTTAAAGTTTGTTCCGCTTCATCAAGATTTCTTTTTGCCTGATCCTTTTTTGCTTTAGCGGCTTCCACTTGCTGAATTAAATGAGAATCCCCATATTCTGAATAATCACTATAATCACTATAATCGGAATGGTTATCATGACCAATAGCAACAATCCCAACCAAGGCACCAACAGCAATAATCATATATATTCTCCTTCCATTACCACATCAATATATAATTCATATCTAAATATTTATACCCCAAAAATATTTATCATTTATTTATATTCCATTTATATGGGTTCCAGAAGCATTTACCAATTTTGTCTTCTTGATGTTTCCTTTCCAAGGCATCAGCAGTATTTTGGGCATTTTTATAACATATATTTTTCCTATCATAATCCGCAGTTGCCGCATTTATCTCATCGGCTAATTTTTCCACATCTGCTTTAAACTCCGCATACCGTTTATCTACTCGTAGATTACAATGTGCTCTCTTTTCCATTGCAACGTTTCTCTCTTTTTGTAATTCCTTCAGTGCTTCTTTTTTCGCCTGCTCAACCATTATATGAATACGTAATCTTTGCTCAGTCCGATAAGCAGGTGACTTCTCATCAATAAATGCTTTAAGCTCAGCTACCTGGCTTGCTTTTTTCAATGCTTCTTTTTTATCTTTCATTCCTTTTTCAAACAAAGAATTTGAAATACAGAACATAGGGATTGCAGTCAACTGGCAATAACCTTTAAGTTGTTTAGTAATGGTCTCCTGGATACTGCTCAATTCCTTCTTTTCATCATTTAAATCATCTTCTCGATGCGTCAATACCAGGCAGAAATGTTTTGAAAAATAGGAAGGTGTTAATAAAGATTCTATCTTTTGAATCCATTTCAATTCATTCTCATGCAATTCGCCTTTTTTCATTGCATGTACAAAAACAATCAAAGAAGCATTTTGATAAGCCTTTTGGGCAATTTCTTCATCAGATTCTGCTGCTTCTAATCCAGGCGTATCCATCAAATACACTCCATTATGATATTCTGCCTCCTGGTTTTCTACAGTGGTACGAACATCCTGTACCTTGAATACATTTTGACCAAGTTCACGCTTTCCTTCTAACATCAACAATGAATTAAAAGTACTACTCTTACCATTATTGGTAGTTCCTGCATTGACAATGTACACCTTATCTTTCATCAGGCCTATTTCATCAATCCGTTTCTGCGTACGATCCAGAATTTCTTGAATATTACTCATACTAAACACCTTTCCTAGAAACATATAAATTCACTAGAATTTTATAGCAATCAGTAATTACATCCTGATTTCCAAACAACCAGCAGCAAGTATCGCAATAAACACCCGTTGGCTTTACCATCATTGGGATGCACGGCCAACTGGCTACTAACTGCCTACTAGAATCTATATCTTGAGTTTGAATTGCTCCTAAATTATCATTTCAACGAAAGAGCAACTGCCTATGTCTAATGTTCTATGTCATTTTGTATTCCTGTTTGTTAAAACAATCAACGTTCCATAACTGCAATGATTCTAATTTTATGGAACGAATGACGACTTAACACTTTGGCTCTAGCATCCATACGATTAGCTGCTTGTACCGTAGTCCGCTGTTTAGTAGAACCCTGCTTCTCCACCTGAAATTCCACAATATACGATTTCATTGTAATGACTCCTCTCTTTCAATAATTTGCAATCACAGTGGCTCAAAAATTCACGGCCATATGGCTCATATTTTCATTACCATTCACAAAATCAGAACCTCAACATTAGTAAGTATCTCTATATCTTCAGTTCAAACTTATTACAAGTATGACGCCCCTTGGTCTTCAACCCCACAGACTTCATACAGCGAGCCTCTTTTTCTCTATCGAATTCCCACCAATTTCCGGGCAGTGGCTTGATGGCCGAATTGGTCGGATCATACCAATGTTTACAAAAAGCACAATATCCCAGGCGAAAATCGCCGGCATAAAATTTTCCTTTGCTCATTTTAAGCACTCTCCTTTGATTTGGTTAACCGTTAGCAGTAGGCAGCCCAGTAATCGTAATGACATGCGTCACTTCGCCCTTATCACTTGTCGAAGTATCGCATTTCATACCTTCTTCATCACTATGCACAAATACCACTGGCCCCCATGACGCTAGACATGAACCCCAATTAATGAGCATCTATACTAATTCGACAACACTTTTCCGTTTTACCTCCACCTTTCCTGCATGTATCAAATCAATACCAGGCAGGATCACTTTTTTTATAGTTCCACTATATGGACAACTTTCGTACCTATACCTAATATGAAAATGTTCATCAAATTGCATCCCTACCTGCTCTTGTCGCAAGACATAACGAAGCCTACCATAAGAGCCATTAACTTTTTTACGCTATAAGATAGTAACTTCAATAAAATAGACCTATCGTCCCCCAAGCAATCCGTATTTAATTTTTTAACCAGATCCCACAACTGAAGTAGGTTTTTCTCTTGTCCCACACAAATCAAAAAAGATTCTGGTGTCTGCCATCTGAAATGATCCTGAACTTGACTCTTTATAACCGGTGACAAATCTGATAGCAGTTGATACATATGGAGTACCTCCACAAAAGGAGTGGCTATGGCTTTCCATTCATTTAGATCTTCTTGCTTCTTCTCCAATTCTTGCCTCAACCGTTGGAGCTGCTGTTCATAAGCCCCCTTAATATTAGCCAGTTCGCTTTGCCATACCCAATAGTGTTTCTGATATATATCCCGCTCTCTTTGCCATTCTGTACGGGATTGTGCCAATTCTTTTTCTAGTTCCTTACATTTGGCAAACGCTTTATTTCTATCACGAGTGTGCTGTTCCTTTTTATCTTCCTTCAAGCACATGACTTCTTTCTCCATTTTCACAGCCAACATCTGCTTCAGCTTTTCCTGTACTTTCTCATCATCCCAAACAGATAACAGCTGTTCTTTGAAAGCCTTCATTTTATCTTCTTCAGAACTCACAATGCATTCTCCTTCTTATCAATTACCAGTAAGTGGTAAACTGTTCAACTGCCTTTCGTTAACTACTTAAAATGGCACGCCAAACCGCATTTACTTGTTTAGATGTTTTTACGCCCGTTTTACACCAAAGAGCGAAATGCTCGCAGTTATTTCCGAAAAGGTCGTACCCTGCCTTTCCTAAGCAGGATTTGGCCCGTGCAACAGTTTCTTTAGCACTATACAAATGATAGCCTTTCAAATTGCTTGTCTTAGGAAAGGCCACAATCCGGTAATCGTTATCTTTTTCAAATGTAGCAAGAGTTACTTGGCGAATTTCCGCATTCTCCCCGAAATCCCCCTCATTGGCGGCGAAGTGAATCACATTCCCATGTCCTATATATACACCATAGTGTTCATACAGATTGCCCCACCGAGATACGGCCAGTATGTCTCCAGGATAAATCCGCTTATGCAGCGTCCCACCTTCATGATGATTCAGTAATACCCGCTTCACCGCGAGAAGTAACAAATCTTCCACAAAATCGGATGACAAGGCTCTCTCCCCCTTATCTTATTTGACAGTTAACGACCTACCCCTAACGACCTATTAAATGACCTTCACCTTATCCCCCTGGCTTCCCAGCCACATATCGATGCCGATCCCATAGGCTTCGGCGGTGATGGTATAGATCCCCTCCTTCTCTTCCAGGACCTTCGCTGTAGGCAGGCGGTCGAGAACGGCTTCGACGGAGGGGCCGCTGTAGGTGAAGGTCACACGGCGGAGCGGTCCGGGGTACATGAATTGTACCCGTTTCCGGAACTCACCATCTTTGAAGCGGTCGGCATAGGGGATCTGGAAGGTCTTTCCGGTCTTCTCCATCTCTTCGATGCGGTCGACGCGGAAGATGGTGGGGTATTCGCTTTCTTCTTCTTTGAATGAAACGAGGTAAAAGTAGTACTCGGAGAAGAGGATGGCGACGGGCTTCACAAGGTGTTCCCGATGGATTCCGTCCATGCGGGTGTAGCGGATGTGAAGGATCTCCTGGCCGCGAATGGCCAGCGAGAGATCCCAGAGTCGATTCAAGAGTTTCTTTCCGTGCTTCAGAGGGACATAGTAGAAAGTCTCGCTTTTGATGATGCCTTCGATGATGCTCCGCTCTTCGGGCGGACACTCGGCGATGAGTTTGTCTAGGATGCCGTGAAGTTCAACTGGCTCTAGGGCGCGGCTTTCGAGGAGAATCTTCGCCAATGCCAGGATTTCTTTGTGATTCAGGTGCTCATAGGAAGAATGTACCAGTCGATATCCCCGCGCTCCCATGTCGTACTGGATCTCCCCGCGTCCGCCACGAAGGGCGGTCTCGGACAGATGCGCGCGGAGCTCATCGATGTCACGCTGGATCGTTTTCGTCGTGACTCCGTAAGCATCAGCAAGCGCTTTCTTCGAGAGGATTTCTCCATGGCTCAGCCTATCGTACATATCGAGCAGGCGCGCGCCTTTGTTTTCGTTTTCGTTCATGTATCTCTCCTTTGTCTGGAATTTGAGAGTGGCTAGGAAAACACTGATTAAATCGTTGTCAGATTTAATTCTTGGATTTTATACAGAGCAAGGAATCATCTGACGCAAATAGCGAGCTATTTAAGGAGGATGATGACGAAGCTATGTATGAAAATCCATATGAAATCCGACTCTGCTATTTAATCAGCGTTTCCCTAGAGATCAGGTTCAGGCGGGTTCAGATCACCGCCTGCTCTTACTATACTCAGGGCCTTGGACATTCTTTGGGATAGGGAAGTGAATTTTCCATTTCTTCCAAATGCAAAAAGACCGCATGACAGAAAGATAGACTTTCTATCATGCGGTCTCGAAAAGCAGAGGATGAAACGTTTGTTTACCCCCCCCGATTTTTCTCTTGCTTCATCATTGCAACGTGGCAGCACAGCTTCATTTTTTCTTTCATATCCATGCTCCTCCGTTTCATACCAACGATTTTTGAATGGTTCTTGTTTTAAGGACACACTGATCGAATCGCAGAGTTCGATTGAATCAGCGTTTCTCTCATTATATCATGGATTCCATTTTTGAAAATACCTTTTTCCTCATTTTTCGTCCTGCTAAGAGATAAAAGATGTCTCTCTATATAGCTGCTCAACTGCCCCCCCAAAAAACATTTCCTGCTGTTCGGCAGTGGTTATTCACCATCCTGTGCAAAGTCCTTGCAATAAAAAAAGGCGATGTGAAATAACGATCATCTCCCCCTGCGGGTAATGCTATTAAGTTAAGCGGAAGAACGTTCTTGGCTCCCCATCGGGGGAGCTGCCCGAAGGGCTGAGGGGGCTACGTAGCGGTATTGCCTGAAAGTGTTGGAATATCGATAGCATCGG